>OMFC01000055.1_pt1 | contig 68574 bp, 54 predicted proteins | sample 1645531 | NCBI WGS metagenome assembly OMFC01 (sample SAMEA103958112, study PRJEB25191) | human gut metagenome | biome: human-associated habitat [ENVO:00009003]; feature: intestine environment [ENVO:2100002]; material: feces | place: Germany | collected 2013/2015 | reverse complement strand
AAGGGTTCTGCTGCCTTATGCAAGAAATAAAAAATGGAATTGATAGAACCCACCTAAATAAAGTGTTTAGAGGAGGTGTGCCAGTGATGGTATGCCTCCTTCTTTCAATATATCCACCAATATCGGTTTCACTCCGCTGACAAAACACTCAACGGCAATAACCATCAGGATAAGTCCCATCAGGCGCATCATCACATTGTTTCCCGTCTCACCCAAGATTTTGACCAACCGCGTGGAAGCACGCAATATGAAAAAGGTAATCAGATAAATAAAGGCAATCATTCCTATAAGAACTCCTTTCATCTGAATGGTATGGGCATCCTGCATCAGCACAATGGCATTGGCTATGGCACCAGGACCACAAAGCATCGGAATTCCAAGAGGAGTAATGGAAATATCATCGGCATAAGTCTTGATTTCCTCGTCTTTCAGCTTCATTGGGGTATAACGGGCTTGCAGCATATCGAAGCCAATCTTAAAGATAATAACTCCACCGGCAATACGGAAGCCATTGGTAGAGATACCGAAGAATTTAAAGAGGAACTGTCCCGCAAACGTAAAAACCATAATCGTAATAAAGGCAACCAGAGTGGCGCGCGATACTACCGACTGCCGTTCACGGTCCGTCATTCCATGCGTCATGGTCAAAAACACCGGCATGGTGCCAAGAGGGTTTGTCAACGTAAAGAAGGAGGTAAAACAAAGTAAAGCGAAAGGTAAGATTGTGTCCATAGCTGTATAATATACGTTTCTGTAGACAAAAGTACAACTAAAAATTTCAATGTCACAGAATCTGCATCAATTCTTTCAGATTACTGATATGATAAGTCGGTTGGAAAGGCAGTTCTTCCTTCCCCGTTACATTATAAAACACTTGGTGCATACCCACTCCTTTGGCTCCTGCCACATCATTCTCCCAACTATCGCCTATCATCAAAGAATCACACACCTCGGATTGTGTGGCAGAAAGGGCAAAATGAAAAATTTCGGGCCAGGGCTTCAAGATACCGATGTCATCAGAGAGAACAATCTTCTTAAAAAAGTGGTCAATGCCTGCCGAACGCATCTTATGACATTGCAGCTCCTGGAAGCCGTTGGAAAGGATATAGAGGTTATATTTCCCCGCCAAATATTCCAGTACCTCATACGCATGCGGCATCAGCCGACTTTTTGTGGGAATGACCGAAAAGAAATCATCAGAAAAAGCCTCGGCCAAAGCAGCATCCCCCGCCCCTACTGCCTCCAAAGGATATAGAAAACGCTGGCGGTTCAACTCTTCCTTACTGACCTGCCCTCTGCCGTATTCTTCCCACAGCTCTACATTACGATGCTGATAAAGCGTATAGAAATGCTGGAAAGAACGAAAGAAACGGTCATAATCATACTTGTGATACATCTCTTCGAATGTATCGCGTGCATTAAGGGAAAATGCCCAAAGCGTATCGTCCAGGTCAAAAAACAGGTTCTTATATTGGGATGCCATAATTTAAAGGGAAGAGATATATAAAAATAGACGCAGATTATCAATTCCAATAACCTGCGTCCGTTCTGTATCAGTCTATAACAGTGTTATTTTACCTGGATTACCAAATACTTGGACACACTCCAAAAGTCTTTCGGATTTGTAATCTTCAAAGTCAGCTGTCCTTTATCATCTTTCTCCAACGCATAAGAGCCCGCGGGATGAGTAGTCAAGATATCAGCATCTTTAGAGTATAGTTTAATCTCTTTTGTCGTACGGATATCCACTTGTGTAAAGTAGTCCTTGTTGATATCAGAATCTTTCAGCACCTGGCCTTTTTTGAAAAGTCCGGTATTTGTCAATATCTTCTGGTCCTTCAACTCTTTCTTCGTACCAAATACAAACCAAGCCGTATTGAGTGCCTTATCTTGTTCGGCAACGGTTTGAGCCTTCGCCTCATTTTCGGCAGTCAATTCTTCTTTCTCAGTAGACAAACCGGTTACGGCAGCATCCAGTTCCTGGATACGGATATTCTTGGAAGCCAGCTCAGCCTGCAATTCCTCGATACGCTGGGTCTTTGCCACCAACTCCTGAGTCAGGGACTCCACAGCCCTCTTCAACTGGGCAGAGTTATTCTTACTGTTCTTCAGCATGGACTGTAATTTGGCAATCTGTTCCTTGTTCTCTTCCATCTGCTTACGGATAAACTCAATATCCGACGCAATCTGCTGCTTGGCATTCAAAGAGCCTTCTGCCACAGCACCACGCTGCAAATCCACACGGCTCTCTGCTGCATTAATCTGGCGAAATCCCTCTGAAATATCATTGAAAGTGCCCATCATCTCGTCCAATTCAGCATTACGCTGAGTCAGTTCCATCAATAAAGAATCATTTTCAGCTTTCAGCTGGTTCTTACTGCCACCAGAGAAGCTGTCACACGAAGCCATTACAGCCGCGCATACAATTAAAACTGCTAACTTTTTCATACGCTTTCGTTTTACGTTTGGTTAATGAAGTTATTTAATCGTCTATTCCTGTTACTACAATCACAATTTCACCGCGCGGTTCGTTCGCCGTGAAATGTTCAATCAATTCTGTAAGCGTTCCACGCACCGTTTCTTCGTGCATCTTTGAGATTTCCCGCGAAACAGAAGCCTGACGTTCGGCACCGAAATGTTCGGCAAACTGCGTCAAAGCTTTTACCAATCTGTGGGGAGACTCATAGAACACCATGGTACGACACTCCTCGGCCAATGCCTTCAGGCGGGTCATCCTTCCTTTCTTCTGTGGAAGGAAACCTTCAAAACAGAACTTCTCATTCGGCAGTCCGGAAGCCACCAATGCCGGTACAAAAGCTGTCGCTCCCGGCAAGCATTGCACTTCGATGCCGTTACGCACACACTCTCTGACTACCAGAAAGCCCGGGTCGGATATACCTGGCGTACCTGCATCCGAAATCAAAGCTACAGTTTCTCCCCCCTTTATTCTATTAACAACACTTTCAACCGTTTTATGTTCATTAAATTTATGGTGAGATTGCATCGCATTCTTTATTTCGAAGTGTTTCAGCAATATGCCGGAGGTACGTGTATCCTCAGCAAGTATCAAATCCACTTCTTTCAGAATCCGGATAGCACGGAATGTCATATCTTCCAAATTTCCTACCGGGGTAGGCACTACATAAAGTTTTCCCATACTTATCGGTCGTTTAGCTGAAATATTTTTTGAGGAGTTCCATAAAATCGACGGCGGCTTCATTTTCTTCATCCGGGTGCACTTCCGAAGCAAAAATATCCATAGCCTTGTCCAAAGAAGGAGCCTCACCCAAACGTCGTACCACTTCATTCATCCGTGCAGCATCGCCTGCGAACAGTTCGCGGACAAAACGGAATGAATCGTTCAGACTGATGGCATGTTTCAAATCCTTGGCAGGCTTGATGCGTTCAGCCAAAATAGGAACTGTTTCCGGTTCCTCACATACCATCTTCACTGTATCAGGAATAACCGATTCGACCGGAGAAACCGGTTCGGTCAAAGGAGTAGTAACAGCAGGGAGTTCCTCCAGGGGCGGCACAACAGCCGTTGGCGCCTCCTCAAGCAGTTCTTGCAACGCCTCCAAGCGTGCCTTCATCTGCTGGATATTCCGTTTTGCCACAATCTTCAATGTCGGATTGGCATCACTTGAAATGGCCTGCATCAAACATTTCAATTCCTGAATATCTAATTCTATGTCGTTTAATAGGGTTTGCATATCCTTTACACAGTCCGTGTTAACGCTACAAATGTAGAAATAAATAATGAAAAAATATCGGAAAGCAAACAAAAGTGTTACTTTTGCGCTTAAATATAACACTCAAAAACATGGTATTATTTTCAGAAGATCATATACAGGAAACCAAACGCAGGGGAAGAATTGAGGTCATTTGCGGTTCCATGTTCTCCGGCAAAACCGAAGAGCTGATAAGGAGACTGAAACGGGCAAAATTTGCCAAGCAGCGCGTAGAGATATTCAAGCCTGCCATAGACACCCGTTATTCCGAAGCCGATGTCGTATCGCATGACAGTCATTCCATAGCCTCCACTCCCATCGACTCGTCTGCCAGCATTCTGCTCTTCACTTCAGAGATAGATGTAGTGGGCATTGACGAAGCCCAGTTCTTTGACAGTGGCCTGATTGATGTATGCAACCAGCTTGCCAACAATGGTATACGCGTCATTGTAGCCGGACTGGATATGGACTTCCGCGGTATTCCATTCGGCCCTATGCCGGGACTGTGTGCCATTGCAGACGAAGTTTCCAAAGTACATGCCATCTGTGTGAAATGCGGCCAACTCGCCTCCTTCTCCCACCGCACCGTCAAGAACGACAAACAAGTACTGCTGGGAGAAACCGAAGAGTATGAACCGCTATGCCGGGAGTGCTATCAGCAAGCCATCCAAGCCGACCAAAAGGAAAGCGGTCATTAAAGAATACAAAAAACAAAGCATTATGGAACGCAAAAAGATTACATTCGACAGTTTTATCCGCGGTGTCATACTCGGGGTCATCATTATCGGCGTCCTTATGCTCTTTAAGCGTCTGAGCGGCGTATTGCTGCCATTCTTCATCGCATGGCTCATAGCCTATTTGATATACCCCCTGGTCACCTTTTTCCAGTACAGATTAAGGCTCAAGAACCGGGTCATATCCATCTTCTGCGCCTTGTTCAGTATTCTGATTGTAGGAGGAACCGCATTCTATCTGCTTGTGCCTCCCTTGATGGACGAATTCGTCAGGGTAAAAGATTTGGTAATAGACTACTTTTCCAACGGAACCCACGACGGCAATGTGCCCAAAACACTCTCTGAATTCCTTCGTGAGAACATAGACACCCAGTTCGTTACCCAATTGTTCAAGGAAGAGAATATGCTGAACGCCATCAAGGAAACTGTTCCCCGACTCTGGTCCTTGTTGTCTGAATCCGTCAATCTGCTGTTCAGCTTCTTCACTTTCTTCCTCATTCTTCTCTATATAGTTTTCATATTGCTGGATTACGAAAGCATTGCCGAAGGATGGACCCACCTGGTACCGCAAAAATACCGGCCTTTTGTAGTCAGTGTGATGAACGATGTAAAAGACGGCATGAACAGATACTTCCGCGGACAAGCGTTCGTGGCATTGTGTGTCGGTATTCTGTTCAGTATAGGTTTTCTGATTATTGATTTCCCACTGGCCATTGGGCTCGGCTTGTTCATCGGCGCTTTAAACCTAGTGCCTTATTTGCAGATTATCGGCTTTATACCTACCATCGTGCTGGCCATACTGAAAGCAGCGGATACGGGAGGGAACTTCTGGATTATCATTGCATCAGCCCTTGCTGTATTCATAATAGTACAAGTCATTCAAGACGGATTCATCGTACCACGTGTCATGGGGAAGATTACGGGCCTGAACCCTGCCATCATCCTACTGTCTTTATCAATTTGGGGCTCATTGATGGGTATGCTGGGTATGATTATAGCACTTCCGCTTACCACCCTTATGCTCTCCTACTATCAACGTTTCATCATAAACAGAGAAAAAATTCATAAGTTTGAACAGACTGATAATCAACAAGAAAAGTAAAAGCAGAAGTCGTTCTCAAAACTTTTTCCCTTAATCCATTTGTTTTTTAAACAAAAGTGCCTATCTTTGCACCCGCTTAACAGCAATAAGGTCTGATTCGCTAGCTCAGCAGGTAGAGCACAACACTTTTAATGTTGGGGTCCTGGGTTCGAGCCCCAGGCGGATCACCAAGGAAAGATGGAAATCGAAGAAAATCCCTGATAACCAACAGTTATCGGGGATTTTTAGTTTCTACCCACCTCCTCTTTTTACGCAAAATACGGCAATTTTCACAGACCAATTCGGTGGAGTAAGATTCCGACCGAAAAAGTCCACCGAATAAGATTGCTTTGCGTTGATACACAATATTTTGCGTAGTCGCACTTCTGGCTTTGAAACTTAATTTTGCAAACAAAAAGTATCAAGCCATGCAAAGAAACTATTTTTCAATTCTCTTCTTTATCAGAAGAACAAGACTGTTGAAGAACGGTGAAGCACCTATTGGACTGCGAATCACCGTAAACGGACAACGTGCCGAAATGCAAATCAAGCGCAGCGTTGCCGAAGAGCGTTGGAACGCATCCAAAGGATGTGTGACAGGAAAAGACCGGAAAGCCTTGGAACTGAACCAGTATCTGGAATCTGTCAGGACAAAGATTTATCAGATACACCGTGAACTGCTACAAGACAACAAACCTATCACGGCTTTCACTATTATACAAAAGTTCAACGGTGAGGGCGAATCTCCTAAGATGCTTTTGGAGGTATTCCGCGAACATAACAGAAAGTATAGGGAACTGATAGACCGTGATTATGTGAAAGGCACGGTTTTAAGGTATGAAAGGACTGTCCGCTATTTAGAAGAAATGCTTCAAAGCCAATACAATCTGAAAGATATTCCGTTGAAAGAGCTGAACCATGAATTCGTCTTGAACTTTGAACACTTTGTAAAGGCGCAGAAGAATTGTGCTCAAAATGCGGCTGTCAAGTATCTGAAAAACCTGAAAAAAATCACCCGGCTTGCTTTGGTAAACAAATGGATTGCCGATGACCCGTTCTCCGAAATCCGCTTTCACCAAACACAGAGTAACCGTGACTTCTTGACGGAAGAGGAACTCAATGCCATCATCAATAAGAAGTTTGATATACCACGCCTTGAAACTGTCCGTGATATTTTTGTCTTTTGTGCGCTGAGTGGCTTGGCGTTCACGGATGCGCAGCATCTGACATCGGAGCATATCACACAAGACAGTAACGGGGACTATTGGATAAGGAAGCCACGCGAAAAGACAAACAATATGTGCAATATCCCCTTGCTGGATATACCACGAATGATTGCAGAAAAATACAAGAACCATCCCGAGTGCATCAAAAAAAGTGTGGTATTGCCTGTTCCGTCCAATCAGCGGATGAACAGCTACCTCAAAGAGATTGCAGATGTGTGCGGCATCAAGAAAACTTTGAGTACACATATCGCCCGGCATACTTTCGCCTGCATCGCCATAGCCAACAAGGTGTCTATGGAGTCTATCGCAAAAATGTTAGGTCACTCTGACCTTCGTACTACAAAAATCTATGCGAAGCTGATGGATAAGACGGTTTCCGAAGAAATGAATGTCTTGAAACGAAAATTCAGTGCAGTATGAGCAGAGGCATAATAACAATCAGTGAAACGGGGGCAGTCACCATGCCGACCGCAGCCGTATGGATGATGCAATTTGAGATTGCCGACCTGTTCGGTGTGTTCTCGTGCGATGTCCGCAAGACGATACGGGCAATCTATAAGAACAATGAACTGAATGAAGCCGATACGATGCGATATATCAGGCAACCGGATGGTATCAGTTATGACGTTTACAACCTTGAAATGGTTATAGCCATTGCATTCAGGATATGCAGTAAAGAAAGTGCTTTGTTCAGACGGTTTATAATAAATAAAATCAGCACCACCAAAAGAGAAACGCCTGTTACGTTGTTTGTTTCCTGTGGCAGGAGTAATAACCGATGGTATAGTTGAGGTTCATCCCGTCAGCCACTTGTTTCCGTTGCCACACGTTTGAAAGGCATCCGACAACGAAAAATAAGCAACAGATGGGTAAAGAGCAGAAAAGGAACGGCTTACAGACGAAGCGCAGTATTGACACTTCATCCGTAAGCCGTTCCTTTTTTCTTTTTGTCGAAAGTCTATTGCTGCCGCAATACAGGGTATACGGCAAACTGCACTCCTTCAAGAAAAATTAAGTTATCATCTGTCGGTAGGCAGAGCGGTAGCCGTCATTCAGCATCTTTTCAATGTCGGATTCACGGTAGAGGATTTTACCGCCCAACTGGATATAGGGTATCCGACCCTCGTTGCGGTAGTCCTGAAGCGTGCGTCGGCTCACTTTCAGACGTGCCGACACTTCCTTGTCAGTGAAGAAACGCTCACCGCCCAGTGTCGGGCGGTAGTTGGCGGTCAGGTGCTCTACATTATCAAGCAGTCGGTCAAGACTGCCCATAAAGTGGATTATCCACTTGTTGTCCTTGTTAATCAACTCATTCATATTACTCTGGATTTAGTGGGTGTTGTCATTATATTTAATTCATATAGTCTTTCCTTTGAACTTCGCTTCCTTTCTTCTATCCTCCACAACGGAGACAATGAGCCCCACGTCTTCGGGACGGTAATACGTCTTGTGGTTTATCTGTGAATAAGCCAGCGTGCCGTTATCCCGAAGCGTCTGTAATGCGCGAGGGCTGATGTTGAGCATACGGCACACATCCTGATTATCCATCCATTCGCTCATTTTCTTTTCCCCGTGCCGATGGCAGATGGCATCCATACGGCTGACGAAATGGTCGAACTTGGCGACCATTGCCTCAAAGGTCTTTCTTTCGATTGATACAATTTCCATATTGCCTTTCTTTTAATTATTACTGTTTCTTTTGCCACAAAGAAATACATTATCCGCTGTCATGCAATGGATTTTCAAAAAGTGGCAGCGTGTTGCGCCGATACGGTAGTCATTGTCCGGGGTACTGCTTGCCGGTTATCTGTGAGCAAGCCGGTGGAATACGATTTCCGTTCAGCCTTTAATTCCCATTTTTATAAAGAAGCCACAGCCAAAATAAGGGCTTAATTCAAAATAGCCCCCAATCGTACCTTTGTCCTTTCAGCTATTCATATCCGGCAAATCGGTGAAGTCCGCACCGATTTGTCAGTCCCCATAAAGCAAAACCGTACAAAAATGCCTAAGAAAATCCAAGTGCTTGACTGACTGCATTAAAGCACCTTACTTCGCTCCCGATAATCGGTCGAGGTGTAGACCAAGACCACATTCTATAACTTAATCAATTTGTTTTTACAATGAAAAAAGAACCAAACATTACAGAGCATCAAGCTCGTGAAATCGTGGAAAAAATGGGGCGCAGGGAACCCTACACCTCCAAGTCGATAGACGACTTCTACAGGAGTATCGGTCTGGAACCGGAAGAGCCGGAACAGCCCGGCAAGACCGTCACGGAAGAAGCAGAAATTCCTATGACAGATGAACCGTCAGGAGTGGCGACCGGAGAAGCGGCAATGCCACAGAAGCGCATCAGCAGCAAACAGCGCAGGCTGTCTTTGGGTGAGTACCGCACCACCTATCTCAAAGTTCCCAAAATTATCAATCGCAAGCCCGTGTTCGTCAGTGAGACGGTGCGTGACGAGCTGGACAGGGTTGTCCGCTACCTCGGAGGGAAGGGCATGAGCGCATCCGGACTTATAGAGAACCTTGTCCGCCTGCACCTCGATGCCTACCGGAATGACATCGAGCAATGGCGCAAACTCTGACAGAATTACGGTGGAACAGGTTGAGCCGTTGGATGCACTCCATCGGTTCGACCGATACACAAAGTGAGTTATTACACTCGGAAATCAATCCGACAGGCGGAGGATTTTTGTGTCCTCAAAGACACAGCAAGGTATGTTTTCAGTTACTCGGATGTTCCGGAGTAACTGAAAACCCTTGCACCGCCGTGGGCAGAATTATCCTCCGAAGTCGGATAATTTCAATCTTTCTTTATCAGAGATTAGACAGTGAACAAACCATAAAATTGAAAGAATAAGAAGCATGAAAAAGAAGAGTAAATACGGGAGAAGTCCCAAGTTGAATCCGAAGACGCACTGCGTGATGGTACGCTTCGATGATGAGGAATGGAACAAGTTCCTCACGATGTACGAGGAATCACAGGTATATGCGAAAGCCGTCTTTCTCAAGGCGCACTTCTTCGGGCAGAAGTTCAAGGTGTTAAAGGTGGACAAGGCGATGCTGGAATACTACACCAAGTTGTCGGACTTCCACGCCCAGTTCCGTGCCATCGGCACGAACTATAATCAGGTAGTCAAAGAGCTGCGATGCCATTTTTCGGAGAAGAAGGCAATGGCTCTGCTCTACAAGTTGGAGAGTTGTACCATTGACCTTGTGAAGTTGAGCCGGGAGATTGTAGAGCTTTCAAGGGAGATGTGGGCTAAGTGGGAGCAATCAAAATCCGACTGATATGGCATCGGTAAAGGTCAAGTTCCGCCCATCCACCGTGAACGGCAGGGAGGGCACACTCTACTATCAGGTCATCCACAACCGTGTGGTTAGACAGATAAACACCGAGTATAAACTTTTCGTTTCGGAATGGGACTGCCATTTTGAAACGGTTGTCTTACATCATATATCGACAGGACAAGAGAGGAACAATTATCTGCTTTCAATCGGTTCACGCATCAAGTGGGACAAGGAGAGGTTGAATAAGATTATACACACGTTATCCCAATCCGGCACATTCGTAACGGATGATGTAGTTATGCGCTTTCATGACAACAGGCAAGAATTGTCCTTTAACGCTTACATCAGCCAGCAGATAGCGAGACTGAAACGCTTGGGGAAGATACGCACTTCTGAAACTTATACAGCTGCACTCAGAAGTTTTAGCGGTTTTATGAATGACACAGAGGCCTTGTTTGACCAATTTAATGCGGATTTGTTGGCAGAGTACGAGGCTTATTTGAAAGGCAGGGGAAATACGCTCAACACCATATCCTTCTATATGCGTATTCTGAAAGCGGTCTATAACCGTGCAGTGGAAAATGGACTGACGGAGCAACGGCATCCGTTCAAGTCTGTCTACACGGGAGTGGAGAAAACCATGAAGCGAGCCTTATCACTCAATGACATCAGACGTATCAAAGGACTGGACTTGTCATTGATGCCCAATCTTGACTATGCCTGCGATATGTTCCTGTTCTGTTTCTATACAAGGGGAATGTCGTTCATTGACATGGCTTATCTGAGAAAGAAAGACTTGCAAAACGGTATCCTTTCCTACCGCAGACGTAAAACGGGACAGCAGTTGTTCATCAGATGGGAAAAGTGTATGCAAGAGATTCTTGACAAATACCCAGTAAACGAAACGGAATACCTCTTGCCCATCATTACAAAATGGGACGAAGATTATCGGAAGCAATACGCCAACGAACTTCACCGAGTAAACCATTTGTTGAAAAAAATCGGAAAGCAACTGGATTTGCCAATACCCTTGACGATGTATGTCGGTCGGCATTCGTGGGCAAGTATAGCTAAGAGCCGTAATGTGCCTATCTCTGTCATTAGCGAGGGAATGGGGCATGATTCAGAGAGCACTACGCAGATTTATCTTGCATCGTTGGATACTACTGTAGTGGATAAAGCCAATAAGAAGATATTGGATTTGCTGTGAAGCGGTAGATGTTTATCGAATCTGTCCAACGCTTGCCAAGAGACGGATATTATAATGCAAAGTTACGCAAAATAATGATTATTAGGATATAAGATGCTGAAAATCTTGTGTGTTACCATTCTTTTGTTTTACAAGAAAAGTTGGGTGTTTTGTGAGAACAGTTCATATAAAAGCCAAACATAGCTCTGTATCAACAAGATAATGATAGTCGTCCGTCTCTTGGCAAGAGAACGAAACATGAATCAATTAAAAAATGGAATTATTGTTAAAACATATCTTAGCGGGAAATAATAATCCGCCTCAAGGAAGCATCTGTTTTGATTCTTCGGATCACGTTAGATTTCAAAATGGGCAGAATGTTTCGGGGCATAATTATGGTTGTAATCGTCGTTTTGTGATTGAGAAAAACATTCAAAGTGACGAGGGTTACACAGTATCTATATACAATATGGATGGCTTGCACCCTCTGTGGCAGAACAATGTCCAAATGGCACCCAAGCGCATGAGGATTATTGGCATAAACAAGAATATAGTCGAATTGCGTGGTTATGGTTATGATGAAAATGCACTAGCAATGGGTGCTCCATTGGAGGCTGCATCGTTTGAGAATTATGGAATTGTGCTCATGATCGAAAACGATGAGATAGTTCGCATACAACTTAATATGTTTGATAGGAATATTAGTATAGTATATTTATAATAACTTCCATAGTTATAGATATTTATACTGCGTCATTAACACATTATTTTGATAACCAAGAAAAATGTTTGAAGAAGATATTTTCGGTGAAGATTCCATAACATTAGTTCTTCGATATGACAACTATGTCATCCAGAACTTTGACAAGAAGTCCAAGATTGTAACTTTCGATAGGTTGAAAGCAATCTTGGCTAGCAAGGAAATGCCATGTTTTTTCTCAAAGAAAGATGACAGAAGACACATCATTTCTATCCCTGTATCTGACGATGGCTGTAATGGCAAGGTCGATTTCTATGTAGAATGGCATGTGACAAACAGCTATGAGATAAAAGTTAACAAAGAGTGTAAATCTCGTTTTGTCGCTGAGACTCTAAATGTTGATCCAAAGTACACAATCGAGCAGCATTGTAAGATTCTGTTCTTGGAGATGCAAGATCAGTTCAACGATTTCACGGCAATAGGCGAACTCTACAATTTAAAAGAGCGTGTTGCCATGCTGGAAATCGCTCCTGCTACGATCATTGAGAATGAGCGTCAGCTTTGGACGAAGTATATTGAAGCACAACGAGTGATTGTCAATAAGCTTCAGGAGCCATTCTATTGTAGTGGCAAGCCAAGCCTTGTACCTGTTTACGGTGCCAAGGGCGATGTTTATCGTTATAAGTTGTTTGTTCCAGTTGAAGATGCTGAAGCATCAGCACCAGATGCTTTCTCCAACCTTATGGAAGAGTATGAGGACGCTTTTGAGAGTACCATTAAAATAGAGAAGGATGGCTCTGCACGTCTGACAAAGGAAGAACTCAAGCGTGTCGATCTAATGATACAGCGCAAGTTCAATGCAGAGATTGGTCGTCAGGAAACAATCACCTGCTCTGTAAGGATTGCGCCTCGTGGAATACAGGATAAGCTTAGGGCAGACCTGAGGTCAATGAGATTGAAAATCAATGTTGATTATGCCAGAGAGGACAATCTCGTATGTTTGTCATGTCGTGACGGCAAGTTTGCGAAGATCCCTCGTGAACTTATCAACAAGTACGGTTTGAAGCCAACAGGTGTATTTTGCAAATACGCCAAGTATGATGAATTCCATAATCGCTTTGTTGAGATTGAGAAGCAGATAGTTAAGTCTCCTAATATGTACAACCTCGACTTGGCAGCGCAAAAAATGATGACTGCAGCCTTTACCAAGAAAGCCGAGTTGGAAAAAGAGGATTATGAAACTGTCAAGTTAAGCGTTGGTCAGACTTATACCTTCGAAGAAATGGACGAAGACTTCGATGATGATTTCCGGAACAGCATAAAGACAGACCTGTATGGACTGGATATTTCTGCTTTCCCCAAGGATAATCTCTTGTTCTTCGACTTCACAGACTTTGATACGCTTCAGCAAAGACTGAATCAGCTTGAGGAAAGTGATAGATTCAAGCTCGTAAAAGCCGACATTAATAGCATGTCCTTCAAGGTTCGTTTCTTTCAAGTTGAGAAGAAAAACAAACTTGACTCCTTTGAGTATAAGAAGGAAAAACTTAAGAATGTTGAGTTCGTGACAAGAGTCGTGACCAAGAACAAGAGCGAGAATGTGTTTGTTGGCAATCTCAGTGGCAGAGAATCAACCGGGCGAGAACTTGTACTTTCTATTCCTTATCGTTGGAAGGATGACCAGAGAAAGGCAAAAAACATACTGAAGCTCTTCGAGGATGAGAATTTCCAGATGGAGTATGTGAAGGCAAACCTGAAAGGTGACGAAGTTAAGCTTTCATGGCTCGACGAAGCTGTCAAGAAACTTGACGAAAAGAGAATTGACTCGAAAGAACCAAACAAGAAGCCTGTTAATCCTCGCCTTCGTGACTTCATTTTTGACTCTTCAAAAGCAGAACCAACCTTCAAGTTGGAAATCGATGATAAGGACATTCCTGAGCTCAGCGAATACAAGGAGTTGGAGAGCAGACAGCTTTTAAATCTCAATCAGTCGCAGAAAAATGCGGTTTTGAGAGCACTTTATGCTAATGACCTCTGCTTGCTCCAAGGTCCTCCGGGAACAGGTAAGACTACTGTTATCGCTGAACTCATCTGGCAGCACATCCTTAAGGATCCGACAAAGAAACTACTCCTTACTTCAGAGACCAACCTCGCCGTTGATAATGCTCTGGAGAAGTTGATGGGATCAAGAAATGTAAACGAGGCTTTGTCTCCTTACCTTAGCATCATCAAGCCGTTGCGATTCGGTAAGTCTTCAAAGTTCGAGGAAGACGGCAAGAAATATTCTGTTGAGCGCATCGAAAAGTGGCTTGACGATGAATATGAAGAGGAACTCGTTTATGAGAACGAGGTTGCAAGTCTTGATAGTGCGACAGAAGAAGGTCTGGATGACACTGAAGATGGTGACGTGAACAACAATGCCGTCCAGCAGTGGATGTCCATGATTGCCCAGCGCGCCCAGGCTTATGCCGAGCAGAACCCAAGATATGCAGAATTAGCAGATACATATCGTGCATCGCTATGTTCCCCTGACGGAATCACCAAACGATTCTTCAAGGAAAAGTACTTCAAGCACGCCAATGTTATCGGAAGTACCTGTAGTAGTACAGGTAGCCCTTCGTTTGCAGCTGATTATGCACGAGTTTATTCTTCGGCTATCTATGATAAGTTTGTAGAGAAGGAAGGTTACAAACAGACAATATCAGACATTAAAGGTTTGATTGTCGCTGCCAACAATACTGACAGTTCCTTTCAGGACACCGCATTGTCTATCATAAAGAAGATAATGAGGGAGAACAATGTGAAGACGGAAGATGAACTGCGTGAGCTCTTGGATAATCCGACGGACAATGTACGCCACTTCCTCTTTAACTATGATCTCCGATCTCTTCTCAGGCCAAAGCGTTCCAAGAAATTCGAGACAATCCTTGAACGACTGGGATTTGACAGTGAGGATGAGTTCAACCAGATGAAGAACATCTATTTTGACACAGTCATAATGGATGAAGCAAGTAAGGCAACTCCCCCTGATTTGGTACTTCCTCTGTGTTTCGGCAGAAAGAGCATCGTCATCGGTGACCACAGACAGTTGCCACCAATGCTTAATGAGCAGGATTTCAAGGAAGCACTGTTGACTCTTAATGATGAGAAAGCAACAGCATTAGCCAACGACATCGACCGTCAGTTTGTTGACACCAGTCAGTTTGCACGTTTGATTCTCAATCCTAACGTCTCTAAGTCCATTAAGTCTGTATTTACAGAGCAGTACCGTATGCATCCTCAGATTAACGATGCTATCAAGCAGTTCTACAAGAACGATGAAGGCGGTTTGTCATGTGGACTGGATTTGGCAAAGGTTGACTGTCCTGATCTTTCAGAGCCAGAGAGCAGATACCACGGCTTCTATCATCCAGGATTCATCTCTCCTGATGTCCATGTCCTTTGGGTAAAGGTAGATGAGCCAGAGCAGCGTTCCGACTCGAAAGCCCTATACAATGAAAAAGAGGTAGAGGCAGTGAAGAGGGTTCTTCAGTATCTCAAGCATTCCGAGGGCTTCAAGGAGTACATGCAGTACTGGGACGATAACATCAGAAGTGAAGAGCGTCGAAATCTGGAAAAGGAAATAGGTGTCATAAGCTTCTATGGTCAGCAGGTCAAGTACCTCAACGAGGTTAAGTCCTTTGCAAGGAATAACGGAATAAGAGTGAAGCTGAACACTGTTGATAAATTCCAGGGTATGGAGCGAAACATCGTGATTGTTTCAACTGTGCGAAGTGATAAGTATAAGACAGCGCAGGGAATCGTTCCAAACGACAATCCAGGATTCGCAAAGTCTCCGGAGCGTCTGAACGTTGCACTGTCACGTGCAAGAAGACTCCTTATTGTCGTGGGTAATAACGAATTCTTCGATCATGTCAAAGATACCTATAACGGCAATTTACTTTATCACAATGTAATTGAGGAGATGCAGAAGCATCACGAGATCATTGACTACAAAACCCTTACAAAATACGCACGATAATGAATAATATACAAGCATATAATACAATAGTAAAGAGCAAGAAGGTCAGCGAGTTGTTCTTGGGTACGATCGATATCAACTGGGATTTCGCGAAGATCGGATATACCGCTGTTTGCACGGAGGCATTGCCTCTGACCTTTATGGAAAAAATGGTCTGTGGCATTGCTAACTTGGATGGCAAAGTCAATCTGGGCGACTTGGCTCACATCATGGGCTTAAACATCGAGAATGACGTTCAGAATTTGAAGTTCCAGGATCTGGGCGAGACTGAGATACTTATGGAAACGCTAAGGACTCTCAAACAATTTGGTGTCATTGCGACTCCTGATGACTCCTTCTCTTACGTGGAACTGACCGAAATCGGTAAGGAATACTATGCTAAGGGAAGAAAATTCAAGCAGGGTGAAACAAAGGGATTCACTATGTATTTCGATCTCATAGCAGGAATGCACGCAGATGCAAGGACTCTGTTCTGCAAATTGACTGTGGATGGATGCAAGGAACAGCCAGAGGCTTCGGTGATCCCTTTCGCAGAGGAGAGCTTTGTCAAGCAGTATGCACAGAGTCAGATTCCTCAATACTATAGTGAGAAGACTGGCAACTCATTTACTGACATGTCTGTTACGTCAAGCGAGTTCCTCTACAAGAAAGTTGTGCTAGGTGTAATCTATGATTCTTCTACCGAGACCTATCGTTTTGAGATCATAGACAATGGCGGTATTGACACTGATTATATTACTGACTACATCAACTTGGAAGAGAGTCACAAGCACTACCTTGATTTATTCCTTGCAGCACAGCCGATGACCTCAGAATCGAAAGATGACACTCAAATCAAATTTGAAGAAGAGATTGCCAAGGTTCAGGGTGACGCAGAATACGCAATATTTAACGAAAAACCAGAAATGGCATTGCAGTTAGTAGCAAACTATGTGGAGGCACCTGAATATATGGAGATGCAGAATATCTTCAACTATATCAAGTCAACCCAAAAGGCTGATTCGATCAAAGACGTGTTCATCAGCCTTCCAGAGTTGACCAAGGAAGCAGAAGCCGAGATTCGCGCCCTTTCAGAAGATGCGAATACCCAAATAATGCTTTATTGTGGCGATGTTAAAGACTTTGATTCAAGGTTTGGCGGTAATGTCCTCGTTTTGAACGGTGATGCGAACTCTGATGTTCTTCTTATGATGAACGATGTTACATATCGCTGTGAGAACTTGGTATTCTCTGTTGGCGACATTAACTTCAGTGTAGAGTTTTTGCGTAAGCAAGAGGAAAATAGTGAAGATGCATTGGAGCAAATCCGAGAACTGTATGCAACAAGGTTCATTCCAAATGCGTTAGAAAAGTATGAGGAACTACTCCAGGAAACAGAAACAGAGGACATCCTCAACAGAATAACAGAGTTGAATGGTGCAGACAATCTCGTTATATTTGCCGATTCATATGTAGAATCTACAGGTAACGTAGAAAGACTCGCCAGCCTGCGTGCTCGTAGAGACGAACAATTACTGAAGCTTGTGCAGAAGTATTCTACCAATATGATGGAAGAACTTGATAATCTCCGTGCCAATACTCAATTGGAGGATATAAAGACATTGGATGCCATGGAAAAGGCGAAAAAGTCATTCTCTGATCTCAAAGGTAAGCTCATTCCTGAGCAGAGCAGAGACAATGAAAACGGATGGGGACGCAGTGGCATTGTTTTAGCTTTGAACGACTCCATCAGCTCTTTCGAGTCTCAGCTAAACGATCGAGAGACTTATCTCCGACAGGAATTGTTACCAAAGAGCTACGTTATTGACACCAATGTGTTCGTCCATTTCCCTGAAATCATGGACTATATTGGCAAGGAGGACAGGACTATCCTTTCCCTTAAGGTACTTGAAGAACTTGACAAGCTAAAGGTAACACTTGATGGCAAGGGCAAACGTAATGTCAAGAAGGCAATTAAAGAGATTAATTACAAGATCCGTATGAAGTCCAAGACATTCCGCATGGAGTCCGCTGACACAAGATTGCTTCCTGAAGAGTTCGATAAAACCAACTCTGACAATATGATTTTGAGTGTTGCTCTGAAATATAGCGACCGTAATCCTTTCTTGATAACCAACGATATAAATTTCCAAAATCGTGCGGCATCAATGGGAATATCATTTAAGGGATTGGCTGATCTGCTTCCTGAAGATGTATATCAGACAATAGACTTTACGAAGCCAGAGAAGAAGAAAGAACCAGAGCAAAAGAAGGCTAAGAATATTGGTTCCCGAAATGAAGAATCAACGATGCCAAAGGCTCTAGCTAAGATGATGAAGAGAGCCTATAAGGCTTGTATGGAAGAGGCAGACGAGGTTCTGGTGGCAAAGTTTGTTAGTGAAATAAAGGCAATAAAGCCGGATTTCAAACCCAACACCTTTGGCTACTCAAAGTTCAAAGATCTGTGTGCAGGATACCCATCAGAGATTGAACTTTACGAGAACTCCAATAATGCTCTTTGTATAAGACTGATAGACTCCGAAGGCGATGAACGTGTAAATTCTCAATCTGGCAACCTCAAAGACATTGAGTCTCTCAATGATGAGCAGAAGAATATGCTTAAGAAATTGTCGGTGAAGCTGATTGAAGAAGAATCTTCCTCTTCACCAGTAAGCGACGGCGAAATTAGGAAAGCCTTTATTCAAATGTCAGGTGTTCATATCAAGCTTAAGCCAGTGAAGCAACTGCGCGAATCGTTGGATATTCCATCGGCAAAGCAACGCAAGAGTAATTTAATAAACTAAAAAACAGAATAATTATGTCAAGGTACGAAAGTTCACGCTTTGTTAAGGATCCCAAGACTATGGATAAGGAGATTCTCAAAGTCGCATGTGACAAACTGGGGTGGACATATACAGTCCAGGGCGAAGACCTCATTGTAACTGATGCTAAACAGAAGGAAAAGGTCTATGGCGAATATGTTCTTAAAGTATCAGGATCAACTGTGACCTATAACAGCTACTATCTGTCCAATGGTGGGCAGTTAGTAGCAGAGTTACAATCCGTTTTCTTTCCTCTTAATGTAGAGTATGCCAAGAAGACAGTGGTAGATGCTTTCAAGAAGAAGGGCTTCACGCTAAAGAAACTGTATGATTTCACTCCTACCGCAGAAGAGGTTGATCGTTTTTGCATGGTTGGCTATACAAAGCTAGAAGATGAGAAGGAGAAGCGTTACGAGATAAAGTTCTCGATTCTCAGCGATGGCACCGTGGTAACTGATTCAAACTATTTGCCAGACGATGTTAATGAGATGGCTCATGCTGCCATGGACGATTTGCAGGAGGCATTTGGCAATAAACGTATCATGACCAAAAAGCCAGAGTACGATATTATGATTGCTCGCCTAAAAGAGCACAAAAAGATAACTAATAAGAACAATCAAACCATTAAGTAACATGGAAGATACTTTCAGAGAGATTAAGGATATGCTCAATGCTGGTTTCCCACTTTTGTATCTTGTAACATCAGAGTACAGCCGTGTTACACAGAAGCTGAGAAAGATTGCATTCGAGGGCAACTATGCTTTTCACACATGGGATTGCGTTGACTATTTGAGAACCCACACCAAGAACCTGAGCAACCGTTTGGAAAATATTGTTTCACATGAAGAGTATGAAAGTACTCAGGACTGTGAAACGCTTTTGGAATATCTACATAAGGGACTTGGTAAATCGGAGGATAAATCAAAGGAGATTTTCCTTATCGAAGATTTTCATAAATACTTTGATAGAGAGAAGGTGATTGTCAGCTTACGAAAGTTGTCAACAGAGATGAAAAAGTTGAATAAGCACATCATCTTCTTGTCGCCATCTTACCAGTTGCCAGACGAGATAGAGAAATACGTTACTGTAATATCTGTACCTCTGCCTGATCGCCGAGATTTAGACCGTCGATTTAAGAGTATATATCCAGATCCTATTGATGAAGACTTGAAGAAGTACATTTTGGATGCAGCTTTAGGATTGACCGACACGGAAGCTGAGCTTGCATTCCGTTTAGCCAATCAGGTTGTAGGTCTTAACTGTAAAGAGGCTGTGCAGATTGTTGCAAACGAGAAAGAGCAGATCATTAAAAAGAGCGGTATTCTGGATTATGTACAGGTCAATCTGGACATGAAAAACAATGTCGGAGGTCTGGACAATCTTAAGATGTGGCTGAAACAACGAAGCAAATCTTTTGAGCGCAAGGCAAGAGACTTCGGTCTTCAGGAACCAAAAGGAATAATGCTTCTTGGTGTACCAGGATGTGGTAAGAGTCTTACTGCAAAATGTGTAGCGACAGAATGGAAGCAGCCTCTATTGCGTCTGGATATCGGTAAGGTGTTCCAAGCAGAGGTTGGTAGTAGTGAGAATAATATCCGTCGAGCTATTGCTACAGCAGAAGCTGTTGCCCCTTGTGTTCTTTGGATTGATGAAATTGAAAAGGGTCTCAATGTCGGTGGAGAGAGAGATGGTGGTACCAATTCACGAGTTTTCTCAACAATACTGACATGGATGCAAGAGAAAATAAAACCAGTGTTTGTAGTTGCAACGGCAAATGATATTAGTCAGTTACCACCAGAGTTCTTGCGTAAGGGACGTTTTGATGAAATCTTCTTTGTGGATTTGCCAACAAAAGAAGAAAGAAAGGAAATTCTACGCATTCATCTTTCAAAAAATAACCAAACAGGCATACACGAATTGGATGGCTTGGCTGATGCAACTCGTCTTTTTAACGGAGCAGAGATTGAAGAGGCTGTGAAGGAATCCATGTTCATGGCTTATGTTGACAACCCTACCAATCCAATCGTAAATGTCCACCATCTTGAAACAGCCTGTACCCAAATCATTCCGCTGGCGAAAACCATGTCTGAAAAGATTCGTGGTTTAAGAGCTTGGGCTGACGACAGAGCAAGGCGCGCAAGTATAATCGCCAACCAAGAGCTACTTCCAGAAAATCAAGTAGATATTAAAAAAACGAAACGCGAAAAAGATGAAGATACTTTCGGATAATAGTCATTCTACTAGCGAAATTAAACAAAGGCTTATGTACACAGATGCTTACTTTTCAGGAAAACAATAACAGCTCAAACATAGGTATATGCATATGGCTCGTATTTGGATGGAGAATCCTTTCTGTATATGCCCTTAGGTGTGGCACTGCTGTTAAAGAACAAGATGATAATATCCTACAATCGAAGTTGTAGTACTGTGCGTGTTGTGGATTGATGAAATTGAAAAATATTTGAGTGTAGTGCAATCAAGTGGTGCAATAAATGGAGACGTTTTCTCTTATATGGACGCAAGAGAAAACGTTTCCGGTGTTCGCAATATTATGCGAAAAAAGAATTTCAGCCCGAATATTTTATGTACCTTTGCATCGAACAAAAGCCAAGAGTGGTGCGCAAAACGCAGAAAGTATCACGCTGCGAAATCGGTGGAGATGATTTGAAAGATTAAAAAACGCAACTGAATATCAGAGATTTATAAGATATTGGCGAGCCCCAGGCGGATCACTGAAAGACAAGTCAAAACAAGACTTAAAGAAGACAACTCCTACAATATCAAAGTATTGAAGGAGTTTTTTCTTTGTATATGTCCGTGACCAAAGACACCAAAAGGTCACGAAAAGACACACTTCTATGACCAATTCGTGACCAATACAAAAGCATGGAAAAATAGGTCACGGAATGTCCCAAAATGGCTAATCTCTGTCCATATTTGTCTACCCTGCAAATATCTCATTTACAATCAATAAAATTAATTTTGCAACAAAAAAAATGAGATTATGAGGACTACTTTCAAGCTCCTATTTTTCGTCAAGCGAAATGCAGCGAAGAAGAACGGTAATGCACCAATTATCGCGCGTATCACCATCGACCAAATTGTGTCGCAGTTCAACACACAAATGGAAATAAACCCTGCCAACTGGAATGTCAGTACAGGAAAAGCTTCCGGTAGAAGTGCAGAAGCTGCAAGTATCAATTCAATGTTAGACAGCATCCGCAGTACCGTACACCAACATTACCATGCTCTATTGGAGCAAGACGGTTATGTGACCTCTGAACGGGTAAAAAATGCCTTTTTAGGTAAGGTTGAACGGGGTAAAACCTTAATTGAGTTCTTTGAGATGCACAACGAGCAATATCTTCAAAAGGTAAAGATGAACACTTCCGACAAGACATATTCACGTTATGAGCTGACAAAGAAACGCCTTATCGAGTTTATGAAGTTCAAGTATTCGGTTTCGGATATGCTTATCAAAGAGATAAATGTCGTGTTCATTGATAATTTCCTGTTGTTCATCAAAAATCATCATGGATGCAGCCACAACACAGCGATGAAGTTTATACAGCGTTTCCGCACGATTATAAACTTTGCCAAGAATACAGGGCTGGTTACTGCTGATCCTTTTGGGAATTATAGGGTTAAGTTTGAGCAAACCGACAGGGATTATCTGACGATGGAAGAGATAACCACCATCTACAACAAGAAGTTTGCTTCTAAAAGGCTGGAACAGGTACGGGATTTATTTGTTTTCAGTTGCTACACGGCTCTCTCGTACATTGATGTATGCGAACTTACCCAAGAAAACATTCGCACCGCATTTGATGGTAATCTTTGGATTATGACAAAACGCCACAAAACCAATGTTGCATCTAACATCCGACTGCTTGATGTACCCAAAGCTATTCTTGAAAAGTACAAAGACCAGTTACCAAACGGGATGATTTTGCCAATTATAAGTAACCAAAAAGTCAATGAGTACTTGAAAGAAATTGCGTCTATTTGCTCTATAAATAAGAGCCTTACATTTCATGTGGCACGTCATTCGTGCGCGACTTCTGTCCTGATAGCCAATGGAGTACCGATTGAAACAGTATCTAAAATCTTAGGGCACACCAATATTAGAACTACTCAAATCTATGCGAGGATAACTGATGTAAAGGTAAGCAATGATATGGAATTATTAGCGAAGAAGTTAGATATTGCTAAATGAATTTCACTATCTATCTTTTTTTATCTACTTTTGCTTAAAATACAGTATAGAGAAGATGATAGAAGATTTTGAAATAGAACAAAATGAAAACGGGAAAATAGTAGATTTTCTCTCAAAACAATTACTAGAGCCACATGCAGAAGAATTCGTAAGACAAAAATTCTTACGAATTCTTCATTATGAATATCAATACCCTAAAGAAGTACTTGCTAAGGAAGTTCCAATATATTACGGTTCAAAAGAATTAAAAGATAAAGATTCTAACCCTGTTCGTGCAGACATTGTCATTTACGCTTCAGCAAAAGCCTGTAAACAGAGGAATCAAGGACAAATTGAGCTTGTTATTGAATGCAAAGCCCCAAATGAAGAAGAAGGGTACAATCAATTAGTTTCATATATTTTTAATACAAGTGCTAATGGTGGAGTATGGTTTAACGGTGATGCAATTAAATATTATCGCAGGACTAGCATACCGATCAATAATCTAATTGACTGGACGGGTATTCCTAGAAAAGATGAGGCATGGGACGCATTAGGGAGAAGAAAGAAGGAAGACCTCCGTCGTCCCAAAGACATAAAAGGCTTGTTAAGAAGATGCCACAACAAATTGCATGGAAGAGGTGTTGATGGAGAGGAAGAAGACTTAACTATGGATATGGTTAGGTTAATTCTCGCAAAAGCAATGGATGAAGAGCAAAGTGGAGATTTACCTGAATTCTATTGTACTCCTGAAGAGTACCAATCACATGAAGGACAGGCAGTTGTTGCCGATAGAATACAAGCTTTATTTAGTAAAGTTGTGAAACAGAACCCTGATGTATTTAGTGAACATGAAAAAATATCAGTTGGTAATAGGTCTATTTGTGATGTTGTTAATGAGCTGCAATATTATCGTATGCTTAGTGATTTACATGAATCCGAAGATTGGGATATAATGGGGCATGCATATGAGCAATACACAGCCACCTATTTAAAAAGGAGCAAAGGACAGTTCTTTACCAATAGATTAGTTGTTGATTTTATGGCACAACTTATAGATCCACAATATACAGATATTATTTTAGATCCAGCAGGAGGTTCTGGAGGATTTCTGACAGGTGCTATGAGATATGTTAGAAAGAAAATTCTGTCAAGTCAAGGAACTGCACTCTCTAAGCAACGACAATTGGACAAATTAAGAACTCGATTATTTTTAGTAGAAATCAGCAAACGTTTAGTAAAAATCGCAAAAACTGCAATGATTTTAAATGGCGACGGTCACGCTGGAATGACGCAAGGAGACAGTTTAGGTCCCTATGAAAAATTGAGTGACAATGTTTTAAGATTAGCAGGAAGAGGTAAGCCAAATGTTATTTTAACCAATCCTCCTTTTGCTGGTGTTGGTGATGGCAGGATCACAGATCCCAAAATTCTTGATAGTTTTTATTCTGGAATAAAATGGACGACTAGAAATGGTGAATATCAATCAACAGGAGAACGCAATTCTGAAGGTGTCCCACCTGAAATGCTATTTTTTGAACGCTGCTTAGATTGGCTAGCTCCTGGAGGAAAACTGGGGATAGTTATGCCTAAGAGTTTTCTTGATACACAGACATATTATCCAGTAAGAAAATTATTATTAGAGAAATTTAAATTATTAGCAGTTGTAAATTGCCATAAGGATACATTCCAACCTCATACAGGAGTGCGTACTTGCCTAATATTTGTTCAAAAACCAGAAACCGATGAAATAATAGAAGATAATTATAAAGTGTTTATGGCAATATCAAAAAAAATAGGTCAAGACAGTGAAGGTTTTCCTATTTTTAAGAGAGATAAAGATAATCATATTACGGATATAATAGATCACGATTTAGATATTATATATTCTGATTATTTATGCTTTACAAAAGGTAATTTGAAAGAATCTGAATACAGATTCTGTATTCAAAAATCTGAAATTGATTCTTTACTACGTATTAATCCACAAGTTTATTTACCTAACTTAAATGAAACAATTAGACGTATAGAATCAATAGATGGTAAAGCAGGATGGAGTGTTACAACACTTGGACAAATAGAAAGTAATATCAGAATTTTTAAAGGTCCCAGACTTAAAAGTGAGAATTTGATCGTTGATAAAGTTGGGGAGAATATAGAACCATATTATACTCCTTCAGCTGTGTTACAAGAAAAAGGAGAGAGTGTAAAACTACTCAATATATCATACGCAACTAGAAATCAACTAAATACCATCGATGCCGTAAGAGTATATACAGGTGATATTGTAGTTACACGTTCAGGAACTATTGGAAGAGCAGCTTACATTACTCAAAGGCTAAATAGGGCTATTGTGTCGGATGATTTGATCCGAGTTAGAATAACAGATGAAAGATTGAGAATGTATGTATATGCTTTTTTGCAGTCTAAAGCCGCATTAGACCAAATGGAAAGAAATGAATATGGGGCCGTTCAACAACATTTAGAACCAACCCACATTGCTAATATTATGATTCCTATTCCAGAAAATTGGAATGCAGTCAAAGAACTGATCGATAATACTATTAATTATATCCAATTAAAAGAGAACTTAGACATATCTAATAAAGAGTTAGGTAAATCAACTGAAGATTTACTAAAAGAGCTCCAGATTATACAAGTAAAAGAATAAGAAATCTTCTTGGTATTTTGTTATCGTCAGATAACAGCAAGGTGTGTTCAGAGCTGCTGAGATTTATCCCAGCAGCTCTGAACCTTTTTAGAAAAGCACTCCGAAGTCGTGTTTCCAATGAAAGAAAAATTACTCAAATTAACATCTTTTTCGCTCGTCGGGACGGGTGGTCCCGCCCCTTGCCGCTGGGCGTTCCCCGACCGATGAGCTTTTAGTGTTGTATTGAAATATTGTTTTCTTGAAATATTGATAGCTTGATTTCTTGACAACTTGTTTTCTTGATTACAAGATGTCAAGATTGCAAGGCTGTATGAAAGTAAGACTGAAAGACTGAAAGAAAGACTGGTAGGTAAACATCATTCTATCATTCATGTATAGACAAAAAATATTTTCTCTTTTCAAAAGTCCATGTAGTTCATGAGGGACTTGCGAAAAGAGAAAATAATTAAGAGAACCTTAAAGGGAGCTTAATTGTCGTTTTCGTCCATCTTCCGAAGGAGTTTTTCTATTAAATTGTTAAGAAAGGCTGTTCTATCCCTTTTGCGCTCCCTGATGGTGAGATAAGCACGATAGTAATCACCTAAGTCTATTTTGAAAGACGCTTCTATATAGGTCATTATTTCCTTTATATCGGCATTCCCATTGTTCAGCACTCCGGCAGCATATATGGCATACCCCTATTCAATGGCAGCAATCTTTGTGCCCGTCCATCGAAATGGATTATCAGGAAGAGAAGCTCGGCTGGTTTCTACTACTTCTATCCTTTCTACGTCTTGTAATCGCTGTTGTAGATAAATTTCCAGCATATCATAAGCCAACATCTTGGCTACTCTATGATCACAGCAGGTAGAAAACAAAGGATCTTTATCCAATAGCCCACAATTATGGCACAACTTGTAGTTCTCATGCCCTCTAAGGAAATAGTATCGGTCTAAATGTGTCGCTTTGGAGCGATAATACTGGTAAAAATCAAGATTGTTATTGCAGAAATCGACAATTGCTGCCTGCTTCTTCTTGTAATGCTCCTTAACTACTTCTTTATTACCATTGGGCTTTCTTAATTCAAGCGTATAAATATCGTTGTAGTATATTAATTTGCTTAGAATTAACGGTTTGCTATTTTTAAAGAAGTCTATTTCTTCCTCATTATCCCGAAAGTTATATTTGTGTATATACTCTCTTAGCTCTTCAAACAACGGTCTGATGAAATCAATCATATACAGAGCCTTATCAGAAGATATATCACTGTCTATACAGGATGTTTCTATCTCTGCATTGATCTTCAATATTAGTTCATTAGAAATCTGTTTTACTATCATTTTTATTATATAAGTTTATATTATTTGGCTAAATGCAATACCCTATATTCCTAATTATTTAGAATACTAGAAGAGCATTAAAATCAGTTTGCAAAAGTAACTCAAAATCAACAACAGATACAGATATAGTTTTTGTATATTTGCAGGGTACAGATTACGTGAATTATGAAAAAGGAAGTTTTATATCAAGAAATTGCGAGAAGTATTGCTTGGCAGATAAAAAAGGGTGTGTGGAGAGTTGGTGAGAAATTGCCCTCTTTACGCACTATCAGCAATGAAAATGGGGTAAGTCTAAATACGGCAATTCAAGCATATTATGAACTGGAAAAGGACGGCTACATAATATCACGTCCAAAATCGGGATATATTGTCAATTATAAGCCAATACGCTTATCTGCTCCTGCAACGACACAACCATCTGTGAAAAATGAGAGTAAAGAGGTTGTAGAATTAATTGCTGAAGTGTATCGTTCATTAGAAATTGGGGATAAATCTATTACCCGGTTTTCTTTAGGAATGCCCGAAGATGTTTTATTACCTATCGCAAAACTCAATAAGGAACTAATAAAAGCAATGCAAACACTTCCGGGTAATGGTACTCGGTATGATGAAACACAGGGAAACATCCACTTGCGCAAGGCTGTAGCTCGCTTCACTTATAGCTGGAATGGAAATCTGACAGAAGACGACATAGTAACTACAGCCGGGGTTACTAATGCCGTTGCTTTAGCTTTATCTGTGATTACTAAGGCAGGAGATACGATTGCCGTCGAAAGTCCGGTTTATTTCGGAATGTTACAGTTGGCTAATAGTTTGGGATTACGTGTATTAGAACTGCCTACAAATCCTGTGACAGGCATTGATACCGATGCACTAAGAAGAGTGTTACCGCAAATTAATGCTTGCCTGCTTATCAGCAATTTCAATAATCCATTAGGAAGTTGTATGCCTGATGAACACAAAGAAACGATTGTCAATATGCTGACTGAACATGATATTCCTCTAATAGAAGATGATTTGTATGGCGATATTTTCTTTGGTAACTCACGACCTAAACCCTGTAAAGCTTTTGATAAAGAAGGAATTGTATTGTGGTGTGGGGCTGTATCTAAAACGTTAGCTCCGGGGTATCGAGTAGGATGGATTGCTCCCGGAAGATTTAAAGAAGCTATTATCCGGCGGAAAAATATACATCTTATCTCTACACCTACTCTTAATCAGGAAGCCGTCGCCAACTTTATGGAAAATAATAGATATGAAAATCATTTGCGTAAACTTCGCCGGGAGCTTTGTGCAAATAGCATTCATTTTGCTCATTCTATCATGGATTATTTTCCTGAAAATACAAAGATTGTAACCCCGCAAGGGGGATTTATGCTTTGGGTGGAGTTAGACAAGCGGATTGATACAACCGAACTTTATTACAAGGCTATGCAGCGAAAATAAGCATAGCCCCCGGACGTATGTTTACATTGCAAGAACAATACACGAACTGTATGCGTCTAAGTTATGGGCAACGATGGACACCACTCCTTGAAGAGCGTTTAAAACGGTTGGGCGATATAATCAAAGAGTCACTTTGACGGGCTGATGTATGCCTGTAACACTTCTCCGATTATTTGAAGCCCTTTTATAATTCGATCCTCTGACATATTAGAGTAATTTAGTCTTAACGTGTTTTCTTTATGCTCGACAGGATAGAATGAGCCACCAGGTACGAAAGCTATTTTTCGTTCTATACACTTTTGCAGAATATCACGTGCTGAAATTTCTTCGGGTAATTCAACCCAAGTGAATAATCCGCCTTGTGGATAAGTATATCTGATGTTATCGGGGAAATAGCGTTCTATACTCTCCATAGCTATATCTCTGCGTTTTCTGTACACCTCTACGATTTTACCAATATGCTTATCAATATCATATCGTTTCAGATACTCGGCAATAGTCATTTGAGCTATTGTATTACATTGCAAATCTGTACCCTGTTTAACCAGCACATACTTGCGGATAATATCTTTATCGCCAGCAATCCAACCAATCCGGAAACCGGGACAAAATATCTTAGAGAAACTACCGGTACACAAGATATTGCCAGCCTTATCAAATGATTTTATAGAGGGCAAAGATTCTCCCTCAAATCTTAATTCTCCGTACGGATTATCTTCAATAACAGGAATGTCATATCGGGCGGATAGTTCCGCAAGTTTTTTGCGTCTTTCCAAACTCCATGTTCTGCCTGTTGGATTTTGAAAGGTTGGTATTACATAGATTAGCTTTATATTCTCTGTCGTATTTAGCACATCTTCCAAAACAACCATATTCATGCCCTCTTCATCCGTAGGAATCTCTACGAAGCTACACCCATAAGATTTAAACGCACTAATTGCTGCCAAGTAGGTAGGGCTTTCACATAATACTATATCGCCATCATCCAAGAAAACCTTACCTGATAAATCCAATCCTTGCTGTGAACCATGTGTGATAAGAATATTGTCTTTATCAAACGATGTTCCTAAACGGTCATTCATCCGTTGAGAAATCCACTCTCTTAAAGGTGCGTACCCCTCTGTAGTAGTGTATTGAAGAGCTTTTGTTCCTGCCTCTTTCAGTACAATCTGGCTTACCTCATTAATTTCATCTATAGGGAATAGTTCAGGAGCAGGTAGTCCACCAGCAAATGAAATAACATCTTCTTGTTCTGTGACTTTGAGTATTTCTCGTATTTCCGAAGCCTTTATATAAGACATTCTACTTGCAAATTTCAACTTCATAATGATTAAATCTTTTTGAGAATTAAAATATTGCAAAGTAAAGCATAAAAGGAAAACAGAAACAGATACAAATTATATAATATTGATAGATACAGATTTCCGATGTAAGGCACAAATGCAATACTTTTAATTCGGAGAAATACTTCAAGACCGTTTCATGGCTTTCTTCTAAACCGTGCTAAAAGAATGTATTTCAAAAACATACTATCATAAATTTATTTACCTTTGCAAAAAACATAGTTACATGAAAGATTATCCTATAAACTCAATAGATAGCGAATATATAGAATGGCTAAAAGCCATCAAGCAGCAAATTCGTTCTACCAAAATACGAATGATAAAAACAGCCAATACGGAGTTGATACACTTTTATTGGCGGTTGGGACAGATAATCTCTCAAAAGCTGAAAGAACAGAATTGGGGTGACAAGGTAATAAACAAGCTTTCAGTAGACTTGCGCAATGAGTTTCCTGATATGCAGGGCTTTTCCCGTCAGAACCTATACTACAGCAAGAACTTCTATGAGTTCTACGCAGAGGAAATGCACTTTTCATCCAATAATGTAATTGTCCCCCAAGTTGAGGGACAATTACAAGTGGCTGATAACTATAGAATTATCTTCGATATACCTTGGGGACATCAAAAGGTGATAATTAGCAAAGCCCAAAACGTAGAAGAAGCATTATTTTATGCGCACCAAACCCTATCTAACGGTTGGAGTAGAAGTGTTTTAGAGAATCAATTGAAGCAACAATTCTATGAGCATTACGGACAAGGACAAACCAACTTTTCGCAGACCCTACCAGCTCTAACAGCAGATATGGCACAGGAAGTAGTAAAAGACCCGTATTGGTTTGATTTTGTGTCTGTATCTCAAAAAGCACGTGAGCGAGATATAGAAAAGCAACTTGTGACGCATATCACTCAATTTCTTCTTGAATTGGGTAAAGGTTTTGCTTTTGTAGGAGAGCAATACTGTTTGAACTTGAACAATAAAGAATATTTCTGCGATTTATTGTTCTATCATATCCCGTTACGGGCTTATGTTGTCATAGAGTTGAAGAACGGTAATTTCAAACCTGAACACTTAGGGCAGTTGAATTTCTATCAAAACTTAATCAACAATACTTTAAGGGGCGAGTATGACAATCCCACTATAGGGATGTTACTCTGCCGAGATAAAGATAGGATTGAAGTAGAATATGCATTGCAGAATATTTCATCACCGATTGGAGTAAGTGAATTTAATGTTAAGGAGTTACTTCCTGAAAACTTAAAAAGTAAACTACCAACAGTTGAGGAAGTTGAGGAAGAGCTAAATAAATTAGTAGAATAATTGACTTGTCCTAAAATAGCTTTACACAGTAATAACTATAAAAAGTGTACAAGTTATGATTAGACGAGAAAGAAAATTCTATTCAGAAGAATTCCGTGAGCGTGTTTTGACTGCTTACTACAACAGTAATGAATCAGTCGACATGATAGCCCGACGCTTTCAGGTAAAGAGAGATACGGTCAGTAGTTGGGTTCATCGTAAAAGAGTTGCTTCCAATCCAAAAGAAAGTAGTAAATTCGTGGTATCAAGTATAATACCTATGAAAAAAGAAAAGCTACCTATTGAAGCAATGGAAGAACGTATCCGTGAACTAGAGCAACAACTGGCGAAAGAAAAAATGCGTTCCACTTGTTTAGATACTATGATTGATATTGCGGAACGTGAGCTAAAGATTGATATAAGAAAAAAATCTGGTGCCAAACAGTCCAAGAAGTAAGGCAAAAGCATCCATCACATAAGATAGATGTTTTATGCCGGCTGTTTGGCAAAACCCGTCAGGCTTACTATGAAAAGTCTCATTATGTTGCCAATAAGAATGTGGAAGAATATGTAATCTTGTCTCTGGTACACAATGCTCGAAAAGATTTTCCACGTATGGGTGCGAAGAAGTTATTAATCTATCTTCAACCTACATTCCAAGTGATGGGTATACACATAGGTCGAGATGCTTTCATTGAATTACTGTATCGTAATTATTTATTAGTCAGAAGGGTGAGAAGTAAGAGAAAAACGACTTTTTCCAATCATTGGATGCGTAAATACCCCAATTTAATAAGGGATTATATACCAAAGGCTCCCAATCAATTATGGGTAAGCGACATTACTTATATTGAGATGGCAGGGTGTTTTGCTTATCTAGCACTTGTAACAGATGCCTATTCTCATAAGATCGTTGGTTGGGAGCTTGCTCCATCACTTCGTGCTTGCAATGCTCTTGCTGCCTTGAAAATGGCTTTAAATAGTTTACCGGAAGGATATTCCGGGCTTATTCATCATTCAGACAGAGGAAGCCAATATTGCAGCGCCAGTTATGTTAATTTGCTAACGCAGCATAAGGTACAAATTAGCATGACGGAAAGTGGCGATCCACTTGAAAATGCAATAGCAGAAAGAATAAATGGCATTCTGAAAACAGAATGGATATACGATGTTAAGCTAAAATCATGGCAGGAAACTATTAACTTCATTAGTCGAATTATTGATTTATATAATAATCAAAGACCGCATCAGAGTATCAGTTATATGGTTCCTGCCTTGGTTCATCAAACAAATATTAAAACGGAACGCAAATGGAAGAATTATTATCGAAAGAGGAATGTACTTAATGAAGAAGTCTCTATCTTTGAGCCGAAGTGTAAAGGCACAGCAGGACTAAAACACTCAATTCCTGATAATGTCAAGCTCATATAGGACAAAGTAATATAATCTGTAAAGTTTTTCTAGGACAAGATAAATTTAGGTGCAAGGTGCAAGTATATATATGTATATATAGCTTGCACCTTGCACCTAAGCTGAAATATTAATAATCAAAGACTTGCGTAATTTGAAAAGAATGCATACTTTTGAACCCAAGATATAAGCAGACAGACACCGGACAGAAGCGGACTGTTTTTAAGGACTAAAGCGTGACTGATACAAAGCTTATAATTCCGAATATACTGATTTTTAGGAGAATATACCGCAAGGTTCACGAACCAGGCGGATCACCAAAGAAAAACAATTATCTATTTCAGATAATTGTTTTTCTCTTTTAAAGGCATCTACATCTACGACGTAATGAGTTGGCTGGAAAGTTTATAATCATATCGATGCTTCAGAACAAAAAAACAGAATCACAATGAAGATGATTGGTTTTACCCAGTCATCTTATCCGGCATTTTTACAGCCCTCCGATGAGGATTACAAAACTCTTTTGGTTTTCTAATTCGCGTGCAAAGGAGGGACTTATTTTTCAAGTATCCCAATATTCATGTTTTCTTTCACTGGAAAAACAGCAAAACATGAACATTATCTGCCACCATATCACTCTTTTGAAGGTAAACACACAGCCAATGAAAGACAGCCTATCAGTCTTTCATTGCTCTAACATTGGCTGTCAATACACTGAATAAATGACAGTTAGACATGCGCACTATTGTGGTACGGCTTCTCCACAAGCATGAAGAAGCCGTACCACAATAGTGAAGAAGTTGCATCACAACCGTGCACAATAGTCATTAATAAGCTTTTAGTAGGAGAAAGAGCTGTTCTTTGCGGAAAGAAGACCAGCCATTTGCACAAGAAAAAACAATATGCAAGCAAAGTTTGCCTACATACTTGCATAGCGTCTGCTTACATACCGTAAAACGCGATATAACAAACAATTAGAAAGCACCATGCAAGCATGTAAGCAAAATGTGTGGTAAACCTATTGTATATCTTTTCATTTTGCGACGACTCCATAGTAAACCATGTTATCAATACGCTTCTGATAAATCTGGTTATTCTGCAGCAGATACCCCAAGGCCAAACACAAATCCACATCCCTGAACTTCGTCAGTTTCTGTAATTCAAAGATTGTACACTTCTTAAGATTGCACAGAATGGAATATACCATTTTCATATTATTGGTCGCCTTCTCAATATTCTTCATATTATTATCTTATTATTAGTTCCTTTCTTAAAATGATATCCTATATTATCTACTCAAATATAAGATAAAGACAGAGCAATGACAAACATTGCCCATTCTTTTCATTTCAGATAACATTCTTTGAACTACATATACCTAAAATCTGCAAAAAATATAGAACTTTATAAATATCAGCACTTTATAGAAAGGTATATTCACATTATACTATATCCGGAAACGATTATGCTGGTATAATCAAGGTACTATTATATGCTTGCCTTCGGGAGTGACTACTACCGAGCCCATTTTGATGTAATGTTTCCCTTCCGGCGAAACTATTACCTTTGTTTCGCTACTCTTGTCGGAAGATTCTTTTTTCTCGTCCATGAAACTTTTGTCCCGCGAAGTGGTAACCGGATAAGTATCCTCCAGATAGCTCTTCATTTCGTCCACTTTTCCGTCTTTGAACCACACCTTGACAGCCGACCACCCCGCAGGAGTATAAGCACGGAATGTCCAAGCCTCTCCCTCCTTATTCAAATCTCTAAATGCAGGCTCTCCTAAAATGGTACACACCTCTTTAAAGCTCATACCACGTTCAATGCTGCTCAACTGCTTATAATCAAACCCGTAGCTCTCATAAATGCCACAGCCCATCACCAAGACAGCGAGTAACAAGCCTAAAACAACTGACATCTTTTTCATAATAGAAAGTTTTAGTATTTATCCATACAGCAAATGTAGTATGATAAAAACCTCCTTTTCCGTGATTCTCTCTATTTATACATAGGGATTTCCCTATCTTCGAAGTTTATTCCTATCTTTACAACCTATGTACAAAGAATATCATCCCAGCCCCCTGCTCTCCCCCTATATTGACAAATATTGGGAGTTTAAAGGACAACCTGGATACGGCATGCACATCAATATCCTGCCGGACGGATGCACTGACTTTATATTCACGTTGGGTGAAGCCCCTAAGGCCGTACACGACAGCCTCGTTATGCAGCCCTACCATACCTACTTCATTGGAGCCATGACCAAATATTCCGAATTGGTGACCCATACGGTAACAGTCCATATGCTGGGAATCCGTTTTCTGCCTTGCGGAATACTTCGCTTCATGGACCTCCCTTTGCAGGAGCTCACCAACTTACGGTTAAACGCCGATGAGCTTACAAGCCTCTTTACCCACTCTTTTGCAGAGAGACTGGGCGAACTGGGAACCATTCAAGAGCACCTGGTCTTTATTGAAAACTTCCTGCTTCAAGCCTTATGCCGATACAGTCCAAAAGCAGAACGGAGCATGCTGTTCGCCATACAGCAAATCAATCGATGCAAGGGTGACTTGTCACTCCTCCGGTTAGCGGAGGAGACTTGCCTATGCCAACGCCATTTCGAACGGAAATTCAAGCAGCACACCGGACTTACACCCAAAGAGTACAGTCGGATTATGAAGTTCAAACATGCTGTAGACTTGTTGCGAAGTACCTCTTTCGACAATCTGCTGTCCGTTGCCATCAAAGCAGGATATTATGATGTTTCCCATCTCTCAAAAGAAATCAAAAAGATGTCCGGCAACGCGCCAAGCCAGCTTCTCACTTCCGCTCCATTGGAAGAAGGGACTTTGAGTTATGTGAAAACATAAAAGTCGATTTTTTACAATAGCTCTTCCTATTACCATGCCTATATTTGCAGCAATCAAATCAATAAAAACATCCAATATGGCAACATTAATCGAGAAAGCAGCAGAAATCTTGGCAAGATGCGAAACCGTCGTCATCACTTCCATCAACCAAGAGGGATATCCCCGCCCCGTTCCAATGAGCAACATCAAGTCGGAAGGAGCCACCACCGTATGGTTGGCAACCGGCAAAGACAGTCTTAAAACAAAGGAGTTTGCAGCCAATCCGAAAGCAGGTTTGTGCTTTCAGGAAAAAGGAAACAGCGTAGTGCTCACCGGTGAGGTGGAGATTATAGAAGACGAAGCCACCAAGCAAGAAATGTGGCAAGAGTGGTTCAGCGCACACTTCAGCAAAGGCCCGACAGATCCCAATTATGTATTACTGAAATTCAAAGGGCACCATGCCACCATTTGGATTGACGGACATTTTGTACGCAGAAATCTTTAAGAAGAGCATTCTGTTCCTCATCTGATGTCTTGCATGGGGGAATTAGAACTATAACCCCTTCGTTATCACCGGCAATCCGAAAGCTCCTTTCTGCAAAGTCAGAACTTTCGGTTTGCCTTTTCGTGCTTTGTTGTATGTGGCTGTGGAAACATGCAAGGTCTCTATCGCTCCATCCTCGAAAGCCACCTTTAAGTAATACTCCTTACGTACTCCGTCCGACACATAACGATGCTTGCCTACTTTACGTCTCTTTTCATGTTCTTTTATCAGCTTCTCAAGTACGGTGACCGTCACCTCCTTTGTCGAAGCAGGAGCCGCCATCTGATAATTCCCTACCAGAAAAAGCGAACAACTGATGACACCCACGCACACCACATGACACAATATATTCACTGCCTTTTGCTCCATCGTTGTCAGCCATATCCATTTTTTATATAGAGGAAGTGTAACGACTGCCACCACAAGTCCTACCCCTACGGGTATCCACACAGCAGCCAACGTATCTTCATAGATGTTATATCCGATGCAGCCCAAAGCTACGACCAGTACAAACATCAGAAAACGGAGTATTTTTATAAACAGTTCTTTCATTGCCGCGCTTATATTTTTGGCAAATATAAAAAGAAATATCGTTCGGTCGACTGTCAAGTCTGTTCAATCTACATGAACTAACTTGCTTGATAGAATGTTATAACTACAATAACTAAAACAGAAAATATCATGGAAAAGAGCTTAATTCATAGTAATGAACTGCATTTTATCAGTAAGAAACGCATTCATCAAGCAGTAGAGAAAATGGTTGAGTCATTGGATTTGGCTGCGGGTTCCACAACCGGCTTCAACATCTATGCAGTAGTGGAGAGCTATTTCACGGATTTGGAAAAACGAAAAGAAATCAATCAGCTGCTCAACCTGGAACAAGATGTCTGCGAAGAAATAGAGGCAGAGCTCGGAGTATACGGAGAATAAATAATTGGACAGTAGCCTCTTCACAGAGACTACTGCCCCACAGTATGAATTTAATTAACAATATCTGAATATTTCATCAAATAAGTATCGTAAACCGATAGAAATGGATTTTCCGTTCCTTTTATATCTTTACTTGGTTTAAAAAGATAAGATATACTTTGAGGCCATTTTCCTGCAGAAAGAGGATAAATAACCAAACTTCCTTCTAAGTTTCCTATATCATCTGTATATATAGGATAGGCTGTTTCACGCAACTTTCCACAAAGTCCAGATACCACAGAATTTATAGATAATACTATACCTTTATCCGTTTGTTCAAAGTTCATGTTACAGTTTGGAGCTATCACCGCAAAACCATTCCCAATACTATCCGAACAAAGTAAAACGTCAATGCCCATTCTATTTCCTTCAAAGTATAAGTCCCCGGCTGTTATATCATGGACACCATAATCATTGGCAGATTGTTTACCCGGATAAGATGCATAAGGGCCAAAACCCAACCACTGAAGATGTTTTATTTTGGTATCCAAAAGAAATGCCAACCCTCCTTCCAACAATAACTTTCCTTTAGTTTGCGGAGCCAATGAATAATTAAACTTAATGCCACCACTTGGCAAACTGCCACAACTAACCCGACCTATAGCAGAAATTGCCGGATTCATGTAATCCACTTCCTGAATATATCTTTTATCCACAACACTTTTTTTACATTCAATAGGTTCCATCAAATATTTCTCTATTGCCTTACCTTTCGCACGTAACTCTTCAGACATGCTGAACTTACGTCCCACTCTCATTAATGGGTATGTTTGAAAACAACCTGATAATTGCTGTAATATCTCTACAGTATCCATCTCTATCAATTCACCATCCGCTATTTTGAACAATTGAGTCATGAAAAGCCCTTCTTCTGAAACAATTGGAATAGAATAGTTACCCACTGAATATCCTTCAACCGTATATATAGCTATTTCCAAAACATAAAATCTATCTGCAGGAGATTCATCCAATACCAGTTCAATCGGTATATAGCCCATACAACCAGCCAGACATTGGATACTCTTTTTCCCTTCAGAAACCACATGCTTTCCATCCAGCAAACGCCATTCAAAAGAGACCTTTTCTGATAAATCCACGAAATCAAATCTATTGGCTACTTGGACTTTCAAATGGTTCACCCCTTTCTTGCCAACTAACCGTTCAGTACATACCGGAACTTGAGCATAGTTTTTACGCAACTCATAATAATTACTCAAAGGTATACGATTAGCATAAAGCATACCATCTGCCCCGGAATTGCCTTCTAAAGTAATACAAGTAGAATCCTTCAACCACATTTTGTTTGTCCAAGCATACTTACCCGGAAAAGTAGCTTTTCTATCTACCATACCTTGATCGACCCACTCCCAAACACAGCCACCGGCCAAATTGTCATTCTTCTCTATCAATTCCCACAAATCTTTATGCTGTTCGAAAGACTGGCCTAGCGAATGACAATATTCTGTCAGAATAACCGGGCGTTTGGCAGCCTCCGCATAATATCTCAATGTAGCAACCGGAGGATAATGAGGAGCAAATATATCGACAAAGTCAGGTATATTGAAGTCCAAACTCAGAAAATAATTGTGAATCATCGGATAACAAATGGGGCGTGTAGGATCCATTCGTTTTACATACCTTCCCGTTTCTTCAGCAATGGTGGTCAGGGGATTTTCATTCCCTATACTCCAGAATAATACAGAAGGATGATTCTTGTCTCTACGAACGGTGGCATCTGCTCTAGTCAACAAAATATCCTGGTAGGATTTATCATATAAATGAGAATCGCCATACCCAAAAGGAACCTCATCCATTACATACATACCGATTGAGTCACAAAGTTCATAGAACCGGGGATCACGTGGGTAATGGGAACAACGGATAAAATTCACATTCGCATCTTTCATCATCCTCAAATCTTTTAGATTTAATTCTTCACTTACCACTTTTCCATTAAAAGGATCTGTCTCATGTAAATCCACTCCACGTAACTTTATCTTCTTACCATTTAGTTTTATCACATTTTTCTCCACCAATACTTCACGCACACCGAAATTGACAGTAAAATGTTGCACACGTTTCGGAGCATAAAGAGAATATTCCAACCGATAAAGATGAGGTGTTTCTGCATTCCACAAGAAAGGGTTATCCAGAATTATTTCTTTGGAAATCTGTTGTTCTGCCTTCTGAAGCTCTTCTCTGAATCGAGCAACAATCTTTCCACCCGGTTCCTTTATCAAACCCTCAATATAGGTATTAGCCGATACTGAACTTGTAAAGGAAGCAATATCAAACATCATATTTATGCGTGCACTTTCATTTGACACGCTATCCGTGCGTAAAGTGAAATCTTTTAGATGCGTATCGGGTATGGCAAACATAGAAACATTTCTGTTAATACCAACTTGTCCCCAATCATCATTTCCATCAAAATCAAACCCTTTATAATGAGTATATACCCTTACAGCCAATAGGTTTTCACCTTTCTTTAAAAAATCCGTAACATCAAAATGGCAAGTATTATAGGAAGATTCCCACTTTCCCACATAATTTCCATTTACCCATATTTCATATCCCCGCAAAACTCCATCAAAACTTAAAAAAACATGTTTATCCTTCCACCCCTTAGGGACTGTAAAGTTCTTGCGGTATAACCCGTTTATTTCTTCCGGATTAGCATATTTAGGTTCTACATAACCAAGCGCATCCCAACAACCCGGCACAAGGATTCTATCCCATGAGCTTATATCATAGTCAGGTTGATAAAAACAAGCCTGCTCTTTCCAGTCAGCCCCATTAATAAAATAAAAGTCCCACTGACCATTTAATGTTCTGATGAGTGAAGGGTCTGTTGGTCTGATTATATCCTTCAAACTATTTAAAATTTGTGCAGTGTTGTTTGCCGGCATCAAACATAAAGCCAACAGCATAAACAAGTATTTCTTCATATACAAAGTATTTTATAAAAATAAGAGAAGGAATACCAGAAAGTAGAAAAATTCAATCCGGTATTCTCTCGATTTATCAATAACCCGGATTATTTTCAATAATGGCTTTATTCTGGTCCATCTCATATTGAGGAATAGGGAACAGAATATGGTCTGTTGGATATTTCGTCAATCCTGGTACTGTTTTAAATTTATCACTGCTTGTCTCTGGCAAATAGTCTGAATAAAAATGAAGCTTAATTTGTTTTCCATCACCAAATACATCTTTCACAGCATCCCAACGGAGTAAATCAAAAATACGTTCACCTTCCATTGCAAGTTCCACCCTTCTTTCATGACGTACAATATCAACTAAATCTCCATCGGCAGTTGATTTTGGAGGCATATTGACAGAAGGTCTCGAGCGTACCTTATTAACCCATACAAGTGCTTCATCCTTGCCTTGTTCTGCCAAAGCTTCAGCTAAAAAAAGATATAAATCAGCCATACGCATAGCAGGCCAATCCAATCCTGCATAACGAACATTGGTCAATCCCGTTAAATCCTCCGTCAGTTTCTTCACATTCAATCCGGTAGGAGACCATTTATAATCATAAATCACTTTATCACCGGTATTATAAGTGATGGGGATTGCCGTTTGGTTCCCATCGCTGTCATAACTATGATAATCAAGAGTTAAGGGAGTGGATGGAGTATATGTGCCGAATACAGAACCTTGATAATACAAAGTATATTCACGACGAGGATCATTCGTTTCATACGCATCATAAAGGCTGCGAGTAGGCAGACAATATCCCCAACCATCACCCCCTTGAATATATTTCAACTCAGTCGGCAAATCCCTTACATTCCTTTCAACACAAAAATCCTGTTCCCAAAGTCCACTATTACGTTCAAAAGCGAAATAAAACAACAGTTCCGGATTTTGTTCGTTGTCAATACTGAAAATGGATTCATAATCATCAATCAGATAGTATCCGTCAGACTCAGCAATTTGTATTGCCTCACGAGCTGCTTGTTCTGCATTCACAAAGTCCTTATTATATAAATAAGCTTTTGCCAGATAGGCAGCACCAGTAGCACGGGTAGGCATGCCAGTATATCCATTACCATCTCTCGTCAAATTTTCTTTAGCAAAAGAAAAATCTTCTATAATTTTCTGATAAATCTCTGATACCGGGGTACGGGGTTGAGAGAATTCATCAAAAGATGAAAGCGGAGCCGTGATTAATGGTACATCTCCATAAAATGTCGTCAAGAACATATAATTAAAAGCACGCATGAAACGTGCAACTGCAATATAAGGATTTATTTCAGAATCAGTAAATCCTTTATTCTTTAGTTTCGGAATCTCCTGAATAGCATAATTGGCAGCGTTGACACTTTGATAAGAATACTTCCACCAGTCTGTTGGATAATTAAGACTTGGTGTAATATTCCAATCCAATACCTGAATTAAATCATTACCATTCAGTCGAAGCCCGCCATCATCTGTCAGTGCGTCACATATCGTGGCAAATCGCTTTCCATACATCTGTGTTTGAGCCACCCAAGGATTAAATGATGCAACAACAAGTTCTTGTGCGGAAGATAAATTATTCAGAAAATTATCTGAACCAGGTTTATCCTGAGGCTGAATATCCAAAAAGCTATCCGAACAAGCGGACATAACTAATGATAGACAAATAGCCGTCAATGTGCTTCTATTAAATATATTTTTTCTCATAATCAATGATACTTTAAAATGATAATATTATTAGAATGCAAATTGTAATCCGAACGTACAAGTACGTGGCATAGGTACGGTCACAGTACTGCTAATTTCAGAATACTCATTGCCAAACGTATATAAATTCTGGACTCCAATATAAGCATTCAAGTTTTCCATACCCAATTTATTGCATATATTTTTGGGAAAACTATAACTAAGATTCAGATTGCGAATACTCAGATAAGAGGCATCAATCAACCAAAAGTCAGAGAACTGCTGATTCTGTCCCGGATCTCCCACTGCCACACGAGGATACTTCCCGTTAGGATTTCTTTCAGCATCATATCTATCAAGAATATAGCTTGCCTCCATATTCGGTTCTCCACCAAACATATCTGTTGCATAGCCACCGCTCAACATATTCTTTTGAATACCTTGAACACCTTGAAGCTGAATCTGAAGCGTAAGATTTTTGTAACTGACTGAGCCTGCCAAACCATAGTTCAAATCGGGAAATACTTTTCCAAACAAAGCTCTATCAGCTGTGTCTACCTTTCCATCCGGCTTACCCGTAAGGTTTCCGTTTTCATCGTAGCCATTAATATCTTTAAACCAAATATCTCCTATCTGTTTTCCGGCATAATGCGGATGATTATTCAAATCATCCTGTGTACGGATAATGCCATTGGACACATAACCATAAAAACTTCCGATTGGATAGCCCTCCTTGATACCTGAAGTAGTCAAATCCCGTCCTTCCAAATCTATCACTTCGTTGTGTACATGAGAAGCATTAAAGTTAACATCAAATTTCCAGTCACCAATCGTACGTCTATATCCTATTTCAAAGTCAATACCAGTATTGCGTATATGTCCGGCATTGATATAAGGACTGCCTGAAAGTCCAACAGAAGTAGCTATAGGTTGGTTGAACAACAAATCTTTAGTATCCTCAATATAAAAGTCCATAACCACATAAAAAGAATTTCCAAACATGGAAAGATCCAAACCTATATTCTTTTTTTCAGTACTTTCCCATTTCAAATCTGTATTGACAGCATTGGCAAATGTATATCCGGCAACAACCTTTTCATTGAATACCGCGTTCTGTTGTGAAAGATATACCGATGTACCATAAGGATTAATACTCAACACATTACCAACCTTGCCCCAACTCAAGCGGAACTTCAGTTCATCCAACCAGTTAAAAGCATCCATAAATTTCTCTTCTCCTATACGCCATGCTGCCGATACAGATGGAAAGATACCATATTTATCCTTTACCAAACGTGACGAACCGTCACGGCGTAACGTACCACTGAAATAATATTTATCTTTGAAAGAATAAGCTAAACGTCCAAATTGAGAAAGGAAACTCCATTCACTCCACGAATTGCTATTAAGTGCAGTACTGGGATCACCTGCATTCAGAAATTTAATATCATTGCTCGGTGTATTTCCACGACTCCCCATTAAATCCTCAAAAGTCTGTTTTTCTACAGAATAACCCAACAATGCAGAAACCGAGTGAATTTGGTTAAAGGTTTTCTGGTAATCCAAGGTATAGTCGGTTATCCAATGGAATGTTTCTGCATTCGTTTTAGTTACCTTATTCACATTACTGCCCTCCATACCGTATTTTGTATCCATGGCACCAATGAAATCATTTGAATAACCATTTTTCCACTCCCCACTCACACGGGCCGTAAACTTCAATCCTTCAAGAATATCAACGGCTAAATAAAGATTACCATCAATTCCTTTATTGCGTACAGTTCTATCTGAATTTTTAAGCATCCACAATGGGCTAGGAGTTTTACTTTGTAGATAAGTATTGGATATTGTAGCAAAATCACCATCCTTATCATACATGGCATTCAAAGGAGAATAACGGAAAGAGGCAGCATATGTATCCCTCCAATCAAAATCACGTTGAGATGTCTGTTCTGAAGCATAGAGATTAACAGAATGTCCGAATTTAATCCTATCACCAATCTTATGGTCACTGTTCAAACGAAGATTCAAACGATTATAACTCTGTTCTTTGATGATACCTTCATTATACAAATAATTCAGTGACACAAAATAATTGGAATTCTTACTTCCCCCCGTTATTGAAAGATTATTATTGGTCAGATATCCCGTTCTTTTCATCAAATCCGGCCAACAATTGTCATTGCCTTTTATCTTTTCCAAATCACTGTCACCCCAAGGCACATCCTTACCTCCATTTTTATATGCCTCCGTAGCTATTTCAAGCCATTGGGCTGCATTCAAATAATCAATTTTCAGATTGCCTTCTTGTTGGAAGCTCTGTTCCGTCTTGAACGAAATTGTCGGTTTCTCATCCACTTTACCACGTTTTGTATTAATTACCACCACTCCATTAGCGGCACGTGAACCGTAGATAGCCACAGCAGAAGCATCTTTCAATACAGTAAAGGTTTCAATATCCTGCGGATTCAGATTATTGATATTCTCAGAAATTGTCCCGTCAATCACATAAATGGGAGCATTCGTTCCATTAATGGATTGTGTACCATGAATAAGAACATCAGTACTTGCACCCGGTTGTCCGGAACTCGGAGTAACATGAAATCCGGAAATCCTTCCTTGCACAGATTGCAGGATATTCGTCACCGGCCCTTTCTGTATTTGATCTGCATTAATTTGCGATACAGCTCCCGTCAAATCGCGTTTACGAACACTCCCGTAACCAATTACCACCAATTCCTCCAGAAGAGTTGAATTTTCCGTCAGTATAACCGTTAATGGGGCCTCATCTTTGAGCTTGATTTCCCGATTGTCATATCCGATATAGGAAATTTCCAGAATGGAACCGGCCGGCACCTCATTCAGCAGAAATTTACCGTCAATATCAGATATCACTCCAATGGTAGAACCTTTCACAAGAATATTAGCACCAATAATCGGTTCTCCATTCACATCCTTTACCACCCCTGTTATCTTCCAGGATTTGGCAGATTCAACATCAACCAGTTCTTTAAGAATAAAATATATCTTCTTATTCTTTATCTCGAAGGTTACATTACCATCACTTAATAACTCCTTCAACACATTGACCAAATCTTCTCCTTCTACTTTTATCGATACTCTTCGGTGTACATCCAATATCTGATCACTAAACACCAATACATAACCGGTTTGCTTTTTAATGGATAGCAATACATCCTGCAACTCTACATTGGTATAGTTCAAGGAAACTTTTTGTGCCCATGTTGCAACAGACAAACCAAACAACAAGATTCCCAAAAGAAGTAATTTCTTTGTTTTGAATCGTGATTTCATAAAGCATTAAATTTTTTAATTCATAATTCAATAATCTCTTTAAAGGCCTTTCATATAAAGCTAACACATCAACTTCCGGAAGGTATGAGTCGAAAACATTTTTTTTTCAACAATACAAAAAAATAGGTGCAGGATTCTGTTTAAATCCATACACCTATATCATAATTCCCTTAACTGGGTATCAGTCTTTTCTCCTTATTTCGAAGACATTCTCATCCTTTTCAATAAATTCTATGCAAGAAACCTTTTCCAGATCATGAAGCACATCAATGACATTCACTTTACTAGTAGACAGTGTATACCTACTATCCAACAAAATAGAATCATTTATAATAAACTGCGTATCATACTGCCGTTCCATCACTTTGATTATATCCTTCAAAGGTGCCATATAAAAATTCAGACTATTAGTACGCCATGCTTTCATTCCATCCAAATCTATAGGACGAGTAATGTCACACTTGCCAGAACGGCAATCATAGGCTGCACTTTCCCCCGGTTTTAACGGGTATACCTTATCCCCCATTCCCTTTAGCAACACACTTCCTTCATCCAAAGTAACAAAAATATGAAAATCAGCTGGATAGGCTTTCATATTAAATTGAGTACCAGTCACTCTCACTTCCAAATCTTTTGTCTGTACTGTAAACGGGCGTCCCCTTTCTTTTGCCACCTTAAAATATCCTTCACCATAAAGTTCTACTTTCCTACTGAATAGTCCAAACTTCTTAGGATAGCGCAAAGTTGTTGCTGAATTAAGCTCAACATTCGTTCCATCTTGTAAAACGACTTGCATACGTTCACCACACGGCACTACAATCTCTGCATATTGTATATCAGAAAAGACACCTGCCTTATCTGCCAGAAAAACAATGGTACTGCCAAACAACAGAAAAGGTATAAAGACAGCTGCGACTTGCCACCACCTCCACAATCTACTATGCTGCTTTATTTGTCCCAAGAAACGCTTCCTCATTCGCTCTGTGGGAATATTTCCACCAGTCCATTCTTCTATTTCTCTTTCCCCCATAAGCACAGATTCTGCCGTTATTCTTTGTGAAAGATATTCTTGTCCTTCCTCAGTTGCAAACCAATCCATAGTAGCCTTACTCTCTACTGAAGAAGCCGAATTATCAAGTACCCGGTCTATCATTTCTTTATCCATCTTCATTACCTTGATATTATATTATATAAAACACTTCAGCAAACCAAAAGTATGAGTATCAATTTATCGATCATACCACGAAGTTGTTTAATTGCTTGTGTATAATGTGATTTTACTGTTGGTATAGTAATATGCAATTTATCTGCTATCTCTTGGTTGGACAAGCCTTGTTCAATCTTCATCAAACATATTTTCTGTTTTTGAGGTGGTAACTTACCAATAACAGAACGCAAGTGTCTACGAAAATCAGCATCCTCCAATGCTTTCATCACATCTTCCTCTTCACTATTCTGTTGAAGCAATTCTTCGTGTTTCTCAAGCACAATACGCTGATGACGTAACTCATTCAAGATATAATTCTTCAAAATAGTAAATAAAAGACTGCGCAACCCTTCAGAAAAATCAAAAGTTTCCCGTTGTTCCCACAATCTCATAAAGGTATGTTGAACTGCATCTTCTGCTTCAGGACCGGATTTTAAATACCGGTAAGCCAAAGCATACAACAAACGGTGATAACGATCAAAGACAGAAGCAAAAGCTTCTGCTTTACCAATGCTCAAACCATTATATAGCTGACCATCAAAATCAACCGCATAGCCCATTTTGCTTTCTTTTTTTAGTATTAGATACATTGAATATCGGCAAAAGTAAACAAAAGTAGGAAAAGAACAAACTGCAACCACTTCTATCACATACAAAAAGCAGATTAATCAGATTTAAATTGAATAAATCTACATAATCTGCTTTATCAGTATTAGTAAGACACCGTCGAAACAGTGACTATTTTTTGCCCATAAATGATAACTCAGTCTTTCGCCTGATGCACCGTCAACTGCGGGAACGGGAAACCGATGCCCTCTTCGTTGAATACGGAGTAAATCTTCTTGTTCATATCAAAATAAACGCCCCAGTAATCTCCACTCTTTACCCAAACACGGATAACTACATTCACGCTGCTGGCATCCAAGGCATGGAGAGCTACAAACGGTTCGGGAGTATTCAGAATACGGCTGTCTTCGGAGATGATACGACGCACGGTGCTTTCTACCTTGTCATAATTCTCACCATATTCCACACCAATCACCCAATCCACGCGACGGGTGTCCTCGCGGCTGTAATTGGTCACGGTGCCACTGCTCAACGCACCGTTAGGGATATAGATTACCTTATTGTCGGCTGTGGTCAGAATCGTATGGAAGATTTGGATTTCGCGTACTGTGCCGGACACTCCCTGGCTTTCAATCCAGTCACCTACCTTGAAAGGACGGAACAGCAAGACAATCAGTCCACCCGCAAAATTCTGCAAGTTTCCGGAAAGTGCCATACCGATAGCCACACCGGCAGATGCCAACAAAGCTGCAAAAGAAGTGGTTTCCACTCCCAATTTGCCGATAACGGCAATAATCAGCAGAATGGTCAGCAAGATATTGACTAAACTTTTCACGAAGCTCTGGATACTGGCATCCACATGTCTTTTTGCCAATAACCTCGCCAGCATTTTCCGAAGAAGGGAAATCAGGAACCGTCCTACCACAAAGATGATGATGGCTCCGATAATACGTCCACCGGCATTTACGCCCCAATCTATCAATTGCTGAAGGAATATCTGCAGTTTGCTGAAACCGTCGTCAGCAACTTGGGCAGCAAAGGCTGCCATGAATAAAGATGATAACATAACTATACTCTTTTTTTAAAATTAATGCTGCAAAATTAACAAATAACTCTGACTTTCGTTCACTTAACTTGCCACTTTCGACGAAAACTCCTACCTTTGCTCCCGATTTCAACTAAGGGGTGCCCTAATACGACGGGCTGAGATCATACCCATTAACCTGATCCGGGTAATGCCGGCGGAGGGAAAAGAAGAAAAGTTCCCCTTTTCTGTATTCATCTAAACGAAACAATTGCAAATGAAGAGACATGCAATGGCGGCCTGCCTCCTGACGGCAGCACTGAGTGTCTGTGCGCAGACACAAGAGCAAGACAGTCTGCGGGTGATAAACCTGCAGGAAGTGGAAGTCATCTCCACACGTGCCACAAGCAGCACACCGGTGGCATTCACCAATATAGGCAAAGAACAACTGAAAAAACAGAATTTCGGACAAGACCTGCCATATCTGTTGAGTATGACACCCTCCGCCATTACTACCAGCGATGCCGGTGCCGGGGTGGGTTACACCACGCTGAGAGTCCGTGGAACAGACGGCACACGCATCAACGTCACCGCCAACGGTATTCCCATCAACGACGCGGAGAGTCACACGGTATTCTGGGTCAACCTGCCGGACTTCGCCTCCTCCGTCAAGGATATGCAGGTACAGCGCGGAGCAGGTACCTCAACGAACGGTGCAGGAGCTTTCGGTGCCAGCATCAACATGCAGACGGGTGATTTCTCCATGAAACCCTATGCAGAATTCAACGGTTCCTACGGCTCCTTCCATACGCACAAGGAGACGGTGAAAGTGGGAACGGGACTCATCAACAATCATTGGTCGTTCGATGCGCGGCTCTCCAACATCAGTACGGACGGGTATATAGACCGGGCGTCTGTGGGACTGAACTCCTATTATCTGCAAGGAGGATACTACAATGACAATACCTCCGTCAAACTGATAACCTTTGCCGGCAAAGAGCGCACTTACCACGCATGGAACTATGCCAGCAAGGAGGAGATGGAACGTTACGGACGGCGTTACAATTCCTGCGGATTCATGTACGCCACCGACCGGGACGGCCATGTATACAGCAAAGAATATTATAAAGACGACAACGGCGAGAAGCATTACCTCACGGACGAAGGAGGTGCACTGCATTTCTATGACGACCAGACCGACAACTATACGCAGAAGAATTACCAGTTGCTGTTCAACCACAATTTCACCTCGCAATGGAATCTGAATATCGGCCTGCACTACACCAAAGGCGACGGGTACTACCAGGAATATAAAGGCGAACGCTCGTTGGCAGAGTACGGCATGTCGCCTTTCGAATACAACGGCGGCAAGATAGAAGTAAGCGACCTTATCCGCAAGAAGGCAATGGACAACTGGTTTGGCGGCGGAATCTTCTCCGTAAGCTACAAAGCCGACCGTCTGCATGCCTCGCTAGGCGGTGCACTGAACCGCTATGACGGCGACCACTTCGGAAAAGTGCTTTGGGTAAAGAACTATATCGGCGAACTGAATCCCGACCACGACTACTACCGCAACAACGCCACAAAGAATGACGGAAATATTTATCTGAAAACCAATTATGAACTGGTAAGCGGCCTCAGCGCCTACCTCGACCTGCAATACCGCCACATCAACTACAAGATAAACGGACTGAACGACAAGTACAACTGGACTGCCACCACTCCGGGAATGCAAAAATTGGACATTGACGAAGACTTCGACTTCTTCAACCCGAAAGCCGGACTGTCCTGGCAAATCGACCGCAACCACCGCTTATACGGTTCGTTCAGCGTGGCCCATAAAGAACCTACGCGCAACAACTACACCGACGGCTACTTCACCGAACATCCCAAGGCTGAGCGTTTGTTCGACTACGAACTGGGATATACCTTCGCCAACTCATGGCTCCATGCGGGTGCCAACTTCTACTATATGGACTATAAAGACCAGCTGGTACTGACGGGGGAGCTGAACGAGATAGGCGAAGCCATGGCCAGCAACGTGCCCGACAGCTACCGTACGGGTATTGAACTGATGGCTGGCATCAAACTGGACTGCGGTTTCCAATGGGACATCAATGCCACACTCAGCAAGAACCGTGTGCAGAACTTTACCGAGACACTTTTTGAAAACGAGGAGGCAGGGTCGGAAGCATGGGTCATCGAACACGGAGATACCCCCATCGCATTCTCTCCCGACTTCATACTGAACAACCGCCTGGGCTATACGTTCAAGGGATTCGAGGCCTCGTTGCAGTCACAATATATCAGCAAGCAATACATGAGTAACGCCAAGCAAGAGGAGTGCACGCTGGATGCTTATTTCGTAAGCAACCTGAATCTGTCCTATACCTTCAAGTTGCCTAAAGTAAAGTCGGTAACCATAGGGTGCACCATCTATAATCTGTTCAATGAAGAATACGAAAACAACGGATACGCAGGCAGCGGATACTATCTCGACGATAACGGAGGAAAAGTCCGTTACAACTATGCCGGCTACGCTGCCCAGGCGGGAACGAATGTATTGGGACATATAGCAATCAATTTCTGATGGAACATATTCTTGAGATTACAGGCACTGTGACCGGGCTCCTCTACCTCTGGTTGGAGTACCGGGCAAGCATTTATCTTTGGATAGCGGGCATCATTATGCCTGCCGTCTATATTTTTGTCTACTATGATGCGGGGTTGTATGCAGATTTCGGCATCAACATCTATTATCTGGGTGCTGCCATCTACGGCTGGATGATGTGGAAGTACGGAGCTGTACTACGACGTACTATCTTGAAACGGAAAGGTGCCCCACAAAGGGGAGAGAACAACAGAACAGAAGAACAAAAGCAGGAGCTTCCCATTACCTATATGCCGGCGCGCTACCTGCTGCCGCTTACTGCCGTATTCACCGCTGCTTTCATTGGCATTGCCTGGATATTGATAAACTTCACGGACAGCAATGTGCCCTGGCTGGACTCCTTCACCACCGCACTGAGCATCGTCGGCATGTGGATGCTGGCACGGAAATATGTAGAACAATGGTGGGCATGGATTGCGGTAGATGCCGTTAGCGCCGGACTGTACATCTACAAAGGACTTGATTTTACAGCCGGACTATATGCCCTTTATACAATTATAGCTATCTTTGGCTACTTCAAATGGAGAAAGATGATGAGCAAAGACGAAGGATTAGAGATTAGGGATTAAGAAAAACATGAAAGACGAACTATCAACGAGCAACGAGCAATTATTAACTATTGATGCCGTAGTTTTGGCGAACGGGGAATATCCTGCAAGTCCCCTACCTTTAAAGATATTGGCGGAAGCGCCTTATGTGGTTTGTTGCGACGGCGGAGCGGACGAATACATCCGCCGGGGCCATACTCCCGACGTAATCATCGGCGACGGTGACTCCCTCAGTGATGAAAACCGCCGGAAGTTCGGACATATCCTGCACCGCATCAGCGACCAGGAAACCAACGACCAGACCAAAGCCGTCAATTTCCTGCTGGCGCAAGGTAAACGCCGCATCGCCATCATCGGTGCCACGGGCAAGCGTGAAGACCATACCCTGGGAAATATCAGCCTGCTCATCGACTATCTCCGCGCCGGAGCCGATGTACGTACCTATACCGATTACGGCATCTTCATCCCCTGCCGGGGTACCCGCACCTTCCCAAGCCATCCCGGACAGCAAGTATCCATCATCAACTTCACTGCACACGGTCTGCATGGCAAAGAACTGGTCTATCCCCTCAGCGACTTCACCAACTGGTGGCAAGGCACACTCAACGAATGCACCGGTACGGAATTCACCATCGAGGCGGAAGGGGAATACCTGGTATTCGTCACTACTTCTTCGCTTCCGCCACTTCAACAAAGTACACGCTGATACAAATCATGGCAATGGCAGCGGCTTGCGTCCAACTGAAACGGTCTTGCCCCAAGGTGAGGGAAACAACGGTAGTCACCACCAGTATCAGATAGCTGTACATGGCTACAACCGTCGTCTTGAGATACTTCAAGCCCACCGGAACCAGAAAGTAACTGAGGTAAGTAGGGAAAACCAGCACAAACGCCAACACCGCCCACGGCACCCAGTGCCACTCCCCATGCAAGGCATCCGTAAGCAAGGGTGCATCCCAGCCTATAATGGACGACACAATCAATCCCGTTACTGCCGCACCGCCAAAGATGTACTTCATCATCGTCACTACCCCGACCTCTTCCAGCAATTTCTTGCTCACAATCAGGTAAACGGCAAAGACCAGCGAACTTACCATGCAGAACATGTTTCCCGTAAATGCATCGTGCGCCAAGTCGTCACTGCCTTGCGTAAGGATGCACAGCAACGCACCGCCAAACCCCAGCGCTATGCCGATTATCTTCATCAGCGTAGCCTTTTCGTGCAGGAAAAAGACAGATATCAGAAAAACCCAAATGGGCTGCATGGAGTTGAAGATGGCACTGGAAACCGGAGTCGTCTTGCTGATGCCCAGCAGATAGCAGAACATGAATCCGTAGAGTCCGAAGGCTCCCAGACAGAACAGCCCTATCCGTTGCCGCTTTGTGGCCGGTGCCTCCTTTACAAACCAGCTTGTTATCCAAAATGCCACGGCAGCAAAGACACAACGCACCGTGACACCCGTCAATGCACCCAGCCACAAAGGGAGCAGAAATTTCAATCCATTCATATTCAACCCCGCCATGACGCGCGACGCAACCATACTGAGATTGGCTTCCAGTTTCTTATCTTTCATCAGCTTCGTATTTTTCCCCTCAAACAATTCATTACTTTGAAATGTTTTAGGAGAAAAAGGAGATAACACTATGGCAAAAGTTAAAGAAGAACAATCGTCTCAGCAAACAAAGCAAGTCCTCGCATTCTCCACCCGGCTACGCCATGACCTTAAGAAAGCCTGCCGGCAACTGGATGAGGGAGAAGGACAAGAGGACGTCACAATCAGTAAGGAGGTGAAGGCATGGCTAAACAAATAATCTGGTCGCCCCTCGCCAAAGAGGCGCTGAAGGGCCTGCTGATTTCCTCGCAAGAAAGAGATGGCAACAAACGGTGTGGCGGGGTTCTGTACTCCTTATTCCAAAATGCATTGTACCGCGTCACGCTGAATCCGTTTATCGGACAGCCCACCGAAGCAGAGAACATACGGTACATCATCCCGCATCCCGACTATACGCTTCTTTACCGGCACAGTCTCCGGAAGATTGAAGTGCTTGTGCTATGGAACAACCATCATAAGTTGGGCAGCATGATAGACCTCATCCGGGAAGAACCCGATACAGAATAAAGCAGCCAATCTTGTCAAGAGCAAATTTATGGAAGATTAACGGAACAGACGCATGATCGTCCGTTCATATAGCCGGAACAAACCATGTATCCGTCCCGAACATATCATCCGTTTATCCTCGACATACCGTCTGTCGGCGCTGAACATATCATCCGAAAGCTCGGAGCTTTTCATCCGAAACATCCGGACTTTTCGTCAAAAACATCCGAGCTTTTCGTCAAAACCGCCGGGATTTTCCAAGCAAATACCTGCCATTCCGCTTGCTGAAGTGGAGGATTAAATCTGTAAAGCACCGGTTTAGGAGAGTAAACCCTAAGCTTTGGCTAATGAAGTGACGGAAGAACACAACAAAAAAGGAGAAGCGACGCCTCTCCTTTTATGCTAATTTAAAATTGAATCTGAACTAAGATTGCAGTTACAAAGATACAACATCCGAAAGGCAATGTCAAGCAATCCGGTGTTTTTCTTTACTGACGTCCCATTCTTTATACATGCATCAGATATTGCTTGAAGTCTGCAAAGTCCTTCGACATTGGCAGGCTCTTCTTCTCACCGCGCATAAAAGCCTGAAGCTTGGCAGGTATCTCTACCGCTTCACCGATAATCTTCTCCACTGTATCCTTGAACTTCGCCGGATGGGCCGTCTCCAGGAATACACCCGTTTCGCCGGGTTTCAGTCCTTCGGCCAGGGCCCGGAAGCCGCAGGCTCCGTGCGGGTCGAGCAGGTAATGGTCCTTCTTCCACACTTCCCGCATGGTTTCGGCAATCTGCTCGTCGGTATAAGTGGCACCGCTGATTTCGGCAGAGATGGCGGCATGGCTGCCTCCGTAAAGGTCGAGTACACGGGCAAAGTTACTCGGGTCGCCCACATCCATCGCGTTGGCAATGGTAGCGATGCTGGGACGCGGCGTATAAACACCTGTCTGCAAATATTGGAAGAAGATATCATTGCGGTTGTTGGAAGCGATAAAGCGTTCCACGGGCAGTCCCATACGCTTGCCGAAGAGGCCGGCAGTGATATTGCCGAAGTTACCACTGGGTACACAAATGACGGCATTGTCTCCCTTACCGGCACGCTTCAGTTGAGCATAGGCATAAAAGTAATAGAATGCCTGCGGCAAGAAACGCGCCACGTTGATGGAATTGGCGCTGGTCAGTTGCAGGTGCTCGTTTAGTTCCCCGTCCATAAAAGCGGATTTAACCAAAGCCTGGCAATCGTCGAACGTACCATCGACCTCAATAGCCGTGATATTCTGCCCTAAGGTAGTGAACTGTTTCTCCTGGATTTCACTGACTTTTCCCTTCGGGTAGAGCACATAGACGTGTATGCCTTCCACACCGAGGAAACCATTGGCAACAGCACTCCCCGTATCACCGGAAGTAGCAACGAGAACATTGACTTGCTTCTTGCCCTCTTTCTTGATAAAGTATCCCAGCAAACGCGCCATGAAGCGACCGCCTACATCCTTAAAGGCAAGCGTCGGACCATGGAACAGCTCAAGCGAATAAATATTCTCCGTCACCCGGACCAGAGGGACATCGAAACTGAGTGTGTCATAAACAATCTGTTTCAGCGTATCGGCAGGAACATCCTCGCCAAAGAAAGCATCTGCCACGCGATAGGCTATCTCCTGAAAGCTGAGTGTATCGATGCTATCGTAAAACTCTTGTGGCAGAGTTTTGATTGTAAAGGGCATGAAAAGCCCCTTGTCTGCGGCAAGCCCCTTTACCACGGCCTCTTCAAGAGTGGCTTCGGGGGCTTGTTTGTTGGTGCTATAATATTTCATTGCGGTATTTTTTTATTCACCACAGAGTCTCACAGAATTCTCTATAAATAAAACCCCGTGAAACTCTGTGTTACTCTGTGGTGGAACTCATAAATTCATTAATAAACTCGTCTTCTTTCATCAGTCCGTAACTGCCTTCGCAGGCTGCCACTTCATCAAATGTCCGTACTTCGTCAGCCTCGATACCCGGATGCCAAATGAGGAACGGGATAGGTTCGGCCGTATGCGTACGGAGTTCGCAGGGAGTGGGATGGTCGGGCAATATGGAGATAGCAACGGGTTCCTCCCAATCCTTCACAGCCTCGTAGATAGGACCTACGGCACGGCTGTCCAGATTCTCAATCGTCATAATCTTCAAGGGGACGTTTCCTTCGTGACCGGCCTCATCACTGGCCTCGATATGCAGGTAGACAAAATCATCCGTCCGCAATGCATCAAGGGCGGCAGCCACCTTATTCTCATAGTTGGTATCATAAAGCCCCGTCGCACCTTCTACGGTGATGCGCCGCAATCCGGCATAACAGCCGATGCCGTTAATCAAATCCACGGCAGAAATCACAGCACCACGCTTCACCTGCGGAAACTTGTCGGAAAGGCGCTCCATCTGCGGACGATAACCGGGACTCCACGGCCAGATGCTATTGGCAGGGTCCTTACCCTCGGCCTTCCGCTTCATGTTGACCGGATGGTTTTCCAGCAACACTTGCGAACGGAGAATCAAATCATTAATCAAATCGGCAGTCTGCTTCGGAGTAAGCTCTGCACCGCCTTCGGGGACCGAAATATTCTCCGTGCCCTCCATCGGCCTCACCATCAACGGACGGAAAGGCTTCAAGGGGACATCGTGGGGCGGCGTACAGTCAATGCGCTTGTCCCCTCCTTTTATTACCAGCAGATGGCGGTATTGCACGCCCGTATGGAAATGCACGCGGTCATCACCCAAATGCTCCTGAAGGTATTTTACCAACACATCCGCTTCCTCTGTAGTAATGTGCCCGGCAGAATGATTCTTGATATTGTCTCCTTCGATGCAGATAATGTTGCAGCGCATCGCCATCTCACCCGGCTGCAAGTCCACACCGATACTCGCCGCCTCCAATGGACCGCGGCCTTCGTACACCTTCGGCAGGTTATAGCCCAGAACGGACATATTCGCCACCTCACTGCCGGGATGAAATCCCTCGGCCACCGTCACCAGCCTTCCCACACGTCCCATGCGTGCCAGCTTGTCCATATAGGGAGTTGCAGCCGCCTGCAGCAAGGTTTTGCCTCCCAGAGCCTTCACGGGCCAGTCGGCCATACCATCACCCAATATAATGATGTGTTTCATCTTTCTATATTACGATTTGGATTAAACGTTTGCAATGCTCATAATATCCGCAAATACCCCCGCAGCCGTTACACCCGCACCGGCTCCGTAGCCTTGTATCATCATCGGATATTCCTTATAACGTGCCGTGGTCAGCAGGATGATGTTATTGCTGCCTTCCAGCCCGTAGAACGGATGGTTGGCGCCGACTTCCTGCAAACCGACAGATGCTTTGCCATTTTCCAGTTTGGCTACGAAACGCCAATGCTTGTTCTCGGCTTCCAACACCTTGCGGCGGGCTTCGAAATCGGCATCGAGGCTCGGCACTTTCTTCCAGAAGTCATCCAGGGAGCCTTCAAAGAAGTCATCGGGCACAAAGAGGTTCTTCTCAACATCGCTCTGTTCCAAACAGTAACCGGCCTCGCGTGCCAGAATCACCAGTTTGCGGATAACATCCTTTCCGCTGAGATCGATACGCGGATCGGGCTCGGAGTAACGTTCCTCCTGCGCCATCTTAATGGTCTTGCTGAAAGGAATGTCGGCACTGATTTTATTGAAGATATAGTTCAACGTACCGCTCAGCACGGCTTCAATCTTCAATATCTTATCACCGCTATGGATAAGGTCGTTAATGGTATTGATGATGGGGAGTCCGGCACCTACATTGGTTTCAAACAAGTACTTCACACCGCGTTGGCGGGCAATCTGTTTCAGTTCACGGTAGTTCTCGTATTCGGAAGAAGCAGCAATCTTGTTAGCAGCCACTACCGAAACATTGTGCAGCAGCAAGTCCTTGTAAAGGGAAGCCACGCCTGCACTTGCCGTACAGTCCACAAAGACAGAGTTAAAGATGTTCATACCGATAATCTCATTACGCAGCGTTTCCAGAGAGCTGTCCTTTCCCTTCTCCTGCAGTTCTTCACGAAAACGTCCCAAATCGAAACCTTCGCGGCTGAACATGGCTTTGTTTGCATCGGCAATGCCCACTACATTCAGCTGCAGGCCGTTCTCCTGCATCAGCTTCTGGCGCTGGCTGTGGATTTGCTCTATCAAGCTGCCGCCTACGGTTCCTATGCCGCAGATAAAAAGATTCAGTACCTGATATTCCGACAAGAAGAAAGAATCATGGATGACATTCAGCGATTTGCGCAACGACTTGCTGTCCACTACAAACGAGATGTTGGTTTCCGAAGCACCCTGCGCACAAGCAATCACATTGATACCGTTACGCCCCAACGTACCGAACAGCTTTCCGGCAATACCCGGCGTATGCTTCATGTTTTCGCCTACGATGGCCACGGTAGCCAGGTTCTTTTCTGCCTGAATAGGAGAAATTTCTCCCATCTCTATTTCTTTGGCAAACTCCTCGTTCAGCACCTCGCAAGCCAGATCAGCATCCGCATTGCGCACACCGATAGACGTTGAATTCTCCGAAGAAGCCTGGGACACAAGGAACACACTGATGCCATTTTTTGCCAGCGCCTTGAAGATACGGTAGTTCACACCGATGACACCTACCATACCAAGGCCTTGCACTGTAATTAGGCTCGTATCATTGATGGATGAAATACCCTTGATAGCCTTGCTTTGCGGGTCGGAAACCTCTCGCTTGATGACAGTTCCCGCCCCCTCCGGGTTGAAGGTATTCTTTACCAAAATGGGAATGTTCTTGTGGCAAACCGGATAGATTGTAGGCGGATAGACCACTTTCGCACCGAAGTTACAAAGCTCCGTAGCTTCCACATAGCTCAATTCATTGATAGTGTATGCCCTGGAAATCACACGCGGGTCAGCTGTCATGAACCCGTCTACATCCGTCCAGATTTCCAGACTGTCAGCATCCAGTGCGGCAGCAATAATTGCCGCTGTATAGTCGGAACCACCTCTACCCAGGTTCGTTACCTCTCCCGTCATTTTGTCTGTGGAGATAAACCCCGGAACCAATACGCGTTTGGGCAGGCTGCTGAATGTTTCGTGCACCAACGAATTTGTCAGCTCCGTATCCAGCACATGCTTGGAATGCTTCTTCTCCGTCTTGATAAACTTGCGTGAGTCAAACCACTCCGCGCCCGTCAGTTGTGCCACGATGATAGATGAAAGCCGTTCGCCATAGCTCACAATCGTATCGGACGTCTTCTGCGAAAGGTCTTTTATCAGATAAATACCCTGAAAGATGTCCTTCAGCTCGTTGAGCAGCTCACCAATCTGGCGTTGCAAGGCAACCTGCGCCTCGCCTGCCGGAATCACTTCCTTAATCATTTCCACATGACGGTAGACAATCTCCCGGAACTCATTCTCGTAAGAAGCATCACCGGCTGCCGCCATTCTAGAGGTGTTTATCAACTTGTCCGTGATGCCACCCAATGCGGACACCACCACGATAACCGGTTCATCGACTGCTTCTACAATTCTCTTGACGCTCAAAATACTGTTCACGGAACCTACGGACGTTCCGCCGAATTTCATTACTTTCATTTCTCTTTATATTGTTGAGATGGTTGATACAATGTGTCGGAAACAAGCTGCTACGGCTTGCATTGACTTTAATTAAATGGAAAAACTGCTTGAAAATGGTGTAACACGTAGAAACACAAAATACTATCCCTAACCCCTAAGGGTCATGGTCCACATGGATGTGACTGTATGTTGATAGTACTTGTTCATAGTCTCTTGTTTCTATCATTTATGATAAGTGTTGCAAAAGTAACAATAAAAACATTCAATCTATCACTTTTTGCGACTTTTTTGCGATAAAAATACAGAAAGCCTCTAAAAAGGCAAGAAATATGCACAACTTACGGCTTACACTTTCACACTTTCCATACCTTTTTTCTGTATATCCGTTTATTCTTTTCTAACATTTTGCTATCATTCTCAATATATATCATTATATTTGCATGGAAAACATGAAAGAAAAGTGCGCATGAACCCAGAAAACACTTCCGTTTTGCTAATATACACCGGTGGAACTATCGGAATGATAGAGAATGCAGAAACCGGCGCCCTGGAAAGCTTCAACTTCGAGCAGTTGCAGAAACATGTTCCCGAACTTCAGAGATTTGCGTTCCGTATCGACACTTATCAATTCGACCCACCCATGGATTCCTCGGACATGGACCCCGATGCCTGGCGCAAACTGGTACGCATCATCAGCAACAACTACAACCAATATACAGGCTTCGTCATCCTGCATGGCACAGACACCATGGCCTACACAGCTTCTGCACTCAGCTTCATGCTTGAAGGGCTGAACAAGCCCGTCATCCTAACCGGCTCGCAACTGCCTATTGGCGTGCTCCGCACAGACGGCAAGGAAAACCTGCTGACCAGCATCGAAATAGCCACCGACCGCCACTCCAACGGACAGCCCATCGTACCCGAAGTCTGCATCTTCTTCGAAAACCACCTGATGCGCGGCAACCGTACCACCAAAATGAACGCGGAGAACTTCAATGCTTTCCGTTCCTTCAATTATCCGGTACTCGCTTCCGCCGGTATACATATTAAATATAATAATGTGCAAATTCATACGCACGGCACTCCCCACGAACTGGAGCCTCATTATCTGCTTGATACCAACATCGCCATACTGAAGCTTTTTCCAGGTATTCAGGAAAATGTCGTGGCAGCCATACTTGCCACTAAAGGACTGAAGGCCGTAGTCCTCGAAACCTACGGTTCCGGCAACGCTCCCCGAAAGGAATGGTTTCTACGCCGCCTGCATGATGCCTGCGAACAAGGCATCATCATTGTCAACGTCACCCAATGCAGTGCCGGCACTGTTGAAATGGAGCGCTATGAAACCGGTTACCAACTGATGCAGGCAGGAGTTGTCTGCGGATATGACAGCACAACGGAATCTGCCGTAACCAAGCTGATGTTCCTTCTGGGGCACGATTATCCACCTGCCGAAATACGCGAACTGATGGGACGACCGCTGGCAGGGGAAATTACCGTGTGAAGCACAACTATCACTGCACCGGGGTCAATTCTCCCGTCACAGAATCTATTATGAAACCGCTGACATTGATATCATTCGGTATCAGCGGATGATTGATAATAGCTTCCACCGTACCCTTTACCGATTTCTCCGTATCTTCGAATCCATACAGCCAAGACTCGAAATCCACTCCGCAGAAACGAATCATATCAATCGTCTCCTGCTTGATGCCCCGGGCCTTCATATGCTCTATCATCTGGGTGCTGCTCATGTGGCACGCACCGCAATCGGAGTGGGCAATAACCATCACTTCCGTCACGCCCAACTCGTAAATGGCCACCATCAGGCTACGAATGACACTACCGAACGGATGTGAAATGATTCCACCCGCATTCTTTATCATCTTCACATCGCCGTTCTTGATGCCCAAGGCTGCCGGCAGTAAAGCGGTCAAACGGGTATCCATACAAGAGAGGATGGCAATCTTCTTATCCGGGTATTTATTCGTGATGTATTTCTCATACCCCTTCTCGGCTACAAAACGCTTGTTGTATGCAAGAATATCTTCTATCATGGCTTTTATAACATGTTATTGTTTTCTACTCACAAAAATAAAAAAACTCTATGGGAGTCTGCAAGCCCTGCATCGAAAAATTGTACCTTTGGGCAATCATTTTAGAAGAGAATGCACAACTATGGCTAAAGAGAAGACGGTTTATGTATGCAGCAACTGCGGACAAGACTCTCCCAAATGGGTAGGCAAGTGTCCGTCGTGCGGAATGTGGAACACGTATGTGGAAGAGGTGGTACGGAAAGAAGTGGTGAACAAGCGTCCCGTATCGGGCATAGAGACCGCCAAAGCCAAACCCATAACCCTCCATGAAATTGTAGCCGATGACGAACCGCGCATCGACCTCCATGATGCCGAACTGAACCGGGTACTAGGTGGTGGTCTTGTACAAGGATCTCTTGTTTTGATTGGCGGCGAACCGGGCATCGGGAAATCCACCCTGGTGCTACAAACCGTACTCCGCATACCGGAAAAACGCATCCTCTACGTCTCCGGCGAAGAAAGTACCCGCCAATTGAAACTGCGTGCCGACCGCTTGACAAGTGCTTCCAGTGATTGCCTCATCGTATGCGAAACTTCCCTGGAACAGATTTACGTCCATATCAAGAACATCCGCCCGGACATCGTCATCATCGACTCCATACAGACGATTTCTACCGAAACCCTTGAATCGTCGCCGGGAAGCATCGCCCAGGTACGGGAATGTTCCGCCTCCATCCTGCGCTTTGCCAAGGAAACGCATACGGCGGTTATCCTCATCGGGCATATTAATAAGGAAGGAAGCATAGCCGGCCCCAAGGTACTGGAACATATCGTGGATACCGTACTCCAGTTCGAGGGCGACCAGCACTACATGTACCGCATCCTGCGTAGCATCAAGAACCGCTTCGGAAGCACTGCCGAACTGGGTATTTACGAAATGCGGCAAGATGGATTACGGCAGGTGAGCAACCCATCCGAACTACTGCTGAGCCAGGACCATGAAGGTATGAGCGGCATAGCCATCGCCTCCGCGATAGAAGGCATCAGACCGTTCCTCATCGAAACGCAGGCATTGGTCAGCAGTGCCGTATATGGTAACCCACAACGCTCTGCCACAGGGTTCGACATCCGCCGCATGAATATGCTGCTGGCCGTATTGGAAAAACGTGTAGGCTTCAAACTGGCACAGAAAGATGTATTTCTCAATATTGCCGGTGGATTGAAAGTGAACGACCCGGCAATAGACCTTGCCGTCATCAGCGCCATCCTCTCCAGCAACATGGACACGGCCATAGAGCCAGAGGTGTGCATGGCGGGAGAAATAGGTCTGTCAGGTGAAATCCGCCCAGTGAACCGCATAGAGCAGCGCATCGGAGAAGCAGAGAAACTTGGATTCAAGCGATTCATACTTCCCAAGTATAATATGCAAGGACTGAACACGAAGAAGATTAAAATGGAATTGATACCGGTACGGAAGGTGGAAGAAGCATTCCGTGCCCTATTCGGATAATCATTATGATACAAGAATACCAACTGCGCGTATTGCCCGAAGTAGCGGCAAACGAGCAACGCCTGAAAGAGTACTTAGTACATGAGAAAGGACTGAATGCACGGGAGATAACAGCAACGCGCATCTTGAAGCGCAGTATCGATGCCCGCCAACGGACAATCTATATCAACCTCAACGTACGGGCATATCTGAACGAAATGCCGAAAGAGGACGAATATCAACATACCTTATATAATAATGTAGAAGGAAAGCCCCAAGTAGTAGTGGTAGGCGCCGGTCCCGGAGGACTCTTCGCCGCCCTGCGACTGATAGAGCTCGGTCTGCGCCCCGTCATTGTGGAGCGTGGAAAGGACGTACGGGAACGCAAGAAAGACTTGGCGCAAATCAGCCGCCAGCAACTCGTCAACCCGGAGTCCAATTACAGCTTCGGAGAGGGAGGTGCCGGAGCTTACTCGGATGGCAAGCTGTACACACGCAGTAAGAAGCGTGGCAATGTAGACAAGATTCTGAACGTCTTCTGCCAACATGGAGCCTCCACTTCCATTCTGGTAGATGCACATCCGCACATAGGTACGGACAAACTGCCGCGTGTCATCGAAAACATGCGGAACACTATCATCCAGTGTGGTGGCGAAGTCCACTTCGAAACACGCATGGACGCCCTGCTCATAGAGAAGGATGAAGTCAAAGGCATTGAAACAAATACCGGCAAGACTTTCCTCGGCCCGGTGATACTTGCCACCGGTCACTCCGCCCGGGACGTATACCGCTGGCTTGCCGCCAACAATGTAGAGATTGAAGCTAAAGGCATTGCCGTAGGCGTACGACTGGAACACCCTGCCACCTTGATAGACCAAATACAATATCACAACCGGAACGGACGAGGAAAATATCTGCCTGCCGCCGAATATAGTTTTGTAAACCAGGTGGACGGACGAGGAGTATATAGCTTTTGCATGTGTCCCGGCGGCTTCGTTGTGCCCGCCGCCAGCGGTCCCGAGCAGATTGTAGTCAACGGGATGAGTCCCAGCAACCGCGGTTCCCGTTGGAGCAATTCGGGAATGGTGGTAGAGCTACGCCCGGAAGACATAGAGCAATTTACTATTGACAATCTACAATTTACAATTTCTATGCAGCACGACAGCGCGGCTAATTGTCAATTGCCAACCGTCAATTCCCAATTAAGCATGATGTATTTTCAAGAGTATCTGGAGCGCCTCTGCTGGCAACAAGGCAATATGAAGCAGACAGCACCGGCACAGAGAATGGCAGACTTCACTAAGAAAAAACTGAGTTACGACCTGCCGGAAACTTCGTATGCACCGGGACTGGTTTCCTCACCTCTCCACTTCTGGATGCCCTCTTTCATTGCAGAACGCCTGAGCAAAGGTTTCCAGCTATTCGGGAAATACAGCCGTGGTTTCTTGACGAACGAGGCGACAATGATTGGAGTGGAAACCCGTACTTCGGCGCCGGTACGCATAACAAGAGACAAGGAGACACTGCAACATGTACGCGTAAAAGGATTGTTCCCTTGCGGAGAAGGCGCCGGATATGCCGGAGGCATTGTTTCTGCCGGAATTGACGGCGAACGATGTGCGGAAGCGGCAAAGGCATTCCTTGATTAAGCTATAATATTTACATCCAAATTTTGATTTTTCACTTTTTCTCGTTTAATTTGTAAACTATTATCACATATATGTTGTTATATTGTATTTATTATGAGGTTCATCATAAACATTGTATGCTTTCTATTCCTTTTGCCTCTCATAGCTACGGCGCAAACATATAAATACATAGGGGTGGAAAACGGATTGAGCAACCGCAGAATCTTCGACATTCAAAAGGATTCGGTAGGTTACATGTGGTTCCTCACCAACGAAGGCATAGACCGGTACAATGGAAAAGACATCAAGCATTATAAATTAATAGAAGAAAACAAAGAGTCAAGTTTCCCCATCCATCTCGGTTGGCTATATTTTGAAGAGAAAGGGAAATTATGGGTCATAGGTAAAGCCGGTCGCATTTTTCAATACAACCAAGAACACGATGTGTTCAACAGAGTATATAAACTGCCCAAGACACCGGTCAATATCAGCTACGGCTATATGGACTGCAATCACAGGATTTGGCTCTGCAGCAGATACAGCATCGCTCTCTACGACACACAAACCGGAGAGGTCCATCAAATGTCCAATGAACTGAAAAGCAGCATTACAAGTATCGAACAAGTGGACAATAACCACTTCTTCATGGGTACCGACAAGGGATTGCGATATGTCAAACTCGAAAATGAGACATTGCAGATTGTCCCTCTTGAACCTCTTGACAAAATCCAGGCCCAAATCAGTTCACTCTATTTCCACCAAGAATCACAAAGACTTTTCATCGGTACTTTTGAAAAAGGAGTCTTTGCCTACGACATACGGCAACAACGGATTATACACTCCAATACGGATTTGAGCGATGTAAACATTGCCCGAATCAAGCCTCTGAACCAGACAGAGCTATTGATAGCGACAGAAGGTATGGGTATACACAAAATCAACATGAACTCGTGTATCTCGGAACCGTACATCGTCTCCAGCTACAAAAGCCACAATGAGATGAACAGCAATAACATCAATGACATTTATATTGATGAAGAAAAGCGGATATGGATAGCCAACTACCCGGAAGGAATTACCATTATAGACAACCGGTACAAAAGCTACAACTGGATAAAGCATTCTATCGGAAACAGACAATCGCTGGTCAACGACCAGGTACACTCTGTCATTGAAGACAGTGACGGAGACCTATGGTTCGGAACAAGTAACGGAATCAGCCTTTATCAATCGAAAACCGGGCAGTGGCATTCATTCCTGAGCTCCTTCGACCATCAACTGAAAAACAAGAATCACATCTTCATTACGCTATGCGAGGTATCACCCGGCATTATTTGGGCAGGAGGATATACTTCGGGAGTATACAAAATAAATAAAAGGACACTCTCGGTAGAATATTTCTCCCCTTACCTGCTCAATCCGGACAACATTCGTCCTGACAAGTATATCCGCGACATTGTAAAAGACTCCAAAGGATATATCTGGTCCGGAGGGTTCTATAATCTGAAGTGCTTCGATTTGTCCCTGAATTCCGTCCGTCTGTATCCCGGAATAAATTCCGTCACCGCCATTACAGAAAAGGATGACGGACACATGTGGATTGGGACAAGTGCCGGACTGTATCTGCTGGACAAAGAGTCGGGTAGATTCCAATATGTCGCCTTGCAGGAAGAGATGACCTACATCAACACACTTTACCAAGCGGAAGACCTCTCTCTATATATAGGAACAAACGGCTCCGGAGTGGTTGTCTACAACGCAAAGGACAATACGTTCAAGCATTATCACAAGGACAATTGTGCCTTGATTTCAAACAACATCTACACCATACTCCCCGAGTCGGACGGGCATATCCTGATGAGTACCGAAAACGGAATCAGCTGTTTCCACCCTACGGAGAAGACATTCCACAACTGGACCAAAGAGCAAGGGCTGATGTCCTCCTGCTTCAGTGCCTCTTCCGGAACGCTACGCAAGAACAAGGGTTTTGTCTTTGGCAGCACAGACGGAGCCATCGAGTTCCCCGAAGGAACCCGTTTGCCCAAGTACATCTACTCTCCTATGATACTCAGCGATTTTCAGATACTCTATCAGCCTGTCTTTCCCGGCAGTCCGAATTCCCCCTTGAAGGAAAACATCAACCAGACAGACCGGTTAAAGCTGAAATACAACCAGAACACTTTTTCCCTCAGCATTTCATCCATCAATTATGACGCGCCGGACAATGTCACTTTCTACTGGAAGCTGGAAGGCTTTTACGATGACTGGAACCGCCTGGGTGAAGAAGGGCATCTCCGCTTCACCAACCTTGCCTCGGGCGATTACAAACTTTACATACGGGCGGTATCCAAGGAAGAGCCGTATCTATACTTTGAAGAGCGAAGCATCGACATCAGCATTGCGCGCCCCGTCTGGTTTAGTTTTTGGGCCATAGCCTGCTATGTCCTGCTGACAGTACTGATGTCCGTTGTCGGTTTCCGTGTCATGGCACTGAGAAAACAGAAAAAGATATCCGATGAGAAAACCCGTTTCTTTGTCAATACCGCGCATGATATCCGCACGCCATTGACACTGATAAAGGCACCTCTGGAAGAAATGCTTGAAAACAAGACACTGAACGAAGCCGAGACCAACAATATGCACATGGCACTGAGAAATGTCAACTCCCTCCTGCGCATGACTACCAATCTGATAAACTTTGAACGGGCAGAAGTATATTCCCCTCATCTGTACATAGCAGAATATGAATTGAATACTTACATCAAGGAGATATACAACAATTTCCAGACCTATGCCACCATAAAACATATCACTTTCAGATACGAAAGCAATTTCAGCTACATGAATGTATGGTTCGACAAAGAGAAGATGGACTCTATCCTGGAAAATGTCATATCCAATGCTCTGAAGTATACTCCCCAAAATGGCGATATACTCATTTCTGTTTATGACATGAAAAGTTCCTGGAGACTGGAAGTCAAAGATAATGGAATAGGAATTCCCGCCAAAGAACAAAGAAAACTGTTCAAGATGCACTTCCGTGGAACAAATGCCATCAACTCCAAAATAACGGGAAGCGGTATCGGTCTGATGCTGGTGCGGAAGCTGGTAAGCCTGCACAATGGAAAAATATACATTGAGAGCACCGAATGCCAAGGCAGTACTGTCAGAATCATCCTTCCCAAAGAGAAAGAACAGTTCAAGAACTTCACTCTGTCCGTTAAGGATAAGAAGACCTTCTATGAACCGGATGTCCCCACCGTTCCTTTGAAACTTGCCGGAGAACTCCGGACTGAAGACAATGACAAACTGCATCGCATCTTGATTGTAGAAGACAATGACGAGCTGCGCAACTATCTCTTCCAGTCGTTCTCCCCGATTTACAATGTACAAGTATGCAACAACGGCAAGGAAGCGCTGACCATTGTAAAACAATTCTGGCCGGAACTGATTCTTTCCGACATCATGATGCCGGAAATGCGAGGCGACGAATTATGCATCGCCATCAAGAACGATATTGAAACATCCCACATCCCGGTAGTACTGCTGACGGCACTGGGAGATGAAAAGAACATTCTCGAAGGACTCCATATCGGTGCGGACGAATATATTGTAAAACCTTTCAGCATAAACATACTGAAAGCCAGCATTGCCAATCTGCTTGCCAACCGCGCATTGCTGCGCAAGAGATATGCGAATTTGGAAATCAATACAGAAGAAGAGCCCTCCACAACTACCACTTGCTCCAACAGTCTCGACTGGAAATTCATGTCGAATGTAAAGAGACATATCGAGGAGAACATGGATAATCCCGATTTCACAGTGGACGTATTGTGCTCGCTCCTGAATATGAGCCGTACCAGTTTCTACAGTAAACTGAAAGCGCTGACCGGCCAGGCACCGGCAGATTTCGTACGGAATATCCGTTTGAAACATGCTGCCGAGCTATTGAAAGAAGGGAAATATTCCGTGACTGAAGTAGCAGAAAGAACCGGTTTCTGCGATGGGAAATACTTCCGGGAAGTCTTTAAGAAATATTTCAATGTCAGCCCCAGCCAATATGCGAAAGGAGACACTCCCCGTTCCCCAAAAGGAGAGGGAGAATAGTTCTGCATAGGAGAATTTTTCATTTTGCAGCCCCGCACAGACAAACCCTAAAAAATAATCCGTATTTTTGCAGAAACAAAAAAACGAGAATGACTCCTGAAATAGCAATCGTCGACTCCAACACCCTCTCCTGTCTGGGACTGCAGAACTTGCTGGAGGAAATCATCCCGACAGCCATCATCCGCTCTTTCCGTTCCTTTGGCGAACTGATGGATGATACGCCTGACATGTATGTGCATTATTTCATCTCTTCACAGATTTACTTCGAGCATACCGCTTTCTTTCTGGAGCGCAAGCCCAAAACCATTGTGCTGGTCAATGGTGAAACCGTCCCCCAACTGTCGGGCATGCCGACGCTAAACATCTATCAGGACGAACAAAATCTGGCAAAAAACATTCTGCAGCTGCGCCAATACGGAAACCAATACAGACAAAACCACGGAAAGCCGGCACCCGCCAGACACTCGGATATGGCAATAAATACAGCCGCCGGGCACGACCTTTCCGCCCGCGAAATAGAAGTGCTGGTGCTGATTACCAAAGGTCTCATCAACAAGGAGATTGCCGACAAACTGAACATCAGCCTGACCACCGTCATCTCACACCGCAAGAATATCACCGAGAAGCTGGGTATCAAGTCCGTGTCCGGGCTGACTATCTATGCCGTGATGCACGGATATGTGGAAGCGGACAGAATATAATCCTACAACCGGATACATCAGAAGCGAAGTCTTTTCAGAAAGACTTCGCCCCAATTAGTGTGCTAATGTGCTAACATCTAATCGTTCCTCCGTGGGGTAAAAATCGTTCCACCATGGTGGAACGATTTTTACCCC
>OMFC01000025.1_pt1 | contig 88282 bp, 73 predicted proteins | sample 1645531 | NCBI WGS metagenome assembly OMFC01 (sample SAMEA103958112, study PRJEB25191) | human gut metagenome | biome: human-associated habitat [ENVO:00009003]; feature: intestine environment [ENVO:2100002]; material: feces | place: Germany | collected 2013/2015 | reverse complement strand
TATCAATTTTAAAAAGTAAATGCAAATATGAAATAATAAAAAAACAATTAAAACAAATTTTTCAAACTTATAGTACAAAAAATTCCAGTTATTTAAACATGGTACAACTAAATTCGAGATTAATAGAAAGATTACATAATAAAAAAATTTACGATTGCAACGATAAAGAAATTGTAGAATATTGCGACATTTTAACTAAACTGAATGATGACTTCAACGATGAGCACTTATTTAATGATGATAAACTTAATAACTTGTTAAACCAGACCGATGACGTTTTGTTGAAAGAGAAAATCAAGTTTATGTTTCTATGCATTAATTCATATAATGATGGTCGTTTGTTTGAAAAAGATAAACATATAAGTGAATTGAATGGAGAAATCTCAAAAATGAAAAAGGTACGAGTAATTTCATTTGTGGTAGGAGCAGTAGGTTTTGTAAGTTCACTTATTACTATTTTTTCAGTTTTTTGATTGAAAAATGATACTTTTGTTTTATACAACACATATAGCTTCTCACACGAAAGTCTCTTTTATATTGTTATTTCAATCTCAATGTATTATCAAAGTGTTATGATGATTTGAGAGGAATTACAATGAGCGACAGACTTGTACTTAAATGTGCTACATATAAGAAAATAAAAGGCTTTAACCCCAATTAAATAACAGCTCATATCGACTATTTATTATAACGCTGCTAAAAATATGGTGGGGAATGGTGCTGTTTCACATGATATGTAAAAAAATTTCAAGAAACTTAAAAATCACTTTTATAAGCAAGAATAATCCCGTCAAGTTTATAATCAAGCTTGGCGGGATTTTAACAAATAATTTATATAGGTTGATTCACTCTATATAATTGAGCTAATTATTTTAAAATTTGTACTTTATGAGTCATTTCTTGGCTTTGCGCTATTAAATTGAGACATGGTACTTTCTCGTTATATGCCTAATTTGTAAAAAATATACTCTGTTATTCTGAATAGCAAACTCTATATCGGCATCCTTAATTACATTGTACTTAAGATAATTTATCAACTCGAAAAGTTCTCTTAATACACTTTCTGTAATAATTTGAACAGTAGAACAATCACCACAATCAAAGTATTGGCAGTTTCCCGTTTTGTCCAAAATAAAAAGCTGGGGGGTAATTTCACCACCGACTAACTTTTCACCAAGTCCATTCACAGCCTCAATCATAATTTCATTTTCGTCTCCTGATATCGGATTGATAGTAAAGCAAACTCCAGCAACATCCGGTTTAATCATTCGCTGCACAACAAGTCCCATTTTTGTAGAAAGTTCGTCTGAATTTGAAAATTCACGGTATATTTTTTGCCTTGTTGTTGCCGAATAAGTATACATTTGACTAATTGTTTTATATAACTCGTCCGAAGTTATGTTAAGCATTGTATCATACATTCCTGCCCAACTACAATCAGCGCCGTCCTCTGTCAACGCACTACTTCTCACAGCAAATCTGACATTTGGATATTTTGCTTGTAATGATTTACTAAAATCATTTATATTTTCTTCATACTTGGAAAGTTCCAAATTTGCAGGTATAACTAATGTTTCGGGAATATCAACACCAGCTTCGCTAAGCAAATACAAGCCTTTTGCTTTACCTCCACAAAAGCGCAAATAATCATTTACTGACGAGTGGTTACCAAGAATAATCATAGTACGTTCTCCTTTCACATCTATCCTCTATTTAAAAGAGTTTCTGTATCTGCAACTTCAGCTACCCCAAAGAGAAGCGTTGAAGCAACAACCTTTTTTATTGTGTCCTGTGAAATGGAACCATAGCCTAAATCAGGCAGGTCGGGTCCTTCTACAGCATCAATAACCATAATTGTTTTATAATCCATATCCGATGCACTAAAAGCAGTGCTTAAACAGCAAAAGTTAGTCATCAATCCGGTTATAACAACAGTGTCAATACCTTTAGAACGTAAAAGCTCATGCAATCCAGTGCCTACAAAACTGCTATATCTGTCCTTATATATAATTGTATCTTCTGTAGTGACAGATATTTCCTCGTAGATTTTAGCACCATTGCTGCCTTCGATGAATATAGGAGTGGCATCGAAATCTCCCATTCTTCCTACATTACTACCATCTCTTTTATGCATATGCTTTACGTAAATAATTTCCATATTGTTTGAACGAAACATATTTATAAGCTTATTGATATTTGATGTACATCTCTTGGCGTTTTCTGTATAGAGATTTCCGTCTTCAGAAAAATACTCATTCTGAGTATCAATCACAATAAGTGCAGTTTTAGACGTTATATTATACATAATCATTCTCCTTTATAAACTTTCGAGTTATTAATAGTGATAATATCACCTGTTTTGATTAATTCGGTTGCATTTTTAGTGCCAACAACACAGCAGATTTCCATTTCTCTACATACAATAGCTGCATGACAAAGAATTCCACCGTGATTTGTAACGACACCAACTGCTTTCTGGATATATGGAACACTTTCAGGATCTGTCATTCTTGTTATAATAATTTCACCTTCTTTGATATTAATAATATCGTTAGGCTCAATTATTACTCTTGCTACTCCAGTAACAGTACCCGGAACAGCACATCTACCTTCGCATATTAATTCTTTCATATTACCCTCCTAATATTTCTTTTATTTTACTGAATTGATATGTTGATGCAAAATGCTTAAATGAAAGTGCTGTTTTCTCATCTTTCTTACTAAGAAAGTGATATGTAATATAGATGGCATAATGTCTTACAAATGAATAGTAGCCAAAATATTCATATGTATCATATGCTAACCTTGTATAATACAGTTTACAGTACAACATATAAGTTGAGAAAAATTCCTCTTTGCTGTCACCTAATTTTTCTGTAATTGAAGAAAGCCTATTTTTGAACTTATCTTTATCAAGTGACGCTTCCATCTTTGGTATGTTATTTTTTACAAATGTAAAACAAGGACAGATTCCATTTGGATAGACACACATGTTTTCAGAAATAATTTTTTCGTAAAAAGCTCGTTCGTCTATTTCGTTACATGAAATACATTTGTCATAATATGCTGTTCTGATATCTTTTTCTCCAGCACTGAGAAGAAAATTCAATAACGAGTAATCGCCGTTTAAAAGGGATTCTAATTTTGACAACACATCATTAAAAACAGAGAATGTCCAGTTGTTACTGGAGAGATACATTGCATGTGCGTTATCTATGTTGCTTATATTTTCAACCGATTCCCAATATCTCTTTAATGATTTTATATTGATATCAATTGAAAATATGTTTTCATATGCTACGGTTAACTTTAATAAGCGGTCAAACAAAAAATCACAGTACTTTTGTACAGCAATATCAAGCGGATTATCTTTAAATATTTGTTCTATCGCCAGTCGTTCTTCAGAAATTATTTTGTCTGCTTTCAGAGTATTATCAAGTTCTTTCTTGTAACGATAACGTTCTTTTTCACCATATTCACGATTGTCGGCTATCCATTTTAATGCATTAGGATTGAGATTCTTTAATGCGTTTTCCATGTTCTTCTTGATTCTGGAAGTAGTTATCGAAGAATAAGAATCATATGAGTAATCCATAATATCACTCCTTTACATAATTGTCAAAAAAAATGCAAATCAAATTTGATGCTTGTTCGAAGGATAATCTGTAAGGATAATTATAGGAGGTATCAGCCAAATACCACCCTAATAACACACCCTCAATCACAGACATTATTCCTTCACACAGACTTTGTGCATCAAGACGATGATTAACCATTTTAAGTTCGCTACAACGCTTACATAATTCTTCCAATCTGATAATATATTTTTCATTTTCATTTGAAATAATACTGTTCTCTTTTCTTTCAAGAATTAAAGTATCTGTATTACCAGTATTCATGATTATAAAGCTCATGGTTTCCTTGTCGTCTTCATACATTTTGAACACAACATCAGCAATGCAAATGATTTTTTCTTTTGGCGACAAATTATTTGCAAGTTCCTTGTCAATCTTTTGATTAACCTTTCCCCAAGCATTGTTATATACCGACATTAAAATAGCATACTTGCTATCGAAAAGTCTGAACACACCACTTTCACTTGTTTTAGCATTTTTTGCAATTTCACGTGTGGTTGTTCTATAATAACCTTGCTCAAAAAACAACTCTCTTGCTGATGTTAGTATTCTTTCTTTCAGAGAATCCTCCATGTAAAACCTCCTTTGCAATGTTTAGTAGTAGTGCTACTACTATGATTACATTATACTTATATTTTCTCGGAAAGTCAAGCGTTTACTCTAAAAAAGTAAAAAAACAGCATATCACACATATTTAAGTTGTTATAATTAGCAATTTTCAACAAAAAGTTTTGTAAAAATAGCAAAAACGAATAACGTCCTTTGTAGTAAAAACGTAAATGGTTTCACGAATATTACATAAGAGTTTCTCACACGAGAGGCTCTTTTTTATTTCAAATCGAAAGGAATGATTTAGTATGCAGTTAGTAATTGCAGAAAAGCCAAGTGTAGGTATCGCTCTGGCGAAGGCTCTCGGTGTAACCGAAAAGAAGGACGGATATATTGAGGGCAATGGATATATCGTGTCTTGGTGTGTGGGACATCTTGTTTCCCTTGCCAATGCCGATATGTACGACGAGAAGTTCAAGAAGTGGGATATTGCAGACCTCCCCATTATCCCCGATGAGTGGCAGTTTATTATTGCCGAGGATAAGGATAAGCAGTTCGGTATTCTCCGTCAGCTTATGGACGATAATCGAGTAACCGAGGTTGTGAACGCTTGCGACGCTGGTCGTGAAGGTGAGCTTATCTTCCGTCTTGTGTATAACAAGGCTCTTTGTAATAAGCCTATCAAACGGCTCTGGATTTCTTCAATGGAAGAAAAGGCTATCCGTGACGGCTTTGATAATCTCAAGGACGGTAAGGATTACGAAAACCTCTATCAGTCGGCTCTCTGCCGTGCAAAGGCAGATTGGATTGTGGGTATCAATGCCACAAGACTTTTTTCCAAGCTCTACAACAGAACGCTGAATGTAGGCAGAGTGCAGACGCCTACTCTTGCAATGCTCTATGAGCGTGAGAACAGTATCAGTAATTTTCAGAAGGAAAAGTATTTCAATGTCCATCTGAAATCTGTCGGACTTGACGCAGTACACGAAAAGGTCAAGGAACAGGGCGAAGCTGAGAATATCCGCAGAGATTGCGACGGCAAGGAAGCTATTGTAAAGTCGGTAAAGACGGAAAGAAAGACCGTAAATCCCCCTCATCTTTACGACCTTACTACTCTCCAGAGAGAAGCAAACAGACTTTACGGCTTCACGGCACAGCAGACCCTCGACTATACGCAGTCGCTTTATGAAATGAAGTTCGTAACCTATCCGAGAACGGACAGCCAGTATATCACCGACGATATGGACGGTACTGCAAGAAGTATTGCAGAGTCCGTTGCCAGAAAGCTCCCTCATTTCGGCAGCATTGTTATTGCTCCCGACACAAATAGAGTAATTAACAATAAGAAGGTCAGCGACCACCACGCCATTATTCCGACAGCGGAAGTAAGCAGCACAGACCTCAGTTCCGTGCCTGACGGAGAAAGAAAAATCCTCTACCTCATCGCAAATCGCCTTCTTTGTGCGACAAATGAGCCATATATCTACGAAACCGTTACGGCTGAAATCAGTTGTGGCGGTTATTCTTTTGTCGCAAAGGGCAGAAATGTCATTTCTGAGGGATGGAAAGCCATTGAAAAGGCGTTCAGAGATTTTCAGAAGTGCAAGGACGATACCGAGGAAAATGTAGAAACTCTCGTTCTTACGGAAGGTCAGGTTATTGAAAGACCTGTTTCCGAGGTAAGTGAACACTACACACAGCCTCCGAAGCACTTTACGGAAGATACGCTTCTTTCCGCTATGGAACGTGCGGGAACGGACGAGATTACCGAGGAAGTGGAGCGTTCGGGACTTGGCACTCCTGCTACAAGAGCGAGTATCATTGAAAAGCTCACAAAATCGGGATTTATCAAGCGTGAAAAGAAAAATCTTGTCGTAACGGATAACGGCACAGACCTCATTTCCGTAATGCCTGATATTATCAAGTCGGCTTCTATGACGGCAGATTGGGAAAACGCTCTCTCCCTTATGGCTCAGGGCAAGTTCACATCACAGCAGTTTATGGTGGATATTGAAAAGCTCGTTGATGATATTATCGGAGTTGCAAAGGAAAGCGTGGACGAAAGCAAGGTTTCAAGAAACGGCGGAGAAGTTATCGGCACTTGCCCAAGATGCGGCAAGAATATTGTCGTGACTCCGAAGGCGTATTCCTGTGAGGACAGAAACTGCGGTTTTGTTATTTGGAAGAACGACAAGTTCTTTGAAAAGGCAAGAAAGCCACTTACAAAGGAAATGGTAACAAGCCTTATCAAGAACGGAAAGATTGCTGTTAAGGGACTTTATTCGGAGAAGTCGGGCAAGAACTATGACGCTACGGTTTGTCTTGACGATACGGGCAAGTATGTGAATTACAAGCTCGAATTTGCTCCGAAGAAGAAAAAGAAATAATTTTCTGAAATAGGTTGAATTTCTCCTATAATTAGTGTATAATAGAGTTAAGGAAGGAGGAATTCACTATGACAGTAAACACAAACACACTGGTTTCAATCACAGAAGCCAATCAGAATTTTTCCAAGGTTGCAAGGCTCGTTGACCAGAACGGCTCTGCCGTTATACTGAAAAACAATGTTCCTCGGTATATTGTACTGGAGTTCTCGGAGGTTGAAAAGCTTCAGACAGCCGCAGATGAAGATATTGCGGATATTTCTCAAAGACTTATCGCAAAAAACCTTGAAGCATACAAGGAGCTTGCAAAATGATAAGACTTACAACTAAACAGGTAATATCCCTTCACAGTTCATTGATTGAAGCAACGGGCGGTACAGACGGTGTAAGAGATATAGGACTTCTTGAGTCTGCTCTTGAAGCTCCGTTTCAGACATTCGGAGGAAAAGACCTTTACCCTGCACTTATTCAGAAAGCCGCACGGCTCGGACATTCGCTTGTTTCAAATCACCCGTTTGTTGACGGCAATAAAAGAATTGGTATTCATACAATGCTCGTATTTCTTGCCGCAAACGGAGTTGAAATTGAATGTACGCAAAAAGAGCTGATAGATGTAGGATTATCCCTTGCTGATGGAACAATGAATGCGGAAAAATTATTGATTTGGCTCAGCTCACACAATTAAACACTATGGAAAAGGAAGTGCTTCGGTACTTCCTTTTTTGTTTGAAAGGAGGCATTATGCCCAAAATTGAAAAAGACACATCAATTATTCCACTCTACAAGAATGATATGATGACTGCCAAAGAAAACGGCGAAATGGCAGATTGGCGAAGCAGTTTCAAGGAAAACTGCAACTGTGCAAAGGCTATCGACAAGGCTTTGAACGACAATTTCGCTGATAATCACCTCGATACCGACAAGGCTCTCGATACGGTGGTTGCTGAGTACGGAGCAGAACGAGTTACTCACGTTCTTGCGGCTCAGGTAGTAAATCACGATTGGGACGGTCGTTATCACAATGATGTCAAGACTTGGGCGAAGGAACAGACAAAGGAGCTGTCTGCCGAGTTTATGGAAGATAGCCGAGATTATTACCTTAACGCCCACCCTATCCTCATTGACGGTCTTGCAACAAAGGTAATGGGGAGGGAAAAGGAGCTTGAAAAAGAACCTCCCAAAGACCCGCCCGATAAAACCTCTGAAAAGGATGTTACAGAACCGCCAAAGACCTTTACAAAATCAAAGGATAAGGTAAAGGAAATCACAGATAAGCTCGAAAGCGGCATTAAGGAGCTGTTTGAGGGCGAAAAGTTCAAGGAATACCTTGATACAATGTCAAAGTTCCACAATTATTCTTTAAATAATACAATGCTAATCGCAATGCAGAAGCCTGACGCCACATTGGTTGCAGGCTTCAATTCTTGGAAGAATAAGTTTGAAAGAAACGTAAACAAGGGCGAAAAAGGTATTCAGATTTTTGCTCCTGCACCCTACAAAATTAAGAAAGAGCAGACAAAGCTCGACCCTGATACCGATTTGCCCGTTCTCGACAAGAACGGAAAACCGATTACCGAGGAAGTTGAGGTTACAATCCCAGCCTTTAAGGTTGTCAGCGTATTTGATGTATCGCAGACAAGCGGCAAGGAGCTTCCTACTCTCGGAGCTGACGAGTTAAGCGGCAATGTTACAGACTACGAAAAGTTCTTCAATGCCGTCCGTGAGGCTTCTCCCGTCCCTATCAAGTTCGCAGAGATTGACGGAACGGCAAAGGGTTTCTATCATCACGAGGATAAGGCGATTACCATCAAGGAGAATATGTCCGAGGTGCAGACCATAAAGACAGCTATCCACGAAATTGCTCACGCTAAACTCCACGACCGTGATTTAAAGAAATCCGATATTGACAAGCCAAAGGACAGAAGTACAGAAGAAGTTGAAGCGGAAAGTATCGCATATACCGTATGTCAGCATTTCGGAATTGATACTTCCGATTACAGTTTCGCCTATGTTGCTTCTTGGGGTTCGGGCAAAGATACGCCTGAACTTAAATCCTCTCTTGAAACTATCCGTTCGACAGCTTCGGAGCTTATCACGGCAATTTCCGATAAGTACCTCGGACTTGAAAAGGATAAGACACAGGAGCAGACTGCCGATAAATCCGAAAAATCATACATTATCGGCAACACAGCCTATGCGGATATTGAGGATAAGCAGTATCTCCGTTTGAAGTCAAGCACGGCTGAAAAGGTTGCGGAAAAGCTCACGGAGCAGAATATTCCGTTCAGCGGTCGTATTAACGGTGATAAAACCACTCTCACTATCAGCAAGGCGGATATTGACAGCTACAAGGCGATTATTGCCGAAGTAACAGGAAAGGCAAAGGAAACTCCTACGCAGGAACAGCCGAAGTCTGAGCCTGAACAGGATAAACCCAAGACCGAAATGAACATTATCGGCAATGTCTATTACAAGTCTATCAGCGATAAGCAGTATTTCAAGCTTGATACGGAAACTGCGACAAAGGTAGCAGAGAAGCTCACTGAACAGGAAATCCCGTTCAGTGGGCATATCAATGGCGATAAGACCACGCTTACCATCGGCAAGGAGAATGTCGAAAAGTATAACGCTGTTGTAGATGAGATTAAGGGGCAGACAAAGGAAGCTCCCGAACAGCCAAAGGCTGAGCCTGAAAAAGAGTCTTCCAAGCCTACAAAGAATAATATCATCGGAAACACAGCGTATAAGGACATTCCCGATAAATCTTATGCGAAGCTCGGAACGGAAAAGGCTCTTGCCGTTGCGGATATTCTTGATAAACAGGGCGTTAAGTTCAGCGGAAGAACGGACGGCGATAAGACTACTCTTACCATTTCAAAAGCAGATATGCCGAAGTATAAGGAAGCACTTGCTTCTGTCAACAAAGCATTGTCGGCACAGAAAACAGAGGAAAAAGCAGCCGAACAGACCGAGGAACGCTCACAGCTCTATACGCAGTCCTTTGATTATGCACAGGAAAACGGAGAGGTCAAGGAATTTCAGGAAAGCCACAAGGACAATATGAGTTGTCTTTGGGACATTAAGGCTACGGCTGAAATCTATGCCATTGATGGCAAACTTGACGATTTTCTCAATGACCTTACCGAGAAGTACGGAACTGAAAGACCTCTATATGTTCTGTCAAGAACGATTCAGGAAGTTGACGATATACGTTTCTCTCCCGAAGCCAAGCAGATTGCCGATAAGTTCGACTATCCCGACAAGGACATCGTTCACTCCTTTACGCACCTTTATGTCACGGACATCAAGCCGTCGGTTATCGACGATATGGTGTATAAGCTGAATGAAATGCAGCAGGGACTTGAAAAAGCTCCCGAAATTCAGGCATACACCGGAAATCTCCCCGACAGCAAGATTAGCATTGAAGAACGTAATGCCTACGGTTATGAAAGCAACGAGCTTCTTCCTCTGACAGCAGAAAAGGCTCTGGAGTTCTTCGATAACGATACAGTTTCCGTATATCTTCTCTATTCCGACGGAACGGAAGCTCAGGCAAACGACCGTTCAGACATTGAAAACCACAACGGCATTTTCGGTGTTGAAACTGACGAGTGGTTACGCTATGAAGCGTTTCAGGAGCGTATGGATAAACTTGCAACCGAAGAACCGTCAAAGGAAGCTCTGCTTCTGAACGGAAAGGAATGTGCCGCCGGTATCTATCAGCTCAAAGACATTCCCGAAAACAGGGATTTGCATTTTGCGGGAGCTGAATATCTCGACAAAAAGGGCATTACTCCCGACAGAGATAACTACACGTTGGTTTACACTTTCCCCGTAAATCCCGAAGATTTGCAGGATAAAATCTCATTCCTCAACGATGTTTACCACAAGTTCAATACAGACCACCCGAAGGATTTTGAGGGACATTCGCTTTCCGTAAGCGATGTAGTCGTAATTCAGCATAACGGTGAGTTGTCAGCACACTTTGTTGATAGCTGGGGTTACAAGGAACTTGAAAACTTCGGGGCTGTAAGAGAAAATCCGCTTAAAGCCATTGAGGATACCGTGGAGCAGAATGACAACAGCTTTGACAGCATTATCAATAACACGCCTACAATGGATGAACTTGAAGAAAAGGCTTCAAGAGGAGAGCTTGTATCTGTTATGGATATGGCAAATGCGGCAAAGGCTGACAAGGAAAAAGCGAAACAGGCTAAACAGCCTGACAAGAAGCGTTCTATCAGAGGATATTTGAAGGACGCTTCTGAAAAACCAAAGGAACAGCCGAAGGAAAAGGCAAAGGAAAAAGAGAAAGGAGTTGAGCTATAATGGAATTTTCCGTAGCTGAGATTAACTTTATCTGTATCGTCAAGGGCGATAACCGTGAGGACACTATCAATAACATTTTTGATGTCCTCCCTGACCTTGAGGATAAAGAAATGATTGAGATTGCCGAAACTGTAATCGGCAATCTCGAAAGTATCTCCGACAGCGAATATGATGAGTTCGCTTTTGAAAATAATTACACAGATTAAACCACATTGCCCCTGCTTGAAAAAGCAGGGGGCAAACATTTTAAGAAGGAAATATCCGATGTTTTTTACAAAACCTATTACACCACCTATTATCCGTGAGGAATTCGACGCTTCCAAGAACAGAGGTGTTGATAAGGCTGACATTAAGGCTATTCACCTTGCTTTGCAGAACGGTGAAAAGCTCACAATCGACCGCTATGGTCATATTTATACAGCAGATGGCAGATGGATTGCCGACGGTATGTTAAGAAAATAAAAAAGGTTGCATCAATATCAGATGCAACCTAAAAATGTTATTTTAATAAGGAATTACTTCACCGCTATCTTTTGCCATTCCGCAATATATATTCATATTTCTTTGGACATATGCTTCGTCTAAAGAAAGCGAGGAAAGGTCAAGGATATGTGCGTGCGGCTGCATTCCATTATGTGGATGATTACGATGAATAACGTAAAGATATAATCTTCCATTCAATCTTTTGAATTCCACTTCTTCGTTATTATCCCAAAAATAACCCATAAAAATCGCCCCTTTTATCATTTAATTAATTTAAGAGATTTCTCTCTTTCTTTAATTATATATGTTTAATTTCAAATTGTCAATATTTGATTTTAAAATAGCAAAGATAAAATATACCAAGCACTATTGACTTTTACACTTTAAAGTGCTATTATAGAAAAGGAGGAAGAAATGTCTACTAAACTTCAAGAGTATCAGGCTCGGTTGAATGAAAGTACAGAACGACTTTGGAAGGACAGCAACGAATATATGTCGCTGCTACGAACATCGTCAAGGCTTTACAAGTACAGTTTCAAAGACCAAGTTCTGATACATTCACAGCGACCTGACGCAGTAGCTTGTGCCGAATACGACACTTGGGGACGTGAGGATATTACAAACCGATATGTCAAGCGTGGCAGTAAGGGTATCGCCCTCATTGCAGACGACAACGGCAAAGCAAGGCTCAGATATGTCTTTGATTTCTCCGATACGGCGGCAAGGGACGAACGCTCGAAAACACCGTTTTTCTGGAGCGTAACTCCCGAAAATGAAAATGCTGTTCTGAAACAGCTCGGAACAAACGCAGTTACTCTTGACACGGCAATACTTGAAAAGGCTCGTGAGCTTGCGAAAAATTACTCAGGTGATTATCTTCACGACCTTACGAGAGAAACTGACGGAACTTTCCTTGAGGAGCTTGATGAATTTAATGTCAGAGCAAGTTTTGAAAATCTGCTTGAAACAAGTATCGCATATACCGTCCTTACAAGGTGCGGATATGAAGCTGATATGTATATCGAAGCGGAAGATTTCCGAGGAATACACGAGTTCAACAGCATTGAAACAATATCTATTCTCGGCAACGCTACAAGCGATTTGTCGGAACAGATTTTAAGAAACATTGAGCGAACGCTCAAAACCGAAAGGCGTAAAGAAAATGACCGAAGCATTACCGAAAACAATGACCGAGAACGGAATTCAGTACACTCTGGACGAGAGGATGCAGACCTATCTTCCCGACTTGGAGCTTCCCGAACAGAAGGAAATCGGGAAATACGGACTGATGAGAAGAACGTACCTGATGAACAACAGGAAAGGAACTTATCAGGCAATGCTCCTGAAGGGAACGCTCAACAGCCACTTGGCGGAGATAGACGAAACAGCGAGCCGCAGGCTCTCGGAAATTCTCCCGAAAATGGCGAAAGAAGCGGGAGCGACCGAGGAACTGAAAGCGACAGACCAGATGACTTGGGTGGGAATGATGAACACTCTGAAAGCTCAGGCAGAGGAAATGATAATCAGCGAACTGATTTACAGCTAAATAAAAATGAAGCAGTATCGGAAACAATTTCTGATACTGCTTTTTCTATGTCCGAAGAAAAGGTGCTTGCCGTTATCAATCATTACGATGAAATGAATGTAAGCAAGCAGGAAACTCTTGATTTCTTCCTTGAAAATGAGGACGGAACACGCAGAGCCGACTTTATAAAGGCGGCATACGGACACCGTGCGGTAGAATTTGAGCTTGACGGAGAAGTTATCGGATACAGAAAGCACGGCGATGGACTTGAAATGTGGGAAGGCTCTCCCGAAAACTCCACAAAGTTCTCTTGGGACGTTGTTCAGGAGCTTACCGCAAGCCTTATAGACCGCCACGAGTTTATCGACCTTCCTGACTTTTTCGATATAGAGCCTGAAATTGAGGAAATAGGCGGATATGACGAGCCTATGCAGTTATCCCTTTTCGGAGATTTTGACGATGAGCCTGTTCTCCCTGCTAATAATTCCGATTATGATTATTCTCCTGCAAGCGTATTTACTCAGGATATGATTGACTATGTACTCCGTGCAGGAAGCAACGAGCCACACAGCTTGGAGCGTATTGTCGCACAGTTTGAGAAAAACAAGGGCGTGGAAAGTAATGCCGAGTTTCTCTGTAAAGAATTCGGCACAGACGGCAGAGGTTTTCTCTATGAAAGTCCCGACGGTCTTGATAAAGCAAGATTTTCAGCTTGGTACGACAAAGACGGTATCACTATCGGTATGGGCAAAACTGCATTTAACCGTTACGGAAGTGTTTCTATGACTTGGGAACAGGTTTCCGAGCGTATCAGCGAGCTTCTGAACGAGGGCAGATTTGCCACACAGGATATTCTCCAAGCGGCAGAGCCATACGACCGCAAACAGCTTGCGGATAAGCTGTGGTATCTTCATCAGGACGTAGAGGTTGAATATTTTATTCCCGATTACTTCTTTACAGGCGGTTTTGATGTAAGCACAGACAAGATTGCCGAAGCATTGCAGGGCGAAAAGCCTGTGCAGGAAATGATTGACGGAATGAAAGACCTCATAAAACAGTATGAAGCAGACCGAGATGTTCTCCGATTCCATTTCCACAACCTCCCTGAAATACTTGAAAAGCTCGAAGATAGACAGCTTGACCGAGTGAAATTCTCCGCAGAGCCGTCCTTTACGGTTAAGCACAAGTATTTCATAACCGACGACGAAAAGAACAAGCTTGTAGCTTCGGGCAGTAATGTTGCAGGCGGCAAGAAAAGAATTGCAAAGTTCTTCAAAGAGCCGCATACAGCAAAGGAAAAGGCTGATTTTCTTAAAAACGAGTACGGTATCGGCGGTAGTGGTCGAAGCGGATATAACACTTGGCACGACTCAAAGGGTCTTGTTCTGAAAAAGGGCAACCTTTCAAATCCCGACGCAGAAGTTACAATGAAGTGGAATGAGGTCGCCGAGCGAGTATCAAAGCTCGTAGCACAGGATAGATTTATCACTCAAAAGGATATTGACGATGAAATCCGATATGCCAAGAGAGTGATTGCAAATGCTTCGGATAATCCTTTTGAAGAACAGAGCATAAAGCAAGCAAAGGCAGTTCTTGAAGAATACGGCATAGAGCTTGAAGAAAAGTCTGAGCCAACGGAAGAAACCGTTTCAGAAGTAGCGGAGGAAGCCGAAGAATACGACGAGGGCGAGGAATTCACTCTTAAAGTCGGAGATAGAATTGAGCTTGATGATGGAATTTATCAGATAATGGACATCGTTGACGGAATAGATGATACTATCTATCAGCTTGCCGATATGGATGGTGAAAGCTACAAGGGATATGCAATAAGCGAAACCGAGCTTTACGAGAACGGCTTTGCCCTTGTTGATGAAGCACCCGAAAAGGAAAGCGTAATCAATGAACCAGCACCCAATATCTCGGAAGTGCCTGAGCTGAACGGCGAAAAGCACGATTTCACTATCACAGACGAAAACCTCGGTGTCGGCGGTGCAAAGTCAAAGTTCAAGGCGAATGTAGAAGCAATCAGGCTTCTCAACGAGCTTGAATTTGAAAACAGACGGGCAACTCCCGAAGAACAGGAAATTCTTTCCCGTTATGTCGGCTGGGGCGGTCTTGCACAGGCATTTGACGAAAACAATTCAGCTTGGTCAAGCGAATTTACAGAGCTTTACACGCTCCTTTCTCCCGATGAGTACGAAAGTGCAAAGGCTTCTACTCTGAACGCACACTATACCTCTCCGACAGTAATCAATGCGATGTATGAAGGACTTGAAAATCTCGGCTTCAAGGGCGGTAATGTGTTAGAGCCTGCAATGGGCGTGGGTAATTTCTTTGGCGTTATGCCTGAAGAAATGCGAAGCGGCAAACTGTACGGCGTAGAGCTTGACAGCATTTCAGGAAGAATTGCAAAACAGCTCTATCAGAACGCAGACATTCAGGTAACAGGCTTTGAAAAGACCTCTTTCCCCGACAACTTCTTTGATGTTGCGGTAGGTAATGTTCCTTTCGGTCAATATAAGCTTGCAGAAAAGCGATATGATAAGCTCAATCTAAACATTCACGACCATTTCTTCGCAAAGTCCCTTGACAAAGTTCGTGTAGGCGGCGTAGTTGCTTTCGTAACATCAAAGGGTACGCTTGACAAGACAAATCCGCAGTTCAGAAAGTACCTTGCACAGAGAGCCGAGCTTCTCGGAGCAATAAGACTGCCGAACAACGCTTTCAAGGATAACGCAGGTACGGAAGTAACCTCGGACATTATCTTTCTCCAGAAGCGTGATAAAATGCTTGACATTGAGCCTGATTGGGTACACCTCGGTCAGACAGAGGACGGAGTTCCCGTAAACAAGTATTTTGAGCAGCACCCTGAAATGATACTTGGCGAAATGAAACAGGGCGTGGAGTTTTCTATGTATGGCAATGCCGAAGAAACGGCTTGCGTTCCCATCAAGGGAGCAAGTCTGAAAGAACAACTCAAAGAAACGATTGCAAACATTCAGGGTAATATCCCCGAAGTAGAACAGGAGAACACGGAAAAGGTCGCAGAGAGTATCCCTGCTGACCCGAATGTGCGTAACTTCTCCTATGCGGTTGTTGATGATAAGCTCTATTTCAGAGAAAATAGCCGTATGTTCCTCAAAGATAATTTACCAAAGGCAACTGAGGAACGTATCAAGGGTATGTGTGAACTTCGTGATTGTGTAAGAACGCTGATTGACTATCAGCTCAACGAATACAGCGATTACGACATTCGTTCACAGCAGACAGAGCTTAACAGAGTCTACGATGATTTCACAAGGAAATACGGCTTAATCAACTCTGTCGGCAATGCAAGGGCATTTTCTGAGGACAGCTCCTACTATCTTCTTTCTTCTCTTGAAGTTCTCAATGAGAACGGAGAGCTTGAACGCAAAGCGGATATGTTCACAAAGCGTACTATCAAGCAGAAAGCACAGGTTACAAGCGTAGATACAGCTTCGGAAGCACTTGCGGTATCCATTTCTGAAAAGGTTCGTGTGGATATGCCATTGATGGAACAACTCGCGGGTAAATCCGAAGAACAGCTTATAAACGACCTTAAAGGTGTCATTTTCCGTAATCCTCAAAACAATCAGTGGGAAACCGCAGACGAATATCTGTCGGGCAATATCCGAGAAAAGCTCGAATTTGCAAAGAAATCAGCAGAAGTATTCGACGAGGATTTAAGCGTGAATATATCAGCTCTCGAAAAAGCTATGCCGAAACCTCTTGAAGCAAGCGAAATTGATGTAAGACTTGGTGCTACTTGGCTTGATACCGATATAATCAAGCAGTTTATGATTGAAACTCTCCAAGTTCCACGATACTTGCAGAATATGTTTGATGTGAATTTCTCGAAATACACATCGGAATGGAATATTGAAGGTAAGAATGTGGATAGAAGCAATGTAGCTGCTAATATGACCTACGGCTCTGCAAGAAAGAATGCTTACTCCATTATCGAAGATACGCTCAATCTCCGTGACGCACGAGTTTACGACCGTGTGGAACAGCCTGACGGAACAATTAAATCCGTTCTGAACAAAAAGGAAACTATGATTGCTCAGGAAAAACAGGAAGCTATCAAGCAAGCATTTAAGGACTGGATTTTCAAAGACCCCGACCGCCGAGAAAAGCTCGTGAACAAGTACAATGAGATGTTCAACAGCTCCAGACCGAGAGAGTATGACGGAAGTCATATCACTTTTTCGGGTATGTCCCCTGAAATTCAGCTCAGGACACATCAGCTCAACGCCATTGCACACACGATGTATGGCGGAAACACTTTGCTCGCTCACCAAGTGGGCGCGGGCAAAACTTTTGAAATGGTAGCTTCTGCTATGGAAAGCAAGCGACTTGGTTTATGCACTAAGTCGCTTTTTGTTGTGCCAAATCACCTTACTGAGCAGATGGGAGCAGAATTTTTAAGGCTCTATCCTGCCGCTAATATCCTTGTTGCAACGAAAAAAGACTTTGAAGCCAAAAATCGTAAGCGTTTATGCTCAAAGATTGCAACAGGAGATTACGACGCAGTAATCATTGGACACTCTCAGCTTGAAAAGATACCTGTATCAGCGGAGCGACAGGAACGAATGATACGCAGACAGATAAACGAGATCACCGAGGGTATTGAGTCGCTCGGTAGGTCGCAGGGTGCAAGATTTTCAGTAAAACAGCTTGAAAAAACAAAGCGTAACCTTGAAGCAAAATTGAAAAAGCTCGTTGAAAATCCTCAGAGGGACGATGTAGTTACTTTTGAAGAACTCGGTATCGACAAGATGTTTGTGGATGAAGCTCACTCATTCAAAAATCTGTTCCTCTACACCAAAATGCGAAATGTAGCGGGTATTCAGCAGACGGAAGCTCAAAAGTCCGCAGACCTCTATATGAAGTGCCAGTATCTCGATGAAATTACGGGTGGAAAAGGTACCGTCTTTGCTACGGGAACTCCTGTCAGCAACAGTATGACAGAACTTTACACGATGATGAGATACTTGCAGGCTGACAAGCTCAAAGAAATGGGTATGCACAATTTCGACGCTTGGGCGGCAAACTTCGGTGAAGCCGTTACAGCTATTGAGCTTGCTCCCGAAGGTACGGGATACAGAGCGAAAACAAGGTTTTCAAAATTCTTCAATCTCCCCGAACTCATCAATGTTTTCAAGGAATGTGCGGATATAAAGACGGCAGATATGCTTAATCTCCCTGTTCCTGAAGCACACTTCCACAATGTAGTCATAAAGCCGAGCGATATTCAAAAGGACATGGTAGCGGCTTTATCAGACAGAGCAAAGGATATTCACGACAAAAAGGTGCAGCCCGAAGAAGATAATATGCTCAAGGTCACAAATGATGGGCGTAAAATCGGACTTGACCAGCGACTTATTGACCCTCTGCTCCCTGACGAACCGAATTCAAAGGTTAATACCTGTATTGCGAATGTCTTTGACATCTATCAGAAGAACGATGATAAGAAGTCAACACAGCTCGTTTTCTGCGACTTTTCGACACCGAAAAACGACGGCTCTTTCAATCTCTATGACGATATTCGTGATAAGCTCATATCAAAGGGCGTTCCGAAAGAAGAAATCGCCTTTATTCACGAAGCGGACAGTGAAGCCAAAAAGAAAGAGCTTTTCTCAAAGGTAAGACAAGGCAAAGTCCGAGTTCTGCTTGGCTCAACGGCAAAGTGCGGTGCAGGCACAAACATTCAGGACAAGCTCATAGCACTGCACCACCTTGATTGCCCTTGGCGACCAAGCGACCTCGAACAGCGAGAAGGTAGAATTATCCGTCAGGGTAACGAAAACAAGGAAGTTGAGGTTTACAGGTATATGACCGAAGCGACCTTCGATGCCTACCTCTATCAGACCATTGAGAACAAACAAAGGTTTATTTCGCAAATTATGTCAAGTAAATCTCCCGTGCGTTCCTGCGAAGATGTGGACGAAGCAACACTTTCCTATGCAGAGGTAAAGGCTCTCTGTGCAGGAAATACCTTAATCAAGGAGAAAATGGACTTGGATGTGGCTGTTACAAAGCTCAAAGTATCCAAAGCCAACCACACCTCACAGCAGTACAGCATTGAGGATAGCGTTAGAAAGCATTTCCCCGAAAGGATTGCGAAAACGGAACAGCGTATCGAAGGCTACAAGTCAGACCTTGCTCACGTCAAGGCACAGCCTATTATAACCGAGGGTATCTCTCCTATGACGGTACTCAACAAGACCTTTACCGACAAGGAAGAAGCGGGTAAGGCTATTCTCCTTGCTTGCAAGCAAGTAAAATCAAAGGAAAGCCTTGAAATCGGCTCATACAAGGGATTTGATATGTCCCTTTCGTATGACAGCTTTGCTCAGGAGTTCCACCTTGAATTACAGCGTGAAATGTCCTACACAGTAACGCTTGGCACTTCCGAAAGCGGTAATATTCTTCGTATAGACAACACTTTGGATTCCATCGAAAAGCGTTTAGAGAATAGTCAGGAACAGCTTGAAACCCTTAACGAACAGTTAAGCACGGCAAAGGCGGAGCTTGGAAAGCCGTTCCCACAAGAAGCAGAGCTTACGGAAAAGCTCGCCCGACTCGCAGAGCTGAATACGCTCCTGAACATTGACGACAACGCTATCGAAAATGCTTCAATGGCAGCGGAGAAAAAGCCTGATATTCTTATTTCAGCAGACGAAATAAAGCCTATGCGAAATGTATCTCCCGAAAAGAAGCCGTCTATTCTCGGCAGAATAAGAGAAATGCAATCAAATCAAACTGGCAATATTCCAAAGGAAAAGACACCGACAAAGGACAAAACCTCTGAAATCGGCTAAAAACAGCTCCTCTTGTCTTACGGCAAGGGGAGCAATTCTTTTTAGGAGGTGGCAATTTGAATTTGTTTGAAGCTGTGAAAGAGAGCGTATGTCCTCGTCAGATAGCTGATTATTACGGCTTGTCGGTGCGTAACGATATGGTTAGCTGTCTTTTTCACGATGAAAGAACTCCGTCTATGAAGCTGTACGACGACCATTTTTACTGCTTCGGTTGTGGAAAGCACGGTGATGTTACGGATATGGTCGGAGAACTGTTCGTATTATCCCCGAAAGAAGCGGCGGAAAAGATTGCTCACGATTTTGGCATAAGCTACGACAAACAACACGGAGATTACAGCCAAACAAAGAAAGCGTTATCGCCAAGATAAGGCGTGAGCAAGACAAGGCAAGGGAAAAACAAATTTATTCAGTTCTATGCAACTATCTTCATCTGCTACGGGACTGGCGTACAGAATACGCTCCCAAAACAGCAGATGAGCCATTAAATCCTTTATTCATCAAGGCTTTGATAGAAACCGACCATATTGATAACTTACTTGACTGCTTTATATCAGGCAACAAGGAAGATGTGGCGGCTCTCATCAAAGACGAAACAGACAGGATTGCGGATATAGAAAGGACAGTAAGAAAGTTCAGCAAACTTTCTGCTGAGCTTGTAATGTAAAGAAACCCTCTCGACGGTTACACTTCGGTGTAGCTGTCGGGAGGGAATTTTTTATATTTATCTTTTTATAAGCCCTTTTACGATTGAGGCAATATTATCAAGCTGTTCCTCATCCAGCTTCTTCAAGTCCGAAATGAGGTCGTTTAGCTTTTCAGGTGTTTTGGATTCAAAATCAAAGAAATCTTTGGGTGAAATATTCAGATATTCGCAAATATAGAAGAAACACGCCATAGACGGCATAGCTTTTCCGCTTTCAATGTTATTGATATATCCCGGATTTTGACCTATTGAAAGACTCATATCACGAGCAGAAACGCCTTTCTTGTTTCTGAGCTGAGCCAGTCTTAATGGAAATTCATCTTCGTACATAATGTATCACCGCCCTTTATTATATTGTATACGATAAAAGGCAGAATAATATTGGAACAGTTCCGTTAAACATCTTGATGTATTGGATAAAATGTGATATAATCGATTATAATATCGGAAATAAAGCTACATTGAGCTGTCATATGCAATTGCGAAATGTTGCTTTTTCTGCTGTTGTTATGATATAATTGTGAATGTATCAATTCATCAATAGAAAGAAGGAGTATTATTTGAAACTTAATGTACTGATTGATATGGAATTAAATGATTTGGAAAAATCAGAAGCACAAAGTGATATGCTTGAATTCTGCAAGAAATATATACAATTTAAAAATTTGAGTGGTGTGGGTGAAATTGTTAAAGCAAACAATTACGAGGGGATTCTTATCAAAGATTGTGGTTTTCCTACAGAACTTAATAGAGCTTTCTTTGCTAATGATATTTATTACCTTAGTGATTTATCTCGTTTCAGCTATACAGAGATGTATGATTTTGTATACGAGATTATACGGAATAGTCCCAAGAGCAGACAATACACGGATATGATATATCAGTTGATGAAAGAACATTCTATAGTGTATAAGGGCATTAATCCTGATGAACTTATAAAAATTGCAGATTGCGGTCTTTCTGTTCGTGCGACAAATGCACTTGTTAAAGCTAATTTTGTATTTTTACAAGATGTTACAGTTAACACACGAGAGCGAATAAGGCAAATTCGCAGTTTCGGTGAGGGTTGCTTAAAAGAATTGGACAGCGTACTTAATGAACACGACCTATGGTATGCTGAGAAAGATAGTATATTTTATTAAAACGGCGGAAATATCTGCCGTTTTTTCCGTTCATACCGTTTTTTTACCCTTTCGTTCAGTTCTTGTTGCTTTTTCTGTCGGATTAAGGTATAATTATATTATCTGTATCACAACAACACTTTGGCAATATCAGTAAAAACTTCATAATATTTGTGCGTTCATATAAAAATTTCAGAAACCTGTCGAAAAATTGTATTTCAGATTGTTATATGTTATAGGGATAATATATTCAAAAGGATGGTGACATATATGCGAATAGCAATGTGTGACGATGAAAAGAAGTTTTTAAATATGCTGAAAGAGCTGATAGCGAAGAGTTATCCTGATACGACTAAGTTATGTATAAGCGAATTTGAAAGCGGAGAGCAGTTTCTGTCGCAATTTAAGGCTAATCATTTTGATGTAATCATACTTGACATTGAAATGAAAGAATTAACAGGTTTAGAGGTTGCAGAGAAAATTCGCGAAACGGACAAGTCTGTTATCATAGCTTTCTTGACGAGTCATCAAGAGTTTGCACCAAATGGCTATGAAGTAAACGCTTTTAGGTATTTATTGAAAGGACAGCCTGAGCATATGTATATAAAGCAGCTTCGCTCGATATTCAATGAATATCACCAGACGCATATGACATTTTCCGTTCAGATGTCCAATACAGTTTTTAATGTATCCGTAAGTGATATACTGTACTTTGAAATTTTCAAAAGAACAATTGTATTACATACAAGAACCAATAAGTATCAGTTCAACGGAAAGTTATCGGAAATTGAAAAAGATGAGAGACTTGTTAATTTCGTCAAGCCACACAAGAGTTATTATGTAAATCTATCGTACATTGACAATATTGAACCCACCACAATTATTATGAAAAATGGCGATAAAATACCTTTAAGCCGTAATTTTAAACAGTTTGTTACCGATAAGTTTATTTCATTCCTGACTGCGAGGTGCTAATATGATTAGCTCGTATGTATACGACACAATTGAGACAATAAACGCAATTGCCGAAATACTAATTATTGCGCTTTTCTATCATCGTATTTTCGATAGGAAATACAATTCAGCCATAACGTATGTTATTAGTTACTTAGTTGCATTTGCAGTTCTTCTGGCATCAACTTTAAATATATCTTCTCCGTACATAAGAATAGGTGTTACTTTTGTGATTCTGTTGTTGATTGCCTTTTTTATGTATGATGGCTCAAAAAAGGTTAAGCTATTTGCCTCAATTTATTTTATACTTATTTTCTTTATTTCGGAAACATTATTTGTCGGTATTCTTGCAATTATGGGATACGGAAATCCTTCCGAACTGTTAGAGTCCAATATGGGAAGAATTCTCGGAATGATAGGAACAAAAATCTTTGATTTCTGGATTATCGTATATTCCTGCCGTATTTACAAGAACAAGGTCAAGAGCTTACCATTTAGATATTGGGTGCTTATTATATTAATGCCATTTTTAAGTGCCATTATTCTTAATCAGATATTCCCTGCCAATCATAGTGGAAATAATGTGATGATAGGATATATCATTTCGGTCTGCGGAGTTCTTTATCTGAATTTCTCAGTATTTAATTACTTTGAAAGCTATGATAAACAAATCAAGCTTGCTACGCTTGAGCAAATTATGGAGCGCGAAAGTGAAAACTATCGTGCGATTGCAGGCTCGTATGCAGAAATTCGTAATATAAAGCACGATTTAAGGAATCAGGTAACTGTGTTGAATGATTTGTTAAAGGATAATAAGTATGATGAGGCAAAAAAACATATAAATCAGTTGTATAATGATGTAGAGAAAGTTACATCGGTCTGCTACATGGGAAATTCCGCTGTTGACTCTATTATCAATCTGAAAGGTGATTATGCTAGAAGCCGTAATATCTCATTTATGAGCAAAATCAAGGTGAATTCCATTGATTTTGAGACAATAAGCGTATGCAGAATTTTAGGAAATGCTCTTGATAATGCCATTGAAGCCTGCGAACGAATTGATATTGATGAAAAATGTGTATGTATTGCAATGCATCAACTTGATAATAAGCTGATAATTGAGATTGAAAACACATCTCCCCCTGTTGATGTAAACAATCTTATAACCTCAAAGAAAAACAAAGAAGCTCACGGCATTGGTATGCAAAGCATACGCCAGACGGTAGAGAGTATGAATGGTTATGTAAGTTGTAATTATGAAAATGGGTATTTCTCAATCAAAATTGTTTTGAGCAAATAAGTATAAGCCTGTTCACACAGAGAAGTCGGTGAACAGGCTTTTTTCTTTGTCAATGTATCTTGGAACATTAAAACGACACCTTATGCCAAATTTATTGAAAACCAAATAGAAAGAAGCTATCCTTAAAGTTGAGGTGATATTTTATGATTGCTAGACTTTCAAAAAGGATGGCTTCTTTTTTTGTCCGTAACAAGGTAATTAAAAATGAAGATGAAGAAGTGTATGAATACGGCTTACAACTACTTCTATCAACAGTGTTTAACGGCATAATTGCACTTATACTTGCAATTATCAGTGGAACAGTTTTGCAATGCATATATTATTTGGCGGTATTTGTTCTATTGCGTAAATCAGCAGGCGGTTTTCACGCTAAAACTCATTTCGGATGCTGCTGCATTTTGGTTACTGTTCTTAGCTTATTCGTAATGTTCATCAAATTTGTTCCTAACGAAGCTTATGGCATTGTGTCTGCCATTGCAGTTGCCTTTTCTGTTGTTATAATACTGATGTTTGCTCCTTTAGAACACGAAAATAAGCCTATAAGTGACAGGGATAAAATTAGGCTTAGAAAAATCAGCGTCATCTATGCAGTTTTGTTTACCCTAATTGTTTTGGGTCTTTTTATAGCACAATTGAAGATTATAATGGTGTGTATTGCATTAGGAATGTTCACAGCAAGCAGTTCAATGTTAGTAGCTGTAATCGAAAAAAAGATAAAGTCAATACATCTTGGAACATAAAAACGACACGATATGCCAAAAGCATTGAGTTTCCGTTGAAAATCTGCAAGAATTGAGGTGACGGCTTTTACGAAAATCAAATGAGCCGAACAAAATGATTTTGATGACGATAATTGCAGGATTAGTTCTGCATACACTGACATTGATTTCGAGAAGTGCGTGTGCAATCTATTTCTGTCAGCCAAGCGAGCCTATTGTTCTGCAAAGCGTTATCCGAGAAAGGGGGAAGAAAAATGAAGAAACTGAATAGTATCGTCCTGAAACTCAGTTCCTCACTGGCTGCTTTGGCATTGCTTGTTGGTGTGTCCTCTGCGGCTTCTGCGTGCGTTTTTTGGTTTAATCAGCCGGAAATGCCGAAGGCTATTGAGAAGTTCAGAAAAGACATCTAATCTAAACAACAATTTTAGCAATAGGCTTCGGTAAGCTCAAGACTTATGGTTATAGAAATGGAGGAAAAATATGCATAACGCCAAATTCAAAAGAAAAACCAAAAGATTTGTATCTAGTATGGTTGCTATTGCAATGGCAACAACGATGTTACCCACAATCCCTGCCTTTGCAGCAACTGGAACAACGACATATTCCTATGACGGATATACTGTTGATTATACTGTAGTAAACGAGTGGGGTAGCGGACAGTCAATAGAGGTGAAAATCACTAATACTGGTGAAGAGTCCATACTTAACTGGGCGTTTAAGTATGACACAGATGGAACAATAAACGGTATATGGAATGCAACGATTTTAGAAAATCAAGGTGACGACTATCTTATTAAAAATAATGGATGGAACTATGAAATAGCACCTAATCAGAGCGTCACATTCGGATATACTCTTTCCGATGATTTTTCTACCCCCGATTTATTTGAATTGTATTCCAATAGGGTTGATATAACAGATGGTTATACTGCATCAATTAATGTTACAGAGGCTTGGGACAATGGAATTAATGGTGAAATTGTAATTACAAACACTTCGTCAGATAATGCATTAGAAGCGTGGATGCTAACGTTTGACAGCAACTTTATTATTAATAATCTTTGGGATGGACGCCTCATTGAAAGTAGAGATAATCATTATGTTATTTCTAGCGAAATGTGGACTAACCCAATTCCTGTCGGTTCGTCAATAGTAATCGGATTCAGTGCTTCCATTGAGACCGAAGTAACACCTGAAATTAAAAATTATTTTCTTTCTGAGGTAGAGATTGAAGGTCTTGAAATTGATTGGGAAGACCCAACTGATACAGATGGTGATGGACTTCCGGATGTATATGAAAAGAATGTATACAATACAGACCATAAAAATCCTGATTCAGACGGAGATAATCTTCCTGATGGATATGAGGTAATGACTTCACGAACTAATCCTGCACTTCCTGACTCTGATGGTAACGGCATTACCGATGATTCCGAAGATTTTGATACAGACGGATTGTCAAATTATGAGGAATTCGTGTTAGGCACAAATCCTCATCTTGACGATAGTGATGAGGATTACCTTAAAGATGGAGAAGAAGTAAATTCTTATGGTACAGACCCTCTTAATCCTGATACAGACGAGGATACTATCCTTGATAGCGACGAGGTACTGCTTGGCATCGACCCAACTAATCCCGATGATGGTGATACGCCTGTAAAACAATCTATTTCAGAAGATGAATTAAGGGTTAATCGCTATAACGAAGACTTTAAAATTAGTATTGAACTGGAAGCCAGCAATAACGTCAAGCGATTTATTAAACAGGGTGTTAGCAAGTATGCTGGTATTCTCTCTGATAATAACGCTATTATTGGTACACCTATAAACATTGAATATAACGCAGGTACAATAATCGGCGGCACTATTACATTCAGACTTGATGATGATTTTGTATCTAATGCACCGAAATATTATCCTGAACTTGATTTAGGTATCGAGCGATATGGCGTATTTTGCTACGACAAGGAAATAGGCACAATGGTTCCTGTTTACTGCGAATATGATACCGAAAGCAATTGCATTTATGTAGATGCAAAGAATATGGGTAATTTAATTTTAATAGATTACGAATCGTTAATGTTTGATTTAGGTATAGAACCTAAAATTGAAACATATGCTATGCCTCGAACTTTTTCTGTTATGAGTGATGAAAGCACAATTTCTGATACTTATGATATAGAAAATGAAGATGATAATCAAGCGAATGAAGTTACAGATTACGAAACAGCTACTTATGAAGAAATTTACAATATAATCGCCGGCGAAGAATATAGTGAAGAGGAAGCTGTTGAAGAAGAAATCTCAACTTTTTCACTTCGTTCCGCTGAACCTCTTACAACTGTAGAGGAAAATACAATGCGGTTTGTTGACCTTGCGTTAATTGTTGATACAACAGGTTCTATGGGCAGTCAAATCAGAACAATTCAGAAAGAACTTGCTGAATTAATCTATATGCTCAGAGAAGATAACATTTCTTTGTATGTATCGATAATTGATTACCGAGATATTACTTGTGATGGTGTAGATTCGACAAAGGTAAATAATAACTCAGGTGTAGCCTTCTATAATTCAGTGGATAATATTACAACAGCCATTGAAAGTTTACGTGCATCTGGTGGCGGCGACACTCCCGAAACAGCAATTGATGGCTTAGGTGCAGCATATAATTTGAATTTCAGAAACAGTGCCGCAAAATATGCATTTCTTATCACTGATGCTAACTACAAAAACAATAACAACTACGGAATAGCTGATATGGAAGAAATGGCGGAATTGTTAGAGTCTAAAAACATCTCAACAAGTGTTATTACATCTTCATATTATTATAATTATTATAATGGCTTGACAGCATTAACTGGCGGAGAGCTTATTTCTATGTATGATGATTTCTGTGAAGATATGTACAGAATAATTTCAAGCGAAACTCCTATAGCTAATGTTGTTATTGCGAATAATATTGTATCTGGATACTTTGATGAAGAACTTGTTAAAGGCGGTGATTGCGATACTGATGGAGATACATTAACCGATAGCGACGAAGTTGACTGGGAATATGTAGAGAAAGTTTATGATAATGGCGAATATGAACTTTACACTTGGAAAGAATTGTGTGAAAAAAGTCACTTTTGGTTTATTAATTGGGCTGATTATGTTGATGGCACATCAAATCCGCTATTTGATAGTATGAGTAATATCAAAGTTATTCCTGCAACATCAAATCCTTTTTCTGCTGATACGGATAACGATTACTATCCAGACAACGAAGATAGTGATAAATTAGAAGCAAATGCTATGTACATTTATGATAGCGGAATTGATGACGATGATTTTCATAACGGCAATCCAATTGTTGAAAAAACATCAGACAAGTACACAGACGGGAAACTTATAATTGATAACAATGCAGGCACTGCTAAATATTCATTTACAAGACGACCTAAAGAAGAAGCCAACTTTATATTAACACCTAACGGACGTTCATTCTATAAATTTGATTATAATAATAATTACTGCAACATTGAGGTAAGCTATACTAAGTGGTATAAGAATTGGGGCGAACCCATATATGTCGAAAGACAGGATGATGGAACATATTTGTTGGAACAAGGCACAGAATATATAATTTCAATTATAGGCGGAGGAAATTCTGAGTTCAATTTTACTGTCGAACAGGACAACTGGGTTTATGCACCTAATGGTTGTATTCAGACCGTAGAAACATATGCTAACACGTTAAATCCCTATCTTGCGACAAGCAGATATTTTGTTAGCGAAGGTATGTTATATGCGACCATTGCAGATATCGTGGGAACAGAACAAGATTTATCTGATATAGATAATATCGAAAAAATAATGGATAATTTGGGATATGACAGAGAGCAATATATAATTACTGGTGAAGATGTAGGCAATGTGGTTATGGCTGATGCTATTCTTGTTGTGTCAGTATATTCTTTGGGTGGAACAATAGCTACTGAAGGCGTATCTGCAGTTATTGCAACAAAGTACTCCATTGCTGGTGCGGCAGGTACAATAGGTTCCGTTGTATATGATGTAATTTTCACGCCAAATATAAACTTGTTTAATAAATTTATGGGGTATTTAGAAAAATTAGATCTTGAAGACACTTTTGAAAATTGCCAAAATATTACGGGCGAGTATAATATTTATTGCTCTAATTGCATTGGCATTGGCTTGCAAAATATGTGGGATGTTTGGGAGACAGCACCATATATCAGAAAATTGGATGGAGCAGCAAATACTTATTCCACTGAGCTTATAGATTTCACTTATACGGAAAAACTCAGAAATAGCTTTGGGTGGAAATAAGAATGAAAAATAATTTTCAGTTAATTATTCTGCTTATTCTAACATTAATACAGGATTATAGTAATATAGGAAGATATCTGACATATAAGAAGAATCCTCAAAAGTATACTCCGAAACGTATTAAATCCATAGGCATCGCTTCAATTGTTCTCATTATCTTAACGATAATTGAATTGGTGTTGATATGTATGAACTTGCTGGAATAATTGCTTTTATTGCATACATAGCTCTTGAAATTTATGGATTGCTTCGAACAGAAAAGCCGAAAGCGAAATACGTTGTTAAAACAATTATTGTAACTATATTGGCGTTAATCGCAATAGCCAGCCTTTCGCTTCAGATGCAATTTTAATGTCTAAAACGGCAGACTTTGTAGTATTTCTACATTGTCTGCCGTTATCTTTTTATTCCAGTTCTCCTGAACGCTTCTTTGACCGTTCCTGTTCCTGACTAACATCTCTGCCCAAAATCATATCAATGTTTTTCTTCATTGTCTGCAATTCGGAGAGTTCCGATTTTTCAGAATAGTAGCTTTCATAGAGTTTGTCTTTTTCAGTTTGGAGAGCCTTCTGTTCAGCTCGAAGTTCCTTAATCAAAGGAGCTTTTCCGCCGTTAAATCTTTTCTTCAGATACTTTTCAGCAGCAGTGAAGATAATCAAATCTGCTTCGTGTTCTTTACGATAACGCTCTTTGAAAACAACAGTATCAAGCTTGTCAGCTATCGGCTTCGTTTTACGATAATTGTCGATGTTGTGTATATCTTCTTCAATGGCTTTTAAGCGTTTCTCAATTTCCTTAATACGACTGCGAGTGTCGTTGTAGCTTTCTCTTATAGCTTCGGTTTTCTCCGAGAGCTTGTCATAGTCAAGGAGATTGTGTTCGGTCAGATAGTTTACCGTATTCGCCATAGTTTTGAGATTTTGTAGCGTAGCCCAACGCTTATATGCTTCGGGATTTCTCTGCCGTTCTTTCATTGCATTTTCAATGTCAATGATGAGTGAAACTTTCTGAGTGTTTTCAATTTCAATACGCTTACCGCCAGTAATTCGGTTGCGGATTTGTTCTTCCGTGTAGTCTGCTCCAAGTGTTTTGGAACGGGTGAAGCGTTCCTGTCCTTCGGCACGGAAAGAAATATACTTACCTGATTTGATTTCGTATTTTTCTCTCTGCATAAGTAAAAGGAACTCGTCCCAATCCCTCGCCTTGATGATACAACGGTCGATATTCTGACGGAGCAAGGACTTCCAACTCTGTCCCTTTTTATCGAGCGAATGTTCATAATGGGACTTGCCCTTTTCCTTCGGATTTTCGATAATTGATAAATTATACTCCTTGCATAGCATATCGCTTGTGCGACGAATATAGTAATAGTTGTTTGGCGTAGAGTGATATTTCTTCTTATCCTTGAAACTCACAGAATTTATTAGAATGTGATTATGGACGTGTCCTCGGTCTGTGTGAGTTGCAATAACATACTGAAAACGTCCTTTAAGGATTTTGTCAGCAAGCTCTATTCCGATTTTATGTGCTGTTTCATAGTCCACCTCGCCCGGTGCAAACGATTGTATCAGATGCAAGGCGAGTGTACCGTCTGTCTTTTCAGCGTTTTTCTTAACCTGATTGAATTGATAAAATGCGATTTCAGGAGAACAGCCATATCCATCGACGAGCAATTTGTCGTCGGTTTTCTTCGGATTCATAATATAATCAAGAGCTTTGTTCAGGGTAGTTGTGATAGGATGGATTTCAGTAACTGCCATATTTCCTCCTGTTTCTGTTTTATCTCTTGCATATCGCCAGCATAAACCGTATCAGTTGCATTTATGCGTTTTGCTATTTGGTTAATGTTTCGGGAAACGCCTGTAAGCTGTTCTCCGATTTTATCAAATTGCGAATAATCAACTTGTATCAAATGTCCATCAATCGCCATTTTTCTAAGATAGGCAGACATATTGGTAATGTTCATCAAGGACATTTTGTGTTTGATGAATTCCTTTTCTTCTTCGGTAACAAAGAAGCGAAGAAGTATGGGGCGTGAGCGTTCAGCCATAGTATTTCCTCCTTGCAAATGAGAATTTGTTTGCATTGTTTAAGGCAGTATTGCCGTCATTAAAAGGGTCTGGGAATTCCCAGCAAGCGACTTTCTAATAAATTGAGGGGTACCGAAATTTTCAGAAAGGGTCGTTGTGCCAACGGTTGACTTTTCTCAAAAAAGGCAGAGTGTGGCTACAACGGCTATGCTTGCTGTCAACTCCCCGCACCGCAGTGCTTGAACAACTTTTTCAAAGACCGTTCTCCCTTTAGAACGGCTTTTTCAATGAAATCAGCAAAATTTATTCAATGCAGCTTCTTCATTAAAGTCATATTTATTTGCATTCAGGATAGGAATTAAGTGCATATAAAAGCAAGCAATGGCTTGGTTGAAATAACGATAATAGTTGGAACTTGACATTTCAAGGATTTCGATAATCTCGTCGTGCCTGTATTGATATTCCTCAAAATAGTAGCGACTGAGAATTTCAAAATATATCCTCCCATTGTCAGGGTACAGAGCTACTATTTCAATGGTTTTATCAAGAACGTCCAGAAGCGTAAGGCTCTTGTGGCTGGAATATAGCGTGTCGTAGAAAGTGTTCGTGTTTACATTTGTTTCATACTCGACGAGTGAGCCTACAAGGTCAGTAAGATGTTTGCGGCTTGTCGTATAAGTGAGTTCGTCCAAATAGTAAATCTTGTTGTTTACATTGTGAAGAACACGGCGATAAAGTCCGAGAAGTGATTTCATAGCTTTTGCTTTATTCTTGTCACACTTCAACATTAAGATTGCCATAAAAATTACCTCCTGCAAAATATCAGTTTAAGTCGAATTTTAAAAACCTATTGACAAAGGTTTCGTGTTATGATATAATAAACACGAACAAATGGTACGCTTGTATTATACCCTATGGACAAGCAGATGTCAATAGGAAATATGAAATTTTGTTCGTTAAACACGAACAGCTTGTAGGGAGGTTTCGTAATGGAACTGAATGAAAGACTTGCAAAATTAAGAAGAATGAAGGGATTAACTCAGGCTGAGCTTGCTGATAAAGTTGGCGTAACTACTCGCTCAATTCAAAACTATGAGTTAGGAACTCGTACTCCGAAGATGGATACGGTTGCTAAAATTGCCGAAGCCCTTGAAATTGACGAAAAGGCAATTTTGAGCGATGAAGATTATTTCGTTATTGAAGCTCACGAAAAATACGGTTCAAGAGGAAAAAAGGATGCGGAAGAACTCGTGAAAAATGCAACTGCTCTGTTTTCGGGCGGACAGTTAAGCGAAAATGATAAGGCTCGTGTGCTTGAAGCAATTCAGGAGGCGTACTTTGAAGCCAAGATTATAAACAAGAAATATACCCCGAAAAAATATAGAAAGAACAACGACAACAAAACCGACGATAACGAATAACCGATATCCAAATGTCCTGAAAATGATACATTACTTTGTGTTATAATTAAGGAGAATGGATTTACAGTTCGAAAGGTTGGTGAGATATGTTAAGTGACCGTATTTATGATTTCACTCAGAATTTAATGAGGAGAATGAGAACAAACGACCCTTATGAACTTGCTGAACAGCTCGGCATAAGACTTAAATATGACACATTTGACGATTTGAAAGGAGTATACTTTCTTGTCAAACGCTGTCCCTTTATTGTGTTAAGTGATACGCTTGATGAGGTAATGGAGAAAGTCGTTCTTTCTCACGAAATCGGGCATCATCTGTTACACAGACATCTTGCTGCTAATGAATTTCAGGAATTCAGTCTTTTTGATATGACTTCAAAACCTGAAATGGAATCAAATATATTTGCGGCTAATATTTTACTTGATGATGACGAGGTATGTTCTCTTGCGAGGCAACGCTATACAAGTGAACAGGTAGCTCGTATGCTTAAAGTTCCGCACGAACTGCTCTTGATTAAAATGAAGGATATGAATAACAGAGGTTATGGCTTCAATCTCTCGTATATTCCAAGAGCAGATTTTCTTGGAAGCTGATTTATAAGAGGAAATCAATTATGGACAACAAGGTTAAAAACGCAAATCAGCGTTTGAAGATTTTGTACTTATACAGAATACTACTTGAACGTTCCGATGAAGAACATAGTATAACTATGCCTGAGATAATCTCACAGCTTAAACTCTATGGAATTACCGCAGGACGAAAAGCTCTCTATGAAGATATAGAGGCTCTTAAAACTTTCGGAATGGATATTGTATCAGAACGAGGACACAATGCAGGATACTATGTCGTTAATCGTGAGTTTGAACTTCCCGAACTCAAACTTCTTGCTGATGCAGTTTCATCTTCACGTTTTCTGACAGAAAAGAAATCGGCGGAGCTTTTGAAAAAACTGCAACAGCTCACCAGTGTGTATGAAGCTAAACAGATACAAAGGCAAGTTTTCATTGCTGACCGTGTTAAGGCTTTTAACGAACGTATTTACATAAATGTAGATACTATTCATCGTGCCATAGCAGAACAAAAAAAGATTTCTTTCAAGTATTTTGATTATGACCTGAAGAAGCAAAAGAAATATCGTGACGGTATTCGCACCTGTTCGCCTTATGCATTTGCTTGGGACGATGAGCGTTACTATCTTGTAGCTTATTATGAAAAGTACAACAGCATTTCTAATTTCCGTGTTGACCGAATGGAAAATGTAGAAATCCTTGACGACCTTGCCGAAAAATATCCCGAAGGCTTTAAACTGTCACAATATCTCAATTCTACGTTTTCAATGTTCAGCGGTGAGTCTGAAGAAGTCAAACTTAAATTTGACAAGTCTTTGATAAATCCCGTAATTGACCGTTTCGGTAAAAATATCATTATTGCTCCCGATGGTGAAAACCACTTTATTGTCCGTGTGCAGATTAAAACGGAACACCCTGAGCCGTTTTTTGGGTGGCTGTTTCAGTTTGGCACTAAGGTACAAATTGTTGAGCCTTGTGAATTGAAAGAGAAATTCAAAGAGCTGTTGCAAGCTGTTTTAAATCAAATGGAATAAAGGAGATATATAATATGATGATTTCCGTCGAAAATTATTATGAGTCTGAGCTTAAAGGTAAAAGCACAGATGAAATAATGACAGCAATACGAAGCCTGAAAAAGAAAATTGCCAAGCTTAAAAGAATTGTGGAAGACCCTCTGTATTCTTGTGGAAGCGACCCAAGTGAGAGTGTGCAGCTTCATTGGTCAAAAAAATATCTCGAAAGAGCAATACAGGCACTTTCAGAAAACGGCGGAACTTATATGCCTACAAAAGCTGAGATGTGTGCTAAGGACTTTGATGACAATATAGAAAATATACAGTCCATTGTATTTGTAATCGGTGCATTTGACAGCTACCGTCCAAAAAGAGTGTATCATTTTGTTAAGGACAGAGTGCGTTGCGAGGAAGATTACGACGGCTTTTCTTATGAAACAGAAAAGCAGACTTTCATTGACAAATTCAGAAGAATTAACATCGGCGAATGGGAAAAGAGATATACTACAGAGAAATACAATATAGTCATACTGGATGGCATACAGTGGGAATTGGTAATTAACTATTCCAATTCGCATAAGCCGATTGTATTAAGCGGTGATAATGTTTATCCTTACAATTTCAGAGAACTTCTTTGGCTTCTGGATATAAATCCAAGTATTCTTGACGATGAAGAATGTGAGCTTGAGGTGAATTAACCTTGATAAAGTCTCATTTTCTCTGTCCAAGTTATTGACATATATCCAATGTGGGAGTAAAGTGGGAGTATTTTGGTAGTGACTTTGGAGTTTCAATATGTTACAATTAGTATGCTGGCAGATTATATGCTCTTGCATACGCCTTAAAATTGAATATGGGTTTAGATAGCCTTGTCGCTTAAAATGCGGCAGGGCTATTTTTTATGCCCGAAATCTGTCGGCTAATTCAAGTCGGCACAACTGAGGACTTACGGATTTTATCCGTAGGTCCTTTTTTGTTGCCCAAAAAAGGAGCAGACAGATGAAATACCATTACAGCGAAGCAATCGCAAGGTATCCCTGAACTTTGGTTTTGACTTTCGACCAGAACAATCAAAATCAAATTTTCAGGAGGATACTCAAATGAGAGAATACAATTACACAGATTACGCTATCAACAACGCAAACAGCGAGGCTATTGTATACCGCTTTGCAAATGGAAAGGTAAGAGAAATTACAGTTGATGATTTTAACGGTGATGAGCTTGCTTTCCGCACTTGGAAAACATTTTCTGACAGAGATTATCACAGTCAGGAAAAGCAGACTCGCAGAACATCAAGAAAAGATGTAAGTTATGACAGCCTTGAAGAAATGGACTTAGGATATTCCGAAGGTTGTCTTGATACTATGCTCAGGGCAGAGGATGAAGAAGCTTTGAGCGAAGGGGTTGAAGAATTACTTTCTATTCTTTCCGAGAAACAGAGAAGAAGGCTGTACTTATATGTAATTAAAGGTATGAAGCAGGAAGAAATCGCTCGTATGGAAGGTTGTATTCAGAGTGCTGTTGCTCAAAGCATTCAGTCGGCAGAAGCAAAAATAAAAAAATATTTCGAGAAATTTTCAAAAACACCTAATAAAGATGCTTCAAAAATGGCAATGAGTGAAAGGGTTAATTTCTACAAGAGATGGTTAGCAAGCCATCCCGATGAAAGAGATAACTCTGACAGTACATTGAAAACTGAATAACAACTCTCAAGTTACGTTCCTCTTGTTGCACGAAAGTGTAAGCGAGAAAAAGAGTACGCCACGATGTTACTGATACATTTCAAGGTGTCGCAGGCAACGACAAAAGCATTGGTTTTGACCGAATTCGTTAGGCACTGCACCTGAGATTATCAATATCGACGGAGCGAGACCTACTACTTTAAAATAATAGGTAGCTCCTATTACGCCAAGACAAGCAAGAGGTATAATGATACTTCCGTTCAGACCGAAAGGTAACGGCTTCTCCATAAGAATGGGTTGAGGTGAGAGTCCTATGAAGCTGCTTTAGCAAGTGGCTGGCTTGAGTTGTTCCCTATGCTGTGATTTAATTCACAGTTGTTCCGTCAGGGGTGTCGTGGACAAGTATGACGGATACATACGATTACAGGGTTTGCAGGTTGATTGTGAAATCAGCCTGCTTCCTTCTATACATAGTTATGACCATTCCTTTCCGCTGCGCTCCAAGGCACCAAAGGCAAATGAAACAAAGTTACCTCTAACGCAGCGACACAAAATTTGTTATAATATGCTTGAGGAAGCAGGCACACTACAGAGCACGTGAAGGTGAGTAGGCTCAGCCTTGTGCTGGACTGAATAGTTATGTGTGCCGGATGCTCTTTCAAGCACCAATGAGTAGGGTTTTGCACCCTGTAACCTTATCTTTGGAGAGACGGACTACTTCAATCTTTCAACGAGCATCCAGTCCCTGTCTGCTCTCTCAAATACTATTTTGAGGGATGTGTTATGCTAAAAATTGTTTACCCTATCTGCTGTGGAATGGATGTCCACAAATCCTTTATTGTTGCCTGTATTGCTTCCACCAACGAGCAGGGCGTAACAACTTACAAAAGCAAGCGATTTTCCACCTTTACAGGCGATTTGCGTCGCTGTGCCAGATGGCTCGCAGAAAACAACTGCAAAGATGTGTGTATGGAATCTACCGGGAAGTATTGGATTCCTGTTTACAACATCTTGGAAACCACTTGCAATGTTGTGCTTGCTCATCCAAAATATGTGAAAGCCATTCGAGGCAAGAAAACGGATAAACGGGATGCAAAATGGATTGCAGACATTTTCAAGCATGACCTTGTTGCGGGTAGCTTTATTCCTCCTGCGGATATTCGTCAACTTCGTGATTTGGTTCGTTATCGTTGGAAACTCACTAATTTCACTACTGGTGAGAAAAACCGGGCGCAAAACTGTCTGACTGTCTCTAACTTCAAACTGGACGATGTGTTCTCTGATGTTTTTGGTAAAGCAGCCTCCGCAATCACTGCTCGTATTCTGGAAAATCCAACCGAAAAAATCACGGATGTTTCTGGATTTCGAACAAAAGGAATGAAGGCTACCGATGAGCAGGTGCTTGCCGCAGTGGATGGAGAGATGTGTGTCGAACAAGCTGAAAAGCTCCGCATCATCCGTTCCCACATGAAGAATCTTGACCTTTGCAAAACCAACCTGGAATCGCTGATTCTGACAACTGCCGAAAAATATCTTTCACAACTCAATCTTGTTATGACGGTGCCGGGTATCCAATCCTTTGCCGCAATCGGAATTATTGCTGAAATCGGAGTGGATATGTCTGTGTTTCCCACCTCAAAGCATCTTTGCTCTTGGGCAGGGCTTACGCCGCAAAACAACGAGAGTGCCGGAAAGAAGAAAACCACCAGAATCAGCCGTGCCGGAAACTATATTAAACCGTTACTTGTTCAATGTACTCTCTGTGCTATCCGTGCCAAACAATTCCAAGAGGTTCGTAATCGCTATCTTGCTCTCAAAAAACGCCGAGGACACAAAAAAGCAATCATTGCCATTGCCAGAATGATACTGACTGCCATCTACAACATTCTGAAAAAGAATGAGCCTTACAATCCAGAGCTTTACCGCAATATCGATAGACCACCTGTACACCGTGAGGTTTCTTTGGAAGAAGCTGTTTTTATTCTACAACGTCAAGGCTATTTGGTAACTGCTCCACCTGTAGCTTAAATCTCAAGTATAATTTTTTCGCCCGCTATCAGGGGGCTTGCTTTTGTGCGCCCTTTTTCGGAATGGTGCTCAAATTACAGTGTTTCAACCTTATTCACTATGAATAAAATAAAGGAAGGAAAATCCACCAATGGTAACAACTCAGAAGGTTTTAAGAGGACAGATTTACTTAGCCAAGCTTACCGGCAAAGGCTGTGAACAGCGAGGCAAACGCCCCGTGTTGATTTTGCAGAACGATGTCGGTAACAAGTACAGTCCAACAACAATCGTTGCTCCGATTACTTCGTCAACGAAAAAGAAATTCCTACCTGTTCACGTTCCTATTGAAAGCAATCGTCTTTATAAAAATTCGATGGTGCTTTGTGAACAAGTTCAGGTCATCGACAAGTCAAGGCTCGGCAAATTGCTGTGCCGCATAAGCGACAAAACGCTCATCGAGGTCGATAAGGCTATGGCAGTAAGCGTTGGAATTAACAAGAATGTTGGAGGAAATGAAAATGAATAACGAAATCAGAATTTTTGAAAATGAACAGTTTGGTAAGGTAAGAACGCTCCTTATCGACGGTCAGCCTTGGTTTGTAGGCAAAGATGTTGCAGAGGCTCTTGGATATACAAATTCAAGAAAAGCTCTCATTGACCACGTCGATGAGGAGGATAAGGGCGTAACGAAACGTGACACCCTTGGCGGAAATCAGAAATTGACAATCATAAACGAAAGTGGTTTGTACTGTTTAATTATTAAAAGCAAACTCGAAGATTCAAACGCTGGGTCACTTCCAAAGTTCTCCCGTCAATCAGGAATACGGTGCTTATCTTACAGAAGAAGCATTGGCACGGGTTACGGGCGACACTTCCGAAGCGGAAAAACTTTTCACAGAACTTAAAAAAGAAAAGCTCCGTGTTAAACAGCTTCAAAAGGAATGCGACTCCCTTGAAAGGTTGATGGCGGTTACACGAGAAGCAAACGAGCTGTTGAGTACAACAAACGAACTTCTTGAAAAGCGTGTTGAGGTCTTGGAGCCAAAAGCTTCTTATTATGACAGTGTGCTTGACAGTGAGGAGCTTATTCCGATAAGCCTGATTGCCGAAGATTACGGCTTGACAGCTCAAAAGCTGAATGGCTTGCTTCACGGCTTCGGTATTCAACACCCCGTAGGAAAATCGTGGGCAATCAACCGTGAATATCTTGATATGGGATATACTCAGACAAAGGTGCTGAAATATGGTGCTGAAACAATTACAGTAACGTATTGGACACAGAAGGGCAAGAAATTCATTTATGAGTTCTTAAAGGAACTTGGTATTGTTCCTTTAAATGAACGTAAATCAGCTTAATATAAGAAAGAGGTTAATATATATGAGTAAAAAAGTTATTATTGTTGAGAAAATCATAATCGAAAAAGCTATGATTGAGCTTGACGAAGTTCTTGAAAAGACTTGCGACATTGCAGATATGCTTGTTCAGAACTACGGAATTGAAATAAATGACGAGGAATTTGAAAATATCCTCAATATTATCAATCGATGACTTCTTTTTTCTTGGCAATACCTCCATTCAGTAGGGCAGTTCTTCAAGAGCTGCCCTTTTTACATAGCCTATATCAAAAGTAGGCATACCCGCACCGAGCGAAAGTCAGGAAACACTCTTGACATTTACGCTTTAAAGTGCTAAAATGTAAGGAGAGATAGAAATGACAAATGCAACACAAATTGAAGGCAATTTTGGTATATGGGTGGCTCTAAAAGTTCTGCTCAAGCACGAACTTATCAATCAGGAAACCTTTGATAAAATTGTAAAACACGAACTCAGAGAATATATGGCTTAAAGCCAAAGGAGGACATATTATGTATTACGGAACAAATCCGCTTTTTCTCGATAAAAACAGACCGAGAAAGGTCGTATTCTACGGTAGAGTATCAACCGAACACGAGGCTCAGCTCTCGGCACTTGAAAATCAGATGCAGTGGTATGAAGATACCGCAAAGCGTTTTCCGAATTGGGAAGTTGTAGGCAGATACATAGACGAAGGTATCACAGGTACTCAGGCGAAGAAAAGACCTTCGTTTATGAAAATGATTGCCGATGCCGAAAAAGAAATGTTCGACCTCATTGTAACCCGTGAAGTGTGCAGATTTGCAAGAAACACAGTTGACACACTTACTCATACCCGTGCATTAAAGGGACGTGGAATTGAGGTATTCTTCGTTGACGATAATATCTGGACTATGGACGGTGACGGTGAGCTTCGTCTGGCAATTATGGCAACGCTCGCTCAGGAAGAAAGCCGCAAGGTTTCCGAGCGTGTAAAAGCAGGTCAGCGTATCAGTCGTGCAAATAAACAGCTTTTTGGTAGCGGAAATATCTTAGGCTACGACAGAAAACCCGGCGAGACCTATACCATCAATCCCGAACAGGCAGAAACAGTCCGTATGATATATGACCTTTACGAAGAAGGCTACGGAACGCTGAAAATCGCAAAGATTTTACAAGAGCGTAAACGCCTTACTGCAACAGGTACTACAAAATGGACTTGCCACAATGTAGGTCGTATCCTGCAAAACGCAACTTATAAGGGATATATCGGCTATAACAAGTCGTACAGCAATAATTACCTCGAACAGAAGCGTGTTCATAATCTTGATAGAGATACCTATGAATATGTCAAGGGTGATTTTGAGCCGATTATTACCGAAGAACAGTGGGACAGATGTCAGGCTATTCTCAAAGAGAAGCGTAAAACCACACTCGTTGAGAACGGCGAAGAAAAGAAAAAGAGCAATCGCACTTCCAGAGACATTTGGGTCAAGAAGTTACGCTGCTCTTGTGGCTCATCTTTCAGAAAAAACCGTTATCATAAGAATAAAGAGGGTGTTACCTCGTATAATTACGTCTGCTACAATCAGGTGAATAACGGTAAGGCTTCTCAGCGTGAGAAGATGGGACTTGAAACTGACGGATACTGTAACGAACATTCTGTTACAGACTGGAAAATGGAAATGATGGCAAAATACTTCCTTAATGAAGCTTGGAAAAATCGCAAAGAGGATTTGATGATAGCTCTTGAATACATTAAGAAGTATTACACCGACGCAACACGAAACAATACACAGCACAGTGAGTTGTTCCTTGACGCACAGATTGACAAGGTAGAAAAGAAACTCAGAAATCTTATCGACCTCTATACCGATGGTCAGATTGATAAAGAAGAATTTGCGGAGTTCAAATCTACCTATAATGCTGAATTACAGAAGTTCAAGGACGAAAAATCAAGGTGCGGAGAACAGCAGGAACTCTTTGAAAGCTGTATGTGTGATATGACAGCAGTTTCTCAGGCTCTCGCAGGAATGGTGGATATGAGTTCACCTGAATACACTTCCGACCTTTTTGATGAAATCATAAATTCCATATTAGTTGAAGATAACCGTTTTATATGGAATTTCAGCTATAATAAAACCGCCAACGCTGATATGAACATTAGCGTAGACGGAAACAAGAGATGCCCTGTAATTTCGATTGGCGGCGAAATTATGGGGACTCCTTCGGGAGTCCCCGATTTTTTACATATATCGGAGAATAATTCTTTGAATTTACCTGCGGAAATCCGCAATAATCAGCTGTTTGCCAAAAACTTATCCCTAATACTCCACCTGCACAGGCAGCTATCGCTGACAAGAAGTAATTAAAGTATAAATACGGATAACGTATGATACGCCGCCCTGCCCGAAAGGACAGGGCGGTTTTGCGTATCCGGAAAAGCAGGTAGGCATCATATTTGCAACGCCGGTATACCGGTGGAGAATGACTTTCCGCTTGAATACGGTTATATACTAACGCTGCTGCAAGGGTATGCAGTTTAATGGCAAGAAAGCAGGTCTTATCAATATCTGCGGCGCTCCGACAGACAGCCTATAGTATTAGCTGATAAGCAAACAGTTCAAGTACACGGCGGACTGTCTAATCTGGAAAATTGTATTTGATATGTGTTCAGTGCTGACAGAACAGATACCAAAGCTTTAAATAAGCTTGAAAATTCAGAATAAAACATTAAATATGCTATTTTTTCCTTTCAGCCGCCTGTTTTTCGGGCGGCTGAAAAATTTTTTTAAAAAAATGTCGATTTTATTGCAAGGTTTTTGCTTTTCAAACGTTATTATATATGAGGGGCAAAATATTTCCGCTGTTTTCAAAGAATTATTGCGTTGTCCGCACTGTTATGATAAAACTTATAACTTCCCGTCATTTTATGTTGACAATCGTTATAACTGCTGATAAAATAGATATTAAACAAACTATAGTATATTATACGGATTGTTGCTGAGTGGGGTGATGGTTTTGCTTTGTGCATATCTTGCAATGGTTGACAGCGACGACGAAAAAGAATTCGTTGCCTACCTTTACAAAAAATATAAAGCTTACCTGTTCAGTGTGAGCCTGTCTATTCTTCACAACTATCCGGACGCGGAAGACGCAGTGCACGAAACGTTCGTGCGTGTAATCAATAACCTGCCAAAAATCAAGAATACAGACCCGGATAAAACCAAAAGCTTTATAACCGTCATAATACGCAATCTGTGCTACGACATTGTAAGAAAGAATAATCATCGTTCTTTTGAAAACGATTATGAAACCGACGAGCGTTATTTTTCGGACACGGTCAAAGAAGCCGAAACCAAACTTGATTTTGAAACGGTTATAAAAAATATCAGTAAACTTTCACCGGCACTCAAAAATATATCAACATTATATTTTGTCTTACAATACTCAGTAAGTGAAATCTGCGAAATACTCGGCGTCAGCGAGGATGCTGTATATTCTGCTGTTTCACGTTCAAGAAAAATTCTGTCAGAAAAGCAACAGGAAGGAGATATCAATGACTGACGACATCATAATAGCACAGGCGCTTGAAGCGGAGCTTCGTGCCGATATACAAGCCTACGACAAACTGCCGCAATATAAAGTCCCCCGACGTCTTGACAAACGAATATCAAAGCTTATCAGAAACAGTGAGAAAACTCAAAAAACAAAGCGGCAACACAAACCTGTTACCATAAAGCGCCGCTTGCTGATAGCCGCCATAATAGTAGCTGTCATGGCGGTACTCACCGGCGGAATCACGGTTATAACCAGACATCTCGGAGCATTTACTGTAAAGCAGTACGATATTTTTTCTATGCTCACAATAAGCAATATAGAAGACAGTCCGCTTGTACTTACAGAAAAATACCGTCTGGTTATGGATGATTCGCAATACACCAAAAAGGTCGTAGACGATTACGAATTTGTTTATACTATGTTCTATTCCGATAAAGCAAACGAAAAGTACCTATGCTTTTCGCAGTCCGTAAAGGGTATGTATGAAACGGTGCGGCTGAATACGGAAAACGCAATAACTTATCCCGAAACGATTAAGCTTGACGACAATAGAAATGCCATCTATTTTGAAACCTACAATCGTGAAAAAGTACTCATCTGGGAACTTGATGAGTCAATAATAGAAATCGTCGGCTCCGGATTTAGTAAAAACGAACTAATCGAACTATCGAAATTTGTTAAAAAAGTAGAATAATAAAAATTTTCTGATTTTATTGCAAGGTTTTTGCTTTTCATACGTTCTTATTATAGAGGGGTAACTCTCTGATATTAAAATTTAAGGAGAAAAAAACGTATGAAAAAGTTATTATCCGTACTTCTGGTTGTGTGCATTATGATGGGTATCTGCGTCACAGCATCGGCTGATGCTGCAGATACTTACGATCTGAATAATGCGACAAAAGCAAGTTACCTGACAATAGCGTCAAACAAAGCTACCTGTACCAGCAGATTTGTCAGCACAGACTCTTCGATCAAGGACATCACTATTGTCGCAACTCTTGAAAAGTTCTCATTCTTATGGTTCTGGGATTCTTTAAGAGAATGGAACATGACCTACTATGATACTTCATCGGGAACTCTTGTCAATGAAATGAAAAATCTTACAAGCGGTACATACAGACTTAAGTCCGTATTTACTGTTAAGTACAAAAACGGTAAGAAAGAAAGCATTACAGTATACAGCGCCGAAAAGAAAATAGCATAGTAAACACAGTATAAGACAGCGCACAGCGATATATCCGCTGTGCGCTGTTTTTATATGCTGTTGCTCCACCATTTACGGTTTTCTTTATACCAATCTACAGTCTGACGTATTCCGTCATCAAATGCAACTGTCTGTTTCCAGCCAAGCTCATTGCGGATCTTTGAACTGTCTATACAGTATCGTCTGTCGTGGCCTTTTCTGTCTGCAGTAAACCTTATGAGCGAGTTGTCCTTTCCGAGAATGGAAAGTATCAGCTTTACGGTATCAATATTACTCATATCTTCCCTACCGCCTATATTGTATATTTCACCGTTTTTACCATGATGTATTATCATATCGACCGCACTGCAATGATCCGCAACATACAGCCAGTTTCTTTTGTTGCTTCCATCGCCGTAGACAGGCAAAGGCAGATTGTCAAGCGCATTCACCGTCATAAGCGGTATCAGCTTTTCGGTATGCTGATACGGACCGTAATTATTAGTACAGCGTGATACGGTCACAGGCAGTCCATAGGTGCGATGATATGCCAGCACCAGAAGATCAGCCGCAGCTTTTGAAGCAGAGTACGGATTTGACGGGCTCAGCGGCGCATTTTCTGCGCAACAACCACCTTTGTCAGCTGCTGTATCACCATAAACCTCATCGGTAGATATCTGATGAAAATGCGGCGTATTATGTTTAATACATACATCTGCCAGCACCTGAGTGCCGATTGTGTTTGTATATGTAAATAACGCCGGCGAAATTATGGAGCGGTCTACATGGCTCTCAGCAGCAAAATTTACAACCGTATCGGGCTTTTCTTCGCAAAACACCTTGTCAACCGCTGCAGTATCGGTGATATCCGCTTTGACAAATCTGAATCTTGGCGAATCCATTATCGGTTTCAACGTATTAATGTTTCCTGCATAGGTAAGGCTGTCAAGGCAGACAATGCGGTAATCCGGATACTTTTTCATCATATAGAATACAAAATTACTTCCGATAAAGCCCGCTCCGCCTGTAACAAGTATCGTCATTTCAGTTCCGCCTTTCACAAATTATGTTAAAAACAGTATAGCACATTATCATACCTATGACAATAAAAATTTGCGGCAGTCGCCCGTGGGGAAACCGCCGCACTCTGATTTATCCGCCGAATTCGTTTTTAACACTGTCAAGCGCCGCTATTATAACCTTATCCATATCATAATACTTGTACTGCCCCAGCCTGCCGCCGAAGATAACGTCCTTGCGTGTATCTGCGAGAGCCTTGTACTTCTCATACAGTGCATTGTTCTTATCATTGTTTACAGGGTAGTACGGCTCAACACCAGGCTTCCACTCTGCGGAATATTCACGGCTGATAACCGTCTTTTCCTGCTTGCCGAACTCAAAGTGCTTGTGTTCGATTATTCTTGTATAAGGAACCTCTCTGTCGGTATAGTTTACTACCGCATTACCCTGATAATTATCCTCGTCAAGAATCTCGGTTTCAAAACGGACAGAACGGTATTCAAGCGAACCGTATTCAAATCCGAAGAACTCATCGATCTGACCCGTATAGACAGTCTTGTCGGCTATGTCGGGATTTTCGTTTATGAACTCGAAATAATCTGTATCCGTCTTTACATCAGAACCTGCGAGCATCTTTTCGATTATCTGAGTATATCCGCCAATCGGGATTCCCTGATAGCGATCATTGAAATAGTTATTGTCATAGATAAATCTGAGCGGAAGACGCTTTATTATAAACGCAGGAAGCTCAGTGCAAGGTCTGCCCCACTGCTTTTCGGTATAACCCTTGATGAGCTTTTCATAAACATCTGTTCCGACAAGCTTCAGCGCCTGCTCCTCAAGGTTTTTCGGCTCCGCTATGCCGAGATCTTTGATCTGCTTCGCAATTATTGCCTTAGCCTCAGCAGGAGTTTTAATACCCCACATCTTGCTGAATGTATTCATATTGAACGGCAGGTTATAAAGCTCGTCCTTATATGACGCAACGGGAGAGTTGATATAGTTGTTGAACTCCGCAAACTGATTTACATATTCCCATATTGCCTTATCGGAAGTATGGAAGATATGCGCACCGTACTTGTGTACGTTGATATCTTCCACCTTTTCGGTGTAGATATTGCCTGCAACGTGACTGCGCTTGTCAATAACAAGACACTTCCTGCCTCTCTTGTTTGCTTCGTATGCAAAGACTGAGCCGAACAGTCCCGCACCGACTATAAGATAATCGTAATGTGACATACTAACTCCTTATCATTAAAATTGAAATCCGATATTATCCGACTTATTTTCGTATGAATCTATGCAAGTATTATACCATATTATCCCCTTATTGACAACATTAAAAGCGCTGTCTTTTCAACAATGTCTGTCTGCCGCTCAGATAACCGCTTTTTTTGGCTGTGCTATTGATTTTTGCTTTTTACTGTGGTAAAATATTATAGAATATAGTCCCATACTATAAAATCCGTAAAAATCAACATAAAAGGGACATAAACGGTATACAAGAAAGGAAATTAAAAAATGAGTAAGGTAGTCAAGTTCGGCGGCAGTTCACTCGCCGATGCAAATCAGTTCCGCAAGGTAGCTGATATAATCAGAAGCGACAAGGAACGCAGATATGTAGTTCCCAGCGCACCCGGCAAGCGTTTCAAGGACGATATAAAAGTAACGGATATGCTCTATGCGTGTTATGACGCAGTCACAAACGAGGGCAAGAACGCATATAACCAGTTTGCGCCTATCGCAGAACGTTTCAACGGAATTATAAGCGACCTCGGTCTTACTCTTTCGCTTGATGACGAGTACGAAACAATAATTGAAAACTTCCGCAAGAAAGCCGGCAGAGATTATGCCGCAAGCCGTGGCGAATACTTAAACGGTATCATTCTTGCAAACTATCTCGGATATGAATTTATAGATGCCGCAAAGGTGGTATTCTTCCGTCCCGACGGAAAGTTTGACGATACGCTTACAGATACCTGCCTTGCTTCTGTACTGCACGGTGTTTCACACGCTGTTATCCCCGGATTCTACGGTGCTAATCCCGACGGCACGGTACGCACATTCTCAAGAGGCGGTTCTGATGTTACCGGCTCTATCGTTGCAAAGGCTATCAACGCAGATATCTATGAGAACTGGACAGACGTAAACGGCTTCCTTATCGCAGATCCCAGAATAGTTGACGAGCCTAAGGTTATCGAGTCTATCACATATAAAGAACTGCGTGAGCTGTCATACATGGGTGCGTCGGTACTCCACGAAGCCGCAATCTTCCCTGTAAGAAGCGCAAAAATACCGATAAATATCCGCAATACAAACGATCCTTCGGCAAAGGGCACAATGATAGTTGCAGAGGATAACGAGCCTCCTCAGCACATAATCACAGGTATAGCAGGTAAAAAGCACTTCAGTGTTATCTCAATCGAAAAGGACGAGATGAACAGCGAGATAGGCTTCTTACGCAGAATACTTACAGTGCTTGAGGCTAATGGTATGTGCTTTGAGCATATCCCCACAGGCATCGACACAATGAGCATTATAGTTGACGGCAAAGACGTTGACAAAACTCCCGATATCGTTGAAAAGATATGCGAGGTTACAGACCCCAACCATATTGAAATAGAAAACGACTTAGCCCTTATCGCTATCGTTGGTCGTGGTATGAAGTCAAAGAAGGGTACTGCTACAAGAATATTTGCAGCTTTATCGCACGCAGACATCAATATAAAGATGATCGACCAGGGTTCAAGTGAGCTCAATATCATAGTAGGTATCCACGAGGCTGACTTTGAGAAGGCTATCAAGGTTATTTATGATATGTTCATACTCAGCGAGGATTGATATATCTATACTCAGCTAAGATTAATCGCTGAGTTGCGAATTGTGTTTTCGGGTTTAACTTAAAGCACAGCAATCGGGAAAGTTTGAGATTTATAAAATTGAAGATCAGACTTTCCATTCATACTCAGCGAAGATTAATCGCTGAGCGTTTTAAAGGGCGGAAATTCAGAGAAATATATATTTTAAAAGGAGAAGTGAGCGGTTATGATGACATACGATTCTCTTACCAATGCCAAACTTACAAAGTTCTTCAAGGCAGGTAACTATAAAAAGCAGATTATCAGGAACATCGAGATAATCGGTCAGCGCAAGCTGGTCATACTCGGCGACGGACGCGGTGTTAACGCCGAGATACTCAAAAAGGTGCTCGGTCAGCTCAGAAAAAAGGGTGTGCGTGTTCCTGAGCTTGCATTTATGGCGACTAACGATGAACGTACACTGGTAAAGGGCGACAATTCACTGCGCAGTATCACAGAGCTTAAAGGTATGTCAAAGGCATATTATGTCCTTGTTTCTTCGTCATACGATGAGCTTGAGGTATATCTCAAGGGTATGACAGGACGTGTCGGAAGCGCACAGTCTATCGAAAAGCGTTTACAGCAGTACGGCTTTACAGAGCGTGACTACTGCCTTGTAAACCAGCCTGTAGGTTTCCTCGGCACATATATGAAGATGAAACGCTCGCAGTTCAACATTTCAGATAAATCCACACAGAACAAACTTGAAAAGGACGTGCGCCGTACCGAAGCACAGCTTAAAGAATGCAAGGATAAGTTCCGTGGTCAGCGTTGCTTTATCGTTGGCTACAAAGAAGGCGTAAAGCTTGATGAGCTGAATCTGCTGTTCAACGAAAAGTGCATAAGCTACAACGGCATATGCAAGTTCTTCAGCAAGACCCCGCTTCGCCCGACACAGTATATACTGTCAAATGCCGAACATTATCTCGGAAACGGTAAGTACATTGAGGCGATGGACAGCTTTGTTGCAAGCAATGTGACCGTATTTGAGGATAAGTTTGAAAAGAAGCCTACCTACTTCAATATAATGGGCAACGGCTTTATCCCTCAGCTGCCCTCATTCGGCTCTACACAGCACAGCGAGGCATTAAGACGTGTCGATGATCTGTATATTGCTTTACAGCTTGCTTTGTATGAGGGCTTCTCGGAAATATACATCTACGGCTTTGACGGAATTTACGATGCTCAGATAACAAGCTATGACGAGGCTCTTGTAAATGACGAGAAGAAGTACGATTATCCCGAGGAAGCGCAGACACTGCTTAAAAACGTAAAGACATACGCTTCAAGCGCAGGTGTTTCTATCTACAATATGAGCGGTATCGACAGCCTTAATATGTTTGAAAGCCGTACATTCGACCAGATAGACTTCTCGACAACAAAGCTGTTATCAAAGATTTAAGGAATCATAATGAGTTTAGCCGATAAAATTTTTATTGAAAACTGCCGTGACATAATAGAAAACGGCTCATGGGATACAAACAGCGAGGTAAGACCTCACTGGGAGGACGGTACACCGGCACACACAGTAAAAAAGTTCTGCGTGGTGAACCGCTATAATTTACAGGAAGAATTTCCGGTAATGACGCTCCGCCGTATCTACTACCGTTCCGCAATAGAAGAAATATTGTGGATATATCAGAAAAAAAGCAATAGAGTTGCGGATCTTTCCACTCATATATGGGATTCATGGGCTGACAAAAACGGCACTATAGGCAAGGCTTACGGCTGGCAGCTCGGACAGAAAAGCATCTATCCCGAGGGCGAGTTCGACCAGGTGGACAGAGTGCTGTACGACCTTAAGCACAACCCTGCAAGCCGCCGCATAATGACGAATATGTATAACCACAAGGATCTGCATGAAATGGGACTTGCACCGTGTGCATACAGCATGACTTTCAACGTGACGGGAGATACGCTGAACGCTATTCTCAATCAGCGTTCACAGGATATGCTGACTGCGAACAACTGGAACGTATGCCAGTACGCCGCACTGCTGATAATGTTTGCAAAAGCGTCGGGGCTTAAGGCGGGCGAGCTTGTGCACGTCATAGCCGACGCACATATCTATGACAGACATATCGACGCAGTAAAACGTATTATAGAAAAAGAGCCTTATCCCGCACCCGAAATGGTTGTCGAGGATATAACCGATTTCTACAAGTTTACAAAGAACAGCTTTACACTGAAAGACTATAAATATCACGACTTCAACGAGAAAATAGAAGTCGCAATATAAGCACATATGCCCCGCAAGAGCAATGCGGGGCTTTGAGTGTTATTATAAAGACAGAGGGGAGGCGCACGGGTGACATATATTGTACTCGATATGGAGTGGAGTCAGCCTGTATGCCGAGAAAAGACGCGGATAGCCGGCACAAAGGTATTACAGGTTGAAATAATACAGATAGGCGCCGTTGCTGTTACGGACGGAAAGATAAGCGAAAGCTTTTTTTCCGAGTATGTTAAGCCGAGATATTATACCGAGCTTAAAGGCAGGATAAAGAAGCTCACAGGCATAACCAAGAACGACCTTAAGGACGCTGATGATTTAATAATTGTCATGGAACGTTTCAGACAGTGGTGCGAAAGTTTCGGAGACAGCGTTATAGCAACATGGGGTCCGGATGATATACCGACACTGCGCGGTCAGTGCCTGTTCTATAACTATGACGTAAGCTGGCTTCCCGGTTGGTTCAACCTTCAGCCGCTCATGACAAGGCAATATAATATCGACCGCCCGCAGATAACGCTTCAGTCGGCGGTTGAGATCACCGGTGTACAGCAGGAGCTTGATTATCACAGTGCGATAAACGACGCATACTACACAGCGCTTGTCCTTACTAAAATAAACGATATACCCAGCGAGATCGAGTGGCAGAGAAAAGTTGACTATGCGCATACAAATCCGTTCATAAACATATGTCAGACATCTTACGGAACGGTGAAGACCGCGCGCATGAACAGTGTTCCGAGATTATCTCCGCTTAACCGGTACATCTGCCCTATATGCGGAAAACCGGCTACGCTGAAAGGTAAGCTCGTATGGCTCAGACCTATGAACTATATGGCGGTCATGCACTGCGCCAAACACTCGATAAAAGTTACGGTCAGATTTGAAAAAAAAGCGGACAGAGAATACCAATGGGTAAAACGGTATGCGCTGTCCGATGAAAAAGATGAGGAGCTGTACGCTTCTCTTACAAAGGATAAGCCGCCCTTGTCTGCTGCACCTGACAAAGCAGGCAGAACGGACAAAAGACCCGCAACAAGAAGAAACACAAGAAGAAAACCCGGAATATCAGACGAAAGGAAAAACAATGGCTAAATTTAAAGCGGCTGCGGTATTCAGCAGCAATATGGTTCTCCAGAGAGAAAAGAACGTAAGAGTATTCGGTACAGGTAAGGACGGCGAAAGCGTAATAGTTTCCATATGCGGAAACACTGCCGTAACTCAGGTTGCCGATGAAAAATGGTGTGTTACACTTCCTGCGATGAAAGCAGGCGGTCCTTACGAGATGAAGATAAGCAACGGCGACGAAACTATCGTATTCGATAACGTCATGATTGGCGAGGTATGGCTTGCAGGCGGTCAGAGCAATATGGAGCTTGAGCTACAGAACTGCACGGGCGGCAAGGACTTTCTTGCAAACGATAAGACCGAAAACGTCCGCTATTACTACACACAGAAGAACTGCAACATGGACGAAAAGTTCTTCCGTGACGAAGAAAACACAGGCTGGAGCTGTTTTGGCAGCGAAAGTGCAAGAGCATGGAGCGCAGTTGCGTATTTCTACGCAAAGGAGCTTGCCGCAAGGCTTGGCGTTACTGTCGGAATAATCGGCTGTAACTGGGGCGGTACAAGCGCAAGCTACTGGATGAGCCGTGAATCTCTCGAAAAGGATACAGACCTTAAGGCATACCTTGATGATTTCGACAATGCCGTAGCAGGCAGGTCAAGAGAAGAAATGGACAAGGAATACCTTGACTATGTTAAGTATGAGGAAGAGTGGCAGAAGAAGTCGGTAGAGTTCTACAGCGCACATCCCGACGGAACGTGGGACGAGTGTCAGGCTTACTGCGGCGTCAGCAAGTACCCCGGTCCTATGACGCCTTTAAACCCCTTCCACGCAACAGCGCTTTATGACAGTATGGTAAAGCGTGTATGCCCGTATACTATCAAGGGCGTTATCTATTATCAGGGCGAAACAGACGACAACAGACCGAAAACTTATTTCAAGCTGTTCAAGGCGCTTATTCAGCTCTGGAGAGATGATTGGGGCGATGACGAGCTTCCGTTTATGTTTGTACAGCTCCCGATGCACCGTTATAAAGCCGACCCCGACTGGAAGCACTGGTGCCTTATCAGGGAGGCGCAGATGCGTACCTTCAAGACGGTAAAGAATACGGGTATTGCGGTTATCCTTGACTGCGGAGAATTCAATGAGATACATCCCAAGAACAAGGTACCCGTAGGTCACAGACTGTACCTGCAAGCTATGCACCACGTTTACGGCGACAGCGAAACAGAGGCATTTGGTCCTATTTACAAGGACATGACCGTAACAGGCGACAGAGCAGTTATCAGCTTTGACCACGCAGAGAGCGGCTTTGATATAAAGGGCGACAACGGTATAACCGGCTTTGAGGTTGCAGGCACAGATAAAGAATACAAGCCTGCCTGCGCCGTTATTGACGAGGACGGAACGATAAGCGTCTACGCTGACGAAGTAAAGAAGCCTGCATATGTACGTTACCTCTGGACAAATTACGGCGATGTAACGCTGTACGGCAAGAACGGCATCCCAGTTGCTCCGTTCAGAACAAGCATGAACGACGAAAAGTAAGATTTAAATCCGAAAGGCGATATTATGGAACTTAAACGCAGCAGCGGAGTATTACTCCATATAACAAGCCTTCCTGCAAACGAGGGCATCGGAACGCTCGGAAGACCGGCGTTTGAATTTGTCAACTGGCTTAAAGCGGCAGGACAGAAATACTGGCAGGTACTGCCGATACACCCGACGGGTTATGCGGATTCTCCCTATCAGTCGCCGTCTGCATTCGCCGGCAATCCTCTTCTTATAGATTTATGGGAGCTTGTCGAGCTGGGGCTTCTTATACCCGATGACATAAAAGGCAGAGAATACGGCGAGGATCCTTCTGCGGTCGACTATGAAAAGGTAATAGCACAGAAAAACGAGCTTTTACACAAGGCATTCTTCTCTTTCAAGGAAGATGTCGCTTATCTTGCGTTTGTGCAGGAGCAGGGCTGGTGGCTTGAAGACTATGCGCTTTTTATGGCGATAAAACAGCATAACGAACTGCGTTCGTGGCTTACCTGGGATAAGGATTTCCGTTTCAGAAAGCCAGAAGTGCTTGCCACATTCAAGGAAGAACATATCGAAGAAATCAAATTTCACCGTTTCGTACAGTATATGTTCTTTACTCAGTGGAACAAGCTGAAAGCATATGCCAACAAGAACGGCATATCTATAATAGGCGACATTCCGATATATGCCGCAATGGACAGTGCGGACGTGTGGGTAAACCCGAAGCTGTTCACGATAGATATTTCACTAAGACCCACTCTTGTTGCAGGAGTACCACCCGATTATTTCTCACCTACAGGACAGCTGTGGGGAAATCCGCTGTATGACTGGGACGCTATGGAGCGTGACGGCTATAACTGGTGGCTGTCAAGGATAGACCACGCAATGAAGCTGTTTGATATGGTAAGAATTGACCACTTCCGTGCATTTGACACCTATTACGCTATTCCTGCCGATGCAACAACAGCCGAATACGGCGAGTGGAAAAAAGGCCCCGGTATGAAGCTGTTCAACACGGTCAGGGAAAAGCTGGGCGATGTCAATATCATAGCGGAGGATCTGGGCGACATATTCGACAGCGTTAAAAAGCTTCTCAGCGATACGGGCTTCCCCGGTATGAGAGTTTTACAGTTCGGATTCAACAACGAAGGCAATGATAATATCCATCTGTGCCATAACTATGTAAACAACTGCGTTGCGTATACAGGCACTCACGACAACGATACTATAATGGGCTGGCTTAAATCAGCAGATGCGAAAGCCGCAAAGATGGCAAAGAGCTACATAAACGCAAATTTTCTGGAGCATAAGAATGTCAGCTTCATAAGAAGCGTTTATGCAAGCCCTGCCGCACTTGCGATAATTCCGATGCAGGACATTCTCGGCATTGACGGCAGGGGACGTATGAATGTTCCCTCAACTGTCGGAGGAAACTGGACGTGGAGAATGAAAAAGCCCGCAAATAAAAAATCTGCAAGACTTATGAATAAGCTCGCAACAGCTTATCTCAGAAAGCCTGCGATAACAGTAAAAGCAAAGGACAAGTAAAAATGTCATTATCCGATATATTTGATAAGATAGCCGCAGGCAGAGAGCCTGCACCGCAGGGCACTGTCGAATATCTCATAGTGGGACTGGGAAACCCCGGTACACAGTATGAGAATACAAGGCATAACGCAGGCTTTATGGCGATAGATACGCTTGCCGAAAAACTCGGAGTACAGGTAAAAAAGCTGAAATTCAAGTCGCTGATAGCCGATTGCACCATTGAGGGCAAGCACTGCCTTTTAATGAAACCGTCAACATTTATGAACAACAGCGGCGAGGCGGTAAGCGAGGCTATGAGCTTCTATAAGATCCCCCCTCAGAATATACTTGTGATGTACGATGATATTTCGCTTGATGTCGGCAGAACAAGGATACGCAGAAAAGGCAGTGACGGCGGTCATAACGGTATAAAGAGCATAATCCTTCTCACAAACAGCGATGCTTTCCCCCGTATCAAGATAGGTGTAGGCGCAAAGCCGCACCCCGATTTCCCGCTTGCCGACTGGGTACTGTCCGGTTTCAAAAAGGAAGACGGCGAAAACCTTGAAAAAGCGCTCGACAATGCCGCCGAAGCCGCAAGGCTCATAGTTGCGGGCAAAATAGACATGGCAATGAATAAATACAGTTCGTAAGAATAACCCTTAAAGCTACAGAAAGACAGACAATATGGAACTTCTTAAAAATATGGCTGACACGCTGACCGAGTACAAAAAGTCAGTCACTCATATTTTAAGCGATGAACCCGTCCCCTTGTTGGTGACGGGGCTTTCGCATATACACAAGGCGCACTTCTTAGCGTCTTTATGCTATGAAAAGATTCCCTCTCCGACACTTGTCATAACCGAGAGCGAGGCATCTGCGGCAAAGCTTACAGAGGATATAAACACGATGTGCGGTGATACCGCCGCATATCAGTTTCCTGCGTCGGATCTGACCCTTGCCGATACTGAGGCACAGTCGCAGGAGTACGAGCATAAGCGTATCGAAACGCTGTCTGCGGCGCTTTCGGGCAAGGCAAGACTGATAATATCTTCGTCCGAAGCGGCGGTACAGCTTACCGTTCCGAAAGACGTACTGGAGAAGCACACTGTTACGCTTAAAGCAGGCGATGAGATAAAGCTTGACGAGCTTGCAAAGACGCTTGTCAGCGCAGGCTATACACGCTGTGATATGATAGAGGGTAAGGGACAGTTCTCGTTCAGAGGCTCGCTTGCCGACATTTACCCCGTGAGCAGTGATTATCCTGTCAGAATAGAGCTGTGGGGCGATGAGATCGACACGGTTGCGTCATTCGACCTTGATACGCAAAGAAGAATAGATACGGTAAAGAGCGTAAGCATAACACCCTGCGGCGAAACCATCTTTGAAGAGGGCGTTCTTTCGGGGACGCTGCAGACGCTTCTCGAAAAGACCGAAAAGAACAAAAAGAAGAACGATGAAGCGGCAAAGCGTATAAGGCGTGATATAGCAAGACTGCGTGACGGTATTTCCGTATGCTGTCTTAACCGCTATTTTCCGCTTTGCTATAAAGAGCCGGGCAGTATTTTTGATTATGCGTCCACTCTTATAGTCAGCGAATCATTTACTGCGGCAGAGGCGGCAAAGGGAGTTATTTCGGCTCACCTTGAGGATCTGAAGCTGCTTACCGAGGACGGAGTTCTGTGCAAGGGACTTGACAGGTACCTGATGAGTAAAGCAGAATATCAGAACACGGTAAAGAATAATGTGCGGCTTTATATGGATACGTTCATAAGAGGCGGCGGAATTGACCTCGGTGATATTCTGAAGGTGGATTCGATACAGCTTTCCGCATGGAGCGGAGAGTATAAAACGCTGTGCGAGGAACTTGACAACTATAAGAAAAACGGCTATACATGCATCATATTCGGCGGTACGGACAAAGCGGCAAAGATACTGGCGGACGACCTGCGTGACAGCGGATACCAGGCTGATTACGCCAAGAATCCGAAAAAATTCTATCTCGGCAGGATTACGGTAGTCGAGGGAATATTATCGGCAGGCTTTGAATATCCGGAAGAAAAAATAGCCGTACTCACCCGTACCAGCGCATCATCGTCAAAAACCTCCGCACCTAAGAAGAAATTCAAAAAGGGCGCACAGATACGTTCGCTCAGCGATATAGCACAGGGCGATCTTGTTGTACACGGCTCATACGGTATAGGCGTATTCGAGGGCGTTCAGAAGCTTACCGCCGACAAGATCTCAAAAGACTATATCAAGATAAAATACGCAGGTACGGATGTGCTTTACGTTCCCGTTACCCAGCTTGACCTCATTTCACGTTATATCGGAAGCGGAGATGCGGATACGATAAGGCTGAACAAACTCGGCACAGATACCTGGAAAAAGGCGAAAACAAAGGCAAAAGCGGCAACACAGGAGATGGCAAAGGAGCTTATCGAGCTGTATTCTCGCCGTATGAAAGCGAAAGGCTTTGCATTCTCTCCCGATACCGAACAGCAGCATATATTCGAGGATCATTTCAGCTATGTTGAAACGGACGATCAGCTTCGCTGTATAGAGGAAATAAAGCACGATATGATGCGTACTGCCCCTATGGAGAGGCTTCTCTGCGGAGATGTAGGATTCGGAAAGACGGAGGTCGCACTCCGTGCCGCATTCAAGTGTATAGGTGACGGTAAGCAGTGCGCTATACTTGTGCCGACTACCGTTCTTGCGTGGCAGCACTACCAGACGGTTTTAAAACGTATGGAGGGTTTTGATATAAGAGTTGAGCTGTTGTCACGTTTCCGCACAGCAAAGGAGCAGAAAGCAATCCTGAAAAAGCTCGAAGAGGGCGAACTTGACCTTGTAGTAGGCACACACAGGCTTGTTCAGGACGATGTTAAGTTCAAGGATCTCGGACTTGTCATAATAGACGAAGAACAGCGTTTCGGCGTAAACGACAAGGAAAAGCTGAAAGAAGCGTTCACAAACGTAGATGTTCTGACGTTATCTGCAACCCCCATTCCCAGAACGCTAAATATGGCAATGTCCGGAATAAGGGATATGAGTGTCATTGAAACTCCGCCCGGTGACCGTCACCCGATAACCACATACGTTGTCGAGCATGACAGAGGAGTTATAGCACAGGCGATAAATAAGGAGCTTCGCCGCAACGGTCAGGTTTACTATGTCCACAACCGCATTGAAAGCATATATTCCTGTGCCGCAGATATTCATTCTATGGTACCCGAAGCGAATATCGGAATAGCACACGGAAGAATGAGCGAGGAAGAGCTTCTTGATGTATGGAGAAGGCTTATCGAGGGCGAAATAGATGTGCTTGTCTGCACAACGCTTATCGAAACAGGTGTAGATGTACCTAACTGCAACACGCTTATCATTGAGAATGCGGATTGTATGGGACTTGCCCAGCTCCACCAGCTCAGAGGCCGTGTCGGACGTACAAACCGCCGTGCATACGCATATTTCACATTCAAACGGGGCAAGGTGCTAAGCGAGATTGCCACCAAGCGACTTGACGCAATAAGAGAGTTTACCCGCTTCGGTTCGGGCTTCAGAATTGCTATGAAGGACCTCGAAATAAGAGGTGCAGGCTCGGTACTCGGTCAGAGCCAGTCGGGGCATCTTGCGTCTGTCGGCTATGATATGTATATAAAACTGCTCAATGAGGCTATTCTCGAACAGCAGGGCAAAGCCCCCGAAATTACTCCGGAGTGTCTTATTGATATAAGAATTGATGCGTTTATCCCTGAAAAGTATATCTCTAATCAGGCACAGCGTGTTGATTGTTACAGGAAGATAGCGATGATAGAAAATGACGAGGACGCTTATGATGTGACCGATGAGCTTATCGACCGTTACGGCGATGTGCCAAGAGCGGTCGAGGGACTTATTGAGGTTGCAAAGCTGAGAAGGATTGCTCAGAAGATGCACCTGACCGAAATAATCCAGAGCGGCGACGTTATGATATTCTATCCCGAAAAGACCGATAAGAAAACGATGGAACGTGTTTCGGCTGTCGGCGGAAAATTCGGCAAGGCTATGATGCTGAACATTGCTACAGACAAGCCTAATTTCCGTGTAAGCGGCATTGATAAGTACGGCGGACCGATTGCAATGCTTAGCGATACACTGGCGGCAATGCAGTCGGTTGACGGCGATAAGGATAAAAAGACAGAAACTGAGGACGGTGAAATGAATGGCTGAGAAGAAAAGCGTCAAGCGTAAAATAATAACAGCCGTTATAATTGTCGGTGTGTTCGCACTGCTTATAGGCTCGTTCTTTCTGAGAGATATTTGTCTGAGAGCAGGTATCACCGAGTGCGAAAAGCGTGAGATACTTCAGGTAAAGTCTAAATATTCAGCGATACTTGACAGCATTATAAGCACAGGTACAGATATTACCGAGTATAAGATTACAGCCGCTCACGGCGGACTTTTTGAAAAATCGGTCATAAAGGCTGATGAAAACGGCGAGCCGCTTTATGATAAGCTGACGGAGGAGCTTGATGTGTTGTGCCATACTTACTGTTACGGTGTTGAAAAGCAGGATAATGCAGTGTATTTCAGCTTCAACACCGGCAATACAAAACAGCTTATCTATTCTGCAAAGGATATTTCCGACAACGAAACTTCATCGCTCGGCGATAACTGGTACTACTATGAAAAAGTAATGACAGCCGATAACGGCTGACACAAAGAACAAAAGAGAAGGACACAAAAATGAAAAACATAATTCTTATCGGAATGCCCGGCGCAGGAAAAAGCACTGTCGGCGTACTCCTTGCAAAATCAATGGGTTACGACTTTGTTGACGCAGATCTTGTGATCCAGAAACAGCAGAGAAAAAAGCTCCAGAACATAATCGACGAGCGTGGACTTGACGGCTTCAAGCAGGCGGAAGAACAGGCACTGCTGTCAATAAACGATAAAAAGGCAATAATCGCAACGGGCGGTTCAGCCGTATTTTCAGCCGCAGGTATGGCACATCTCAAAGAAAACGGCATCTGCGTATATCTCAGAGTTGACGAGCAAGAGCTTATCCGCCGTCTTACGAATATCAAGACAAGAGGCATAGCCTGCCGTCCGGGCGAAACGGTAGCGGAGATAATCGCCGAACGTGAGGTGTACTACAACCGTTACGCTGATATAACGATAGACTGCGTGAATACGACAGCCGAACAGGTAGTCGGAATGATAATGCATGAAACGGAAAGTAAATGAGCAGAACCCTCTGCGGATAAACCGCAGAGGGTTTTATAATTTACACCAGACAGCTTCTCAGCCACTTTTCAACTATCTGAAAATCGCTTTGCGCCATAAAAGGATGTTCGCTGTTTTCGCTTACAGTAAGTATTGCGCCGAATTTATCCGCAAACGTTTTTACAGCGCTGAGCGGCTGTAAATTATCTTTGCCGCCATAAAGTATAGCGGTCGGACTGTTCCATTTTTCGATCGGATGGGAAAGGATATAGCGATAATAATCCCAGCACAGGACATCAATATCAGTCTGTATCTCCTGCTTTTCAAAAAGCTCTTTTTCTGTTACACCGCTCCACATCATCATATGCTTTACAAGCCACTCCATATCAACTATAGGCGACTGAAAAAGGCACTTGTCAAAAACAATATCCTTATAGGCGTTAAGCGCAAAATAGGCGCCTATACTGCAAGCATGCAACGAAATATTCTTCCATTTGCCGTTTACATAGTCATATATCTGCTTAAGGTCAGCCATACCGCTCCACACGTCACAACGACTGCCGTCATTTCTTTCCCCGTGCTGTGCAAGATCAAAACTCATCGTATTGTAGCCGTGTTCCTGCACTATAGCGGCAAAGCTTTCGGCATATTCCTTGCGGCTCATTTTACCGTGAACGTGTATGAATATCCTTTCTGACGGCTCTCCCCATATAATAGCGGGGATTGTGCCGATATAGAATTTCGCCTTTTTCATACGCTTACCCCATAGCCGGAACAGCAGTTTCACTCTTTCTCAGCCTTGCAGTCTGCTTTTGTGCCATAACAAGCTCGTAATATACACCCTTGCTTTGTAAAAGCTCGGTGTGTGTTCCGATTTCGGCAACTCTGCCCTTTTTCAGCACTATAAGCCTGTCGGCATTTGCAAGCGTTGACAGCCTATGAGCTATCGCTATTGTCGTTCTGCCCTTTATCAGCCTGTCGAGAGCGTCCTGTATCTGCTTTTCGGTCTGAGTGTCAAGCGATGCGGTAGCTTCGTCAAGTATAAGTATCTTCGGGTCGTGCAGAATCGCTCTTGCAATCGCTATTCGCTGACGTTCGCCGCCCGAAAGATTGTAGCCACGTTCTCCTACAACGGTATTGTAGCCGTCAGGCATACGGGTGATGAAATCGTGGCAGTTTGCCGTCTTTGCGGCGTTCACTATTTCCTCAAAGGTTGCATCAGGCTTTGCATAACGGATATTGTCAAGCACCGTACCGTTGAAAAGATACGTTTCCTGCAATACAACTCCGACCTGTGAACGCAATGAATTCTGCGATATGTCACGCACGTCCGTGCCGTCTATCAGCACCTGACCCGATGTTGCGTCATAAAGCCTCATAACAAGATTTATAAGCGTGGATTTGCCGACACCGGAATGTCCGACTATGCCTATCATCTCGCCTTGCTTTATGCTGAACGAAACGTCTTTCAGCACCGGATTATACGCCTTGTAGCCGAAATATACGTTTTTAAACTCGATATCGCCCTTTATATCAAGGCTGACAGCGTTCTCAGTGTCGCTTATATCATTATTCTCTTCAAGTATCTCGAACACCTTTCCTGCGCTTACTCTCGCCTGTGCAAGCACTCTGGGCAGGCTTGTAAGCCACTGGATAGGACCGTAGAGCATAGCGACATAGGTTGTGAACTGTATCAGCTCACCTAGCTGCATCTCTCTGCCGAGTATCATACTGCCGCCGAAGAACAGTGCACAGAACTCGCCTATGCTGAATATGTAACGGATAGGCGGCTGTACCATATACCAGAGTATATCGGCTTTCTTCACTGAGTCAGCCCATTTCGCAGACGCATTTCTGTACGCTTCTATCTCTCTGTCCTCGTTGCCGTAGTTCTTTACTACCCTTATACCGTGCAGAACATCGTGCAGAAGCTCGCTTGCACGGCACTGGAAGCGCCACACTCTGCCGTATCTTACACTTATTGCATTGAACGACTTTACCGAAAGGAAAGCCGCAAGCGGTAACGGAACGGTAATTACTATCGCCAGCTTCCAGTTTGTGATGAACATAATTATCAGAAGCGCAACAAGTGCGGTCGTCTGAAAAATCATATCCTTGCCCTGTCTTGTCATAAAATCCTGCAATGTCGCCGCATCGCCCGACACACGATTGATAAGCTCGCCCGGAGTTCGTTTTGCGACATTGCTCATAGACAGCTGCTGGGTCTTGTTGAAAATATCACGGCGCAGATCCCTGCCGTATGCCGTTGATATTTTATAGTTGCACACCTCCTGCAGCAATCTGAATCCCATAGAGGACAGGTTAAGCACAAGAATGCACAGCGTTATCTTCCAGAAAAGCCCCCAGTCGCTGTTATTAGGCACTATAAGGTCATCTACCAGTATACGCTGGAACAGCGGATTAATAACGTCAAAAGCATACAGCACAAATGTTGCGAAAAGCGACAAGCCAAACTGCACCTTGTACGGCGCAAGCCTTTTTACGAGTTTTAAAAACACGCCCTTTTTCGCATCGCAGAACATACATTTACTGCTGCCTCTGAGTGCCGCTCCGCATTTAGGACAGCTCGGCTCATCTGCGTCCGTATGCTCGGTAAATTCGCCCGTAGCGATGTAATGCTCGTATATCTTTGCAAGCTCCGCATAGCGCATATAATACTTCTGTGAGAACTGACAGACGCATATATCCCTGCCGTGCATATCCCTTACGCACAGCATCGAACAGCCGATAAGCTGTTCTACCGTTATCTTGCTTATATCCGATACGGTAAACTCCCGTACCGCTTTATCGTCATAATATACCGTGAGCTTGTCCTTTGTGGCGGTAAGATGCCCGTTTGCGTTTTTAGCCTTTTTGTCTATGTCAAACGGCAGGGAAAAACTCACGCTGTCAATATCCACGCCTTTCGGTACTGACAGTTTCAAATTCATTTATACCCACTCCTTTCTGTAAAATCAGTAAATGCGGTATCAGATGAACAGCTGAAGCTTTTTTATGCTTGCCTTGTCCAGCCTGTCAACATCAGGTACGCTGTAGCGGTTTCCGTCTGCGTCCGTCACGGCAAGCATCTTTCCGTGTATCACTCTGAAATTATGCCACCAGTCATACACGGCTATTTTCTTTTCGCCTGCCGTAGTATCGGCTTCAAGGAAAAGATACCCCATCTGATTATCCGTTATCCTGTGGATCTTCTTTATCTCTGGAATGTAGTATTTGAGCTTGAGATAATCATCGGCTGTCTTTCTGATATCAGCCGACAGGTCATCAAGATCCTTTATAACGCCTATCTCTTTCCACTCGTCTTCCTCATTCTTATAGCTTACGCTTATATACCTGTTTTCATCGTTGAACGGTACAAGCCTTGTAAGGTCGACCTTTTCATAATCCCTGCCGTCATATGAAAACTCAAGATAGCCGCTTTCGGTTTCGGTAAGCCCGATTTTATCGGGTGAAAGAATGTTAAGCGTATCCACATCATAAATTGCAGTTGTATTCTGTTTCATAAGCGCTCCTTTCTGCATCAGTCAAGTCCGACAGATCTCAGCGACTCGCTTTGCAACTTATACAGCTCAAAGTATTTTCCGTTTGTGCGTATCAGCTCATCGTGAGTTCCGCTCTCCTTTACCTCGCCGTGTTCGATAACATACAGCTTGTCTGCGTCACGGAGCGTTGAGAGGCGGTGCGCTATCGCTATTATCGTTCTGCCGCTCTTGAGATTATCTATCGCACTCTGTATCTTACGTTCTGTTGCGGTATCCATAGCCGCCGTAGCCTCGTCAAGTATAAGTATGTTCGGCTTCTGTATCAGCGCACGGGCTATTGATATACGCTGTTTTTCGCCGCCCGACAGGCTTACGCCGCCGCTTCCCGTTACGGTATCGTACCCTTCGGGGAGCTTCATTATAAAATCGTGAGCATTTGCGCTTTTTGCCGCTTGTATCACTTCTTCCATTGTCGCATCGGGTCTTGCGTAACGGATATTGTCTGCGACAGTTCCCATAAACAGATATGTTTCCTGTGACACAACGCCGATATTCTTTCTGAGAACGTCAAACGGTATCTTCTTTACGGGTATCCCGTCTATCGTTATCTCGCCCGATGTTACATCGTACATTCTTGATATGAGATTGATGATAGTTGATTTTCCCGCACCCGTCTTGCCGACAATACCGGTAAATCTGCCTGCCTCGGTAGCAAACGACATATTTTTAAGCACCGGTCTGCCTGCTTCATATTCAAACGTTACATCTTTGAAACAAATATCGCCCTTCAGAATACCGTCCGGTATAACGGCAGGTTCAGCGGGCGGCTTCACTGTAGGCTCGCTGTCGAGTATCTCAAACATTCTGCCTGCGGCATCGGTACACCTTGCCCAGTCGTTGCCCATATACATAAAGAAGAATATCGGATCCCATATTACACCGAAATAGTTTATGAGCAGCGTGAGTCCGCCGAGCTGAAGGTTGCCCATCAGCACAAGAGCAACGCCGAGACAGTATATAACGCCGCTGAAAACGGCATATATTCCGTGCTGCACGGGGAAGAAATGAGCGCTTCTCTTATCCCTTGCGTATTCAGCCGAATAAAGATTATCATTCTTCCTGCCAAAACGGGATATTTCCTGTTCCTCACGGGAAAACGCCTTTACTACCCTGTGTCCGTTCAGTGCGTCCGACAAGGTAGACGTAACACCTCGTCTTGCAATATCACGGTTTCTCCAGTGCCTTCTCTGACCTCTCAGCCAAAGCACCTCGCACAACAGTACAAAGAACACCGCAAGGAACATCGACAGCGATATTATCGGGTTTACCATAAGCATAAGCACGACAAGTCCTGCTATCTTTATCATATTCGCAATAAACTGCGGAACTATATCAACGAAAAATCCGTACACGTCAAAGCTGTCACGGTCTACCCTGCCCATAAGCGAGCCTGTCTGCTTAGTCGTGAAGAATGACAGCGACAGCTTCTGCATAGAAGCAAAAATATCCGTCCTCAGCTTATGTATTACCTGCGGCGTTATCCTGCTTATAATAACGCCGTAGATCATCGAAAATCCCGTAGACAGCAGTGAGAATGCCACCATAACGAGTATCACGAACAGTATCTGTCCATGCAGGCTTCCGCCCTCGGTCAGAACATCATCGTACAGCATCTTTGTGCCGAAGTACGGAGCTATAAGCCCCAGTGCCACCGATACCGCTATCAAAGCAAGTATCACCGCTATCTGCTTTTTGTAATCACCGAACATACCGAGCAGTCGCTTGAACACCCATGTACGCTTTGTGCAGTACGGGCAGAAGGCTCTGTTCGGGTCGGGATATTTTCTGTTGCACTTCGGACAATACAGCGTCTTGTCGTCAAGTGCGGAATCGTCGGGCGTTTCGCCCTTTTTGATTGTTTCATAACGGCGGCAGAACTGCTCGAATTTTTCGGAAAACCCTCCCGAAAACATCGCAAGCTGTTTTTCCGTACCGTCCGTCATCTTAGCCATCAGCCTTGCCGTAAACTGATAGCGGTCAACATACAGTTTTTCAATCTCCTCCATAGGATATTCGCTGAAATCCTTGAAATCGAACTGTGTGTCAAACGTCTTTTTATTCTTTACAAGTCTGTCATAGCCGGATAACAGATAAAGCGTTTTGTTATCAAACGTAATGTAGGTGTCATAATAACACCCCTCGCCGTCCATATCTGCTTTTACGCAGTATAACAGCTTATCCGTATCGACCGCCCTGACAGAAAAAGCTGCCTGCACAGCGGCAGGCAGCTTATCAAAATACTTCATTCATTCACCGTTTCTTTCCGACCGTAAAAGCGGTCTTGCAAAACACAAAAAGATACGGCATTCGAGCGACTTACCGGTTACCTGCCGTGCGTGCAGCAATAATATCTCTTTATGTATTTCAAACGTTACGCAAACCCGCATTCAGGCAAACCATCGGATCAACAAAAAAGTTAACCGACAGTACAAGGCTTGCTACAGGCTTCCGTCTTAGAATTTTCTTCTGACAGCTATGCGCAAAGGGCATAGTTACCCCTTTGCGGATTTGTCCGTTGTGGATAATATTTTTATTATTCCGTTCCTGTTTTCCTTGTATGTCGGTTACATTTACTGATAGTACTTTTATGTACTTATCTGTACATTGTCTTTGCTACTTCAGCGAGTATATCTACACCCTTTTCGATCTGTTCATCTGTGGGAGTGGAATAGTTAAGTCTGAATGACAGACAAGGAGCATTTTCATCCGTTAAGAATGCATTGCCGGGAACTACAGCCACCTTGTTCTGTACAGCCTTCTTGCAGAAGTAAGGCATATCACCGTCAGGCAGAGTACCCCAGATGAACAGACCGCCCTCCGGCTCTGTGAACTTGATGGACTTTGGCATCTTCATCTTGAGGTTTGTAAGCATAAGATCCGACTTGTGCTTGTAGATGGCTCTCAGCTTTTCAAGATGCTCTTCAAAGTTATTCTCGGTAACGAACTTATAAGCGATCATCTGCGGCAGGATAGAGGTGTGAACGGTTGAAACCTGCATGCAGACTACTGCCTTTGCGATTACGTTCTTTGGTGCGCAGAGGTATCCCACACGCAGACCGGGTGCAAGCGTCTTTGAGAATGTTCCGGCATAGAGAACATGACCCGTCTTGTCAAGCGACTTTATTGTAGGTACGTCTTCGCCGAGGTAGCGCAGATCGCCGTAAGGATTGTCTTCAAGTATATATACGTTATACTTCTGAGCCAGCTCAAGCACCTTCTTGCGCTTTTCAAGGCTCATAGTCTTACCGGTAGGATTCTGGAAATTAGGAATAAGGTAGATGAAAGCTGTTCTCTGGTACTTTTCAAGAGCGGCTTCAAGCTTTTCAATGTTTATTCCGTCATCTTCCATCTCAACGCCTACAAGCTTAGCATTATAGGAACGGAATGCGTTCAGCGAGCCGATGAACGTAGGTGCTTCGCAGATAATTACGTCACCCTCGTTGCATATCTCCTTGGTGACTACTTCTATCGCCTGCTGTGCGCCCGATGTGATTACTACATCTTCTTCGTTCTCATCAAACATACCTTTTTTCTTAAGGTCGTCCTTTATCCAGTTACGAAGGGGCGTATATCCCTCTGTGATAGAATACTGAAGGGCGTCTATGGGCGTGGTTGTAAGTATTTCGTTTGTTATGTGAGCGATCTCTTCAGTGGGGAAAGCCTCGGGAGCGGGATTGCCCGCTGCAAAGCTGATTACCTCGGGATCTGCCGTAAATTTGAGTATCTCTCTTATTGCTGATGGCTGCAATGTCTGTACTCTGTATGAAAATGCGTTCATATTTATATATCGGTCTGCCGCCGCATAAACGGCTGACCTTTCCTCCTTGCATTTATTTTGTAATTGGTGAGCGGCATATTGGGACTGCCGCTTTTACAATAATTTTATTCTATCACACATTTAAGCGGAATGCAAGGTTTTTATCTGCTGAAAAGCAGTTGTATTTTCCGGTTTACAGTTGAAATGTTAACACACATTCATAAAATTTCTAAAATTTACTTAACAAACAAGAAATTAGTTGACTTTTCTCTAAAATTGTTTTATAATTTAACTAACGGCAATTCTGCCGTGGATTATTTGAAATGGTTTTTCGGAGGTTAACATTTATGGCTTTTTGCAACAAATGCGGAAATCAGCTCCCCGATGGAGCAAACATCTGCCCTAACTGCGGTGCGCCCGTTGGCGGCACACAGCAGAACGCACAGTCTTTTGTGAATAATATGATGAATACAGCTGACTCAACAGCGCAGTTTGATCCTCAGGACATAACAGCAAACAAGGGTATGTCTGTACTGGCATACATAGGATTACTCTTCCTTATCCCTCTGCTTGCCTGCCCCAACTCAAGATTTGCACGTTTCCATACAAATCAGGGTCTTGTGCTCTTCCTGCTCGGTTTAGCCGCTTCTGTAGTAACAGGTATTATCACTATAATTCCTTTTGTAGGCTGGGTTTTAGGTCCTATCTTAGGTATTGCCGTATATATATTTGAACTCGTACTTATGATCATGGGTATCATCAATTCTGCACAGGGACAGGCTAAGGAGCTTCCCCTTATCGGTAAGATCATACTGCTCAAGTAATTGATAATAACGAGAATACAAATACCCCGTGCAACAAGCACGGGGTATTTTACTGCAAAAAATCAACTCCGCTACACTAAGTACAACGGAGTTGATTTCAGTCTGTCGATAAACCTCTTGTAAATATTGAAATGGGGTCGCAGGGGCGAAGCCCCCGTACAGGTCGTCAGCCATTTGTGCCACTGCATCGTGCAGTGGCTTTGTGTGGCTGACTGCAAGCATCCTTGCAGGGTCTAGGGGCGGTAGCCCCAGCAAAATAGCCCCTTCCCGAGGGGAAGGGGTTTGGGGTTAGGGATGGAGAATTTGCTCTATTTTATAAAAAACAGACTTTTTCTACAAGCAAAAATCAACTCCGCTGTACTAAGTACAACGGAGTTGATTTTTAGTTATTCTTTGAAAGCCAGATGCTTGCGACGTCGAGAGCCTCATAAAGACTGCCTCTTTCGCTTGTCTTTGCGATTATCTCTGTAGCGGGAACAGTCGGATCTGTGTTCATAAGCTGTACCCTTGTCTTGTCTGCTATTTCAAGATCCTTGACCTTGTGCGTGGATAATACAGTCAGCATTGCAACGTACTTATCGGACATATTGCCATAATAGATGGTGTTGTCTTTCCTTACCAGAGGAAGACCTTTGTAGGTGAAAAATTCCTGCTCTGTCATAATAACCTCCACCGTCGCACTAACGGTCAGTATGTGACGGACAGATCCCGTGCAAAATTTAAGATCCGCCCCCTGTCGTCACATATCAATTATAAATGCCCTGCGGCATCAGAACTCTGATACTATCTCTCCGCCCGAGAGAAGTGCGTTCAGATTTTCAAGAAGTCTTGTGGCGTATACCTGTCTTACCTTGTAACGTACATCGCCGTTTACAACTATAATGCAGGTTCTGTCGCTCTCACTCGAATAGAACTCGACTACATCGTTTTCCTTACCCTCTTCACGGTGATCATATGTGATACCGGCTATGAACTTGTTATCGTCTGTCAGATCGTCAAGATATATCTGCTCTGCGTATGCCGACAGCAGATACTGATAGAATGCCTTGAACTTGGCTGAATCTACCTCCTTGCCTTCGTATGTGAAGCTCGACTTGTCAGCGTCGCCCGTAATAGTGAAATCATATGCCTTTCTGTCGCTGTCATAGATTGTTACACCGTCAAGATAATAGATATAAGGTGTAAGGAACAGCTTATAAAGCATATTTTCGGGTGTTGCGGTAAGCCACGGCAGAGAGTCGGGAGAGAACACATATATTGCATCCTTGCCTGAGAGCATACCGTAGTAGCCCGTTATCGTCTTTATCTCTTCGCCTGTTTCATCGTTCTTTGTAACAGTGTAGACAGCAGAGCCTAAAGTGAGCTTGGTAACGGTTTCCTCGTTGCTTACCATAGTAACGGTGCAGTCGGGATCGTCAAGACCCGCCTGCTTTTTCTGCTCGTCTGTGGGAGATACGGCAAACACATCTGAAGCCGATATTCCGAACAGACCGTAAATCACTTTCTTGTCAAGCTCATCATCGGCAAGTATGCCGTTGTGGCTGGACATTTCATACGCTACATAGGTAGACGAGAACTCCTTTTCGGTTTCCTCTGGCAGCTTGTCAAGAACTATATCCTTTTCAAGATCCTTGCGCTCGACACGCACTCTGTTTACGGTGTCGTTTTCAGAGTCGTAAGACGCTACCAGCGTTGACTTGTTGACATAGGACAGCTCATCATTCATAGCAAAGCTTACACCCGAATTTGACACAAGGTATACCGTATTGCTCTTATCGGTCTTGACATACCATGAGTTTTCGCCCTCATACTTGATGCCGACAAGACAGGTTATATCATCAGCCTTATTGTCCTTGAACGTCATCTTTATTGTCGCTGTAGGCTTGTCAAAGCCGTACTTTGCAAGGTCGGCTGCATCTTCTTCAACTACCTGCTTTGCGCTCATACCGCCTGCACCGCTCATTGCATTTGAATATGAACTGCTGTTTGCAAGCGCCTCGGGGATAGAATCTATTCCCCACTTTTCCTTACCTAAACGGTTTATCGTATATTCGCCGCTCTCGTTGCTTATCGTGAGCGTTGAAATATCGTCGGTTTCGTAATCGGTTATGCTGACCGAGGTGTCGCTTGACGTGCCTGAATCGGCAGTATCGTCCTTCGGCTGTGTCAGCACAAGCGCAAGCGTTGCCGCACCGAGTACTGCCAGACCGATCACCGAACCGAGAATTATCTTTGTGTTTTTCTTCATTTCTGACCTTTCGCTTACTTATGCAGACGTCTTACCCAGATGATTATACCGAATACTATCAGAAGTACGGGCAGAACAATTACAAATCCTACAACAAGACCGTTCTTCTGAGCGTCTGTTATCTCAAAGGTCGTTGTATCGTAAGACTTGGGAGTGAGTGTAATACCCTCTTCCTTATTACAGCTTACATTGAATATGTTCATTATAAACTGTGAGTTGTTTACAGACGCTGTCTGTAAGAATGAGGTGTTGAGGAACTCCATACCGCCTATTGCCACTATACGGCTTGAGAACGGTGTTGTGCCCTCAAATCTTGTCTTTACAGCCTGCATGATAACAGAATACTGTGTTCTTTTTGCATCGTTTTCGGGCGTCCAGTTGTCGCCGCTGTCCTGAGGCTTGATAACCGCACCGTCATATGTTTTGAGGAGCGACTGGATAGAGATATTACCGTTACCGCTCTGATCCTCCCACTTTGATGTTACAGCACTCATATTATAGCCGTGAACAGGCGAACTGTTTGTGAATTTGCTGAAATCGGTATCCGGTACAGACAGTACCTGATATGTGTTCATACCGCTGTATGTGTAGTTTTCATCCGTCTGGTAAGTGATTCCCTTTTCAACCTTTAGACCCCACTGGTCAAGCAGGCCGTCAAGATTCGGCGAATCGCCGAGCTTGGGGTTGTTTACATAAACAAGGTTCTTACCAAATTTACCGCTGTTGTCAAGCCATGTGTCGAGCTTGTTTATATCTGCGACAGAATAGTCCTTGTCGGGACCGAACATAAATACAAAATCGTAGTCCTCGCTTATCTTGTCGGTAAGCGTAATGTTCACCGATTCGATAACATAGCTGTTTGTCTTGAGCAGATTCTGTAAAACAGTATTCTCTGTTTCTCCGTAGCCCGTTAAAACCGCAACCTTTACGGGATCTGTATCGGTAACGTTCATAATAGCGGATACTACAGCCTGCTCTGCATTTGCTTCAACCTTTTCGGGCTGTTTCACGCCGTAATAGTTGAGATACTGTTCATTATAGGTTATGCTGAGGAAGTCCTCATATGTCAGGACCTTTACACGCTTTGTAGCCTTGCTCTCAACCATGATCTCGTTTGAGGTTATGGTTTCTGTATAGTTTGCTATAAAGCCGGGGTTTGATACTACATCGACATACTGTAATGTGATATTTGAATTTGCCGCTGCGATCTTCTTCAGTATCTCGTTTGTCTGATAATAGTAAGAACTTCCGCCCGTAAATGCGGATTCTTCGCTTGTTACCGTAATCGTGACCTCGTCTGTTACGGTTTTGAGATAATCTACCGTCGACTGCTCAATGCTGTAAAGACCTGAGTCGGTAAGGTCAGCCGCCGGCATGAATCTGTCGCCGAGCAGTGTAATTATCACGTTTACAAGAACTACGGCAACTATGAAGATGACTGTGAAAAGTATCGACAGTCCACCGTACTTCAGCTTCTTGTTCTTAAACGGATTTTTATGAGATTTCTTTGCTTTGGTGCTTTCGGTTTCGGCTTTGGCGGCTTCGTTCTTGCTGCCTGCCACTGTCTGCTTTACCTCAGCCTCTTCGTTTATTTTACTCATGCGTTTTCTCCTTTGTTGTAGTCACTTATGCCCAGCGGCGCTTTTCAAGCACTCTTACGGTTAAGAACAGGAAAATGAAGATAACGCTGACAAAGAATATCAGGCTTGAAAGACTGAATATTCCGTTTGTTATCTGCGAGTATCTCGAATATACCGAAATGCTCGAAAGCACGTCCTGTAAAAATCCTGTGGGAAGTGCGCTTGTAAGTGTGTTCATAAGCAGTATCATAAGATTGATAAAGAAACTGCCTATTGCCGCTATCATCTGGTTTTCCGTAAGCGATGACACGAACAGACCGATAGAAACAAATATACCGCCGAGCAGTAACAGTCCTACCGTGTTGCCCCAGATGGGAAGCCATGAAACCTTGGCAAAGGTCGACATTACAAAGCCGTATACGGGCATGACCGCTACGCCTATCGCAAAAATCGCATATGCGGCAAGAAACTTGCCCATTACGATCGATAAAAGACTTACGGGAGCCGTCAGGGTAAGCTGGTCGGTCTTCTGCTTTTTATCTTCCGACAAAAGTCGCATCGTAAGCAGAGGAACGAAAACCATAAGTACCATGAACATCATCAGGAATACGCTCGATATATCCGTTGAGCCTACAGACAGAGCAAATATATAGAAGAACAGTCCTGAAAATGCGTAGAAAATAGCAAGGAACACATAGCCGAGCGGCGATGTGAAATATGCTCTGAATTCTCTTTTAAATATTGCAAACATTCTTATTCCGCCTTTCCGGTCACTTTGTAAGCTTCAGCTTGTCAATGCTGTCTGCCACATTACCGTATATATCGCCTGTAGTAATCTTGAGGAATACCTCTTCAAGAGTAAGCTCGCTCGACTTCATCATAAGCAGTGCGTAGTTTCTTGACGCAAGACGCTTTGAAACCTCACGGCGGATATCCGTACCGGGCTTTGCGTTTAAGAAGTACTCGCTGACGCCCTCTTCAACATTCTCCCTGTTGACAAATACCTCGTCCATACCGGGAATAGATGAAAGGAGCTTCTTTACGTCAGCGGGAGCGCCCTCGCAACGTATAACAAGCTTGTGGTCTGCGGACATATTTCTTGCAAGGTTGTCTGCGCTGTCGTTAGCAACGACCTTGCCTCTGTTGATGATAACTATCTTATCGCATACCGCCTGTATCTCGGGAAGTATGTGACTTGAGAGGATAACCGTATGATTCTTGCCGAGCTTCTTTATAAGAGCTCTTATCTCGATTATCTGCTTGGGGTCAAGTCCGACCGTAGGCTCGTCAAGTATTAGCACGGGGGGATTTCCGACAAGCGCCTGTGCAAGACCTACACGCTGTTTGTATCCCTTTGAAAGATTCTTGATAACACGATCCTTGACATCGGTTATCTTTACAAGGTTGCAGATCTCCTTTAAATGAGAGTTGATCGGCAGCTTGCACTTTTTCAGTCCGTATACGAACTTAAGGTATTCCATTACCGTCATATCAAGATATAACGGAGGCTGTTCGGGAAGATAACCTATCATTTGCTTAGCTTTTACAGGCTCTTCAAGAATGTCTATACCGTTTATCTTTGCCTCGCCTTCGGTTGAGGAAAGGTAACCGGTAAGGATATTCATAGTAGTTGATTTTCCTGCACCGTTAGGTCCGAGAAAGCCGAGTATCTCGCTTTCTTCGGCAGTGAAAGAAATGTTGCTGACCGCTGTTTTAGAGCCGTAACGCTTAGTCAGATTCTTTACTTCTATCATTTTCTGCTCCTTAAAATGAAGTATCCTGCAAGGCACACTGCCCTGCACGCATCTGCTATAATTTTAACTTGTACAGGTGAAACCTGTGTGACAGTACGGTGTAATTATCGCTTTGCCGTCATTTTATCCCGGTCAAGCTGGTTTTTAAGCTCGTCCACGCTTTCAAATCGTCTTTCCGGACGGATAAAATCAAGCAGTGATACCCGCAGTGTCCTGCCGTAAAGGTCACCGTCATAGTCCATTATATGTGTTTCCGCAAGCGGACTGTCCTTGTATCCGACAGTTGGTTTTACGCCAACATTGGTAACGGACGGCATAGTCCTGCCGTCAAGATAAGTCACGCTCTTGTATACGCCGAACTTCGGCATAACTATATTATCGGGGAAAAGCTGATTTATAGTCGGGCTGCCGATAGTCCGTCCTATGCGGTTGCCCTCTATGACCTTGCCCTCAATCGAAAAGTTATAACCGAGAAGCTTGTTTGCCCTTGCGATTTCACCCGATTTTATCAGATTTTTGATCGCCGTTGAATGTACAACACAGCCGTCAAGACTGAACGGCGGTATTATGACGACCTCTATACCGTATTCACGGCACAGTTCTTTAAGCTCGTCCGCATTGCTTCCGCCGCCTGCGCCGAGCCTGAAATCAAAACCGCATACAACGACTTTTGCGTTCATTATCCTCACAAGAACTTTTTCTATAAAGTCCCGTGCGGTATAGTCGCACACCGAATTGAAATCAGGAGAGTAGATGTATTTCACACCCGCCTCATCGAGTTTTTCAAGTTTCATATCGTTTGTAAGCAGATTTTCTATCTTTTCCCTTTTCGGCAGTGCAGTATCGCTGTGAAATGTGAACATTGCCGGACAAAGTCCGTCATGCCTGAAGCATTCCTCAACGACCTTCATATGACCTGAATGTAAGCCGTCAAAGAAACCGAGCGCCGTTGCTGTCGGCGGGATAGGTATTATATTTTCAGTAATGTCGATCAAGAAAAAACCTCCGTGTCCCGCATTATATGGGAAAAATCAGGATATTATGTTGAGATAGACGCTTTTAAGTCCGTTCTCTTCGTTTACCTTTGCAACACCGATGAATGTATCACCGTGCTTAAGACGTAAACGAGTGTCTGCGGGATATGATATGCCCATTCTGCCGCAGTCAAGTATCATACCGTTCATGAACAGCTTTTTCTGTGCATCGTCAAGGCTTACTTCATCATAGCACGAGAAAACACGCTCTGTCGGCAATACAAGCTTTGCTGTGTCCTCAGGCGGCATATTCCGCAGTTTCTCAATATCATGACAGTCTGAAAGGGTAAACCCTGCCGCCATTGTACGACACAGCGATGTCATTATTGCACCCGTGCCGAGCTTCTTTCCTATATCGCTTATAATCGTGCGGATATAAGTTCCCTTTGAGCAATGGATATCAAGAGTACCTGTCCTGTTTTGCCTGTCATAATCAGATAATTCTATCGAATAGACAGTAACGGGACGGGCGGCACGCTCGACCTCAATGCCCTGCCTTGCAAGATCATAAAGCCGTTTGCCGTTTATCTTCACCGCAGAATACATCGGCGGCATCTGCATTATATCACCCTGCATAGCCTTTACCGCATCGGTGATTTCCGCAAGCGTCACCGGCTTTTCGTCCTCAGTCAGCACCTTGCCCCATACGTCCTCGGTATCGGTAGTTACTCCGAGCCTGAACGTTGCACGGTATTTCTTGTCGCTGACCGGATTCAGGTCAGCTGTCTTTGCCGCTCTGCCGATATATATCGGCAGAACGCCTGTCGCCATAGGGTCGAGTGTACCGCCGTGACCGATCTTTCGTGTTCCTGCGGCTCTTCTCATTATTGCCACAACGTCAAACGAGGTGAAATCCTGCGGTTTATTGATACAGATTACGCCGTTTATCGTATTTATTTCATTCATTCGCTTTCAGCGCCTTTTCAAATACGGAGAGCAGCTTTGCTCTTACAAACTCCATACTACCCTCGATTGAACAGCCTGCCGCTCTTGCGTGACCGCCGCCGCCGAACAAGGCGCATACACTGCCTGCATTTATCGGCTCTGCCGTTCTGACTGAAACCTTGAATGTTGTCGGACCTTTCTGCTTTACGGTAGCGCCCAGTATTACGCCCTCGACCTGTCTTGGCAGACTTGCAAGTCCGTTGAAATCTTCGCTGTCGACTCTGCCCGCAAAGCGATCCATAAGCTCGCTTGTAAGCCACACTACGGCTATCTTATCATCACAGAAAAATTCCATACCCTGTGTTATTGCCTGCTCAAGCTCCAGTCTGCCCTTTGACTTCATATCAAACAGCCTGTAGTTGATATCCGCTACGTCAAAGTCATAAGCCATCAGCTTTGCGGCGATCATATGTGTTTTTCCTGTAGTGTTGGAATATTTGAAGCAGCCCGTGTCGGTGGCAAGTCCCGTATAAAGGCAGGACGCTATTTCTCCGTCAAGCTGTGCGTTCATTTCTTCCGCTATCTGAAAAATAAGCTCGCAAGCCGCAGCTGCGTCAGGATCGACAAGAGTATACTCAGCAAACTCCTGCCTGCTCTCGTGGTGGTCTATCGCAAGGAAAATCCTGTCACCGTATACTGCGTCAAGGTCGCCGAGCAGTTTTCTGTCGGCAACGTCAACGCTGACTACAGTCTTTTCTTCAAAGCTCTGCTGTATTACCGTATCACGCAGATACTCCATACGGGGCGCTATCTCGTCCGCACACATAACCTTTGCACGTTTGCCCATCTTCTGAAGCATACCGCAAAGTCCGTATGAACAGCCCAGAGTATCGCCATCGGGGTTTGCGTGTGACAGTATCAGAAAATCATCATTGTTTTTCAGTATCTCTGCCGCTTTTTTTACGTCTGTTATCATTGACCTTACCTTTCGTCGTCGCCGTTATCACCGGTGTCGGCGGGCTTTGGCAGTTTACTTATTACCTCGCTGATATGCTCATAATAATCCATAGAGTTATCCGGAACAAATATCAGCTGAGGGAGCTTACGCATCTTCACACGCTCGTTTATTCTTCTCTTGAAAAAGCCCTCAGCCTTTTTAAGATGCTCGGCAACAGTCTTTGTTGTCTCACCGCCCGCAAGCGTCGTGATATAAACCTTGCAGTAGGATAAATCGCTTGTCAGCTCACAGCGTGATACGCCGACCATTGCCTTTGCTACGGCGCTGTCCTTTATATCACGCATAGCTGTGGAAATTTCACGCTTTATATCCTCGGCAAGTCTTGCTGTATTGAAATTTGCCATTAATCTCTGTACTCCTCGGTAACAAACGCTTCAAAGATATCGCCTTCCTTGATGTCGGTGAACTTTTCAAGCGTGATACCGCACTCGTAGCCTGCGGCTACTTCCTTCACATCGTCCTTGAAACGACGTAAGCCTGCTATCTTGTCAACAGCAACGATTATGCCGTCACGGACAACTCTTACCTCGCCGTTTCTCTGTACCTTACCGTCAAGAACATAAGAACCTGCTACTATGCCGACGCTCGACAGCTTCATTACCTGTCTTACTTCTACACGGCCCGTATCAACTTCTCTGTACTTGGGAGCAAGCATACCTTTCATGGCTGTCTGCATTTCTTCTATCGCATCATAGATTACTCTGTACAGTCTTATATCAACGCCGTCACGCTTTGCATTCTCGGCGGCAGCAGGATGAGGTCTTACGTTAAAGCCTACTATGATAGCGCCGGATGCCTTTGCAAGCATAACATCGCTTTCTGTTACGGCACCTACCGCACCGTGAATTACTTCTACCTTTACTTCCTCGTTTGAAAGCTTTGACAGTGACTGTGAAACAGCTTCTACAGAACCCTGTACGTCTGCCTTTACTATGATGGGGAGCTTCTTCATTGAACCTTCTTCGATCTGTGAGAACAGATTATCAAGGCTGACCTTCTTATAGAGCTTGAACTGTTCTTCCTTAGCGTCGAACTTTCTCTTTTCAACAAGCTCTCGTGCAAGCTTTTCATCTTCAACAGCCGCAAAATCGTCGCCTGCGCTCGGCACTTCCGCAAGACCCATGATTTCAACGGGAACAGAAGGACCGGCTTCCTTTACGGTTCTGCCCTTGTCGTCACGCATTACACGGACACGTCCTACAGCAGTACCTGCGATTATTGTATCGCCTGTATGGAGCGTACCTGTCTGTACAAGAACAGTAGCGATAGGACCTCTGCCCTTATCGATTCTCGCCTCGATAACAACGCCCTTTGCAAGTCTGTCGGGGTTAGCCTTAAGTTCAAGGACATCTGCCGTGAGGTTGACCATTTCAAGCAGTTCGTCTATACCCTCGCCCGTTTTTGCAGATACGGGAACGCAGATAACATCGCCGCCCCACTCTTCGCATACAAGACCGTGCTCGGTAAGCTCCTGCTTTACCTTATCGGGGTTAGCCGCCGGTTTATCCATCTTGTTTATTGCAACGATGATCGAAAGATTTGCCGCTTTTGCGTGGTTGATTGCTTCAACCGTCTGAGGCATGATACCGTCATCAGCCGCAACAACGAGTATTGCAATATCTGTAGCAAGCGCACCTCTTGCACGCATAGCGGTAAACGCTTCGTGTCCGGGTGTATCAAGGAATGTGATATCCCTGCCGCCTGCCTTTACTCTGTAAGCACCGATGTGCTGTGTGATACCGCCTGCCTCGCCTGCGGTAACGTTTGCGTTTCTTATTCTGTCAAGAAGCGATGTTTTACCATGGTCAACATGTCCCATAACAACAACGACAGGTGAACGAGGCTGTAAGTTCTCGTCTGTATCTTCAACTTCTTCAAACAGACGTTCTTCGATAGAAACTACTACTTCCTTGGTTACCTTTGCGCCGAACTCTTCGGCTACGATACAAGCCGTATCATAGTCTACGGACTGGTTTATCGTAACCATTACGCCCAGACTGAACAGCTTCTTTATAACGTCTGCGGCTGTAACCTTAAGACGTGACGCAAGCTCAGATACGACTATCTCATCTGGAACCTGGATCTCAAGCTGTTTCTTTCTTGCCTTTTCAAGCTCAAGACGCTTCAGCTTCTGAGCCTCGGTTTCCTTCTTCTTGCTGAACTGCTGTTTGCCCTTCTGGGACTTCTGGCTTATCTTCTGCTTCTTTGTGTAAGCGTCGTTCTGTCTTCTGTTTCCGCCCTCTGTAGACGCAATTGTTTCGTACTTCTCATTGTACTTATCAAGGTTTACATAGCTGCCTCTTGTATCAACGTGCTTTGTGACCTGCTCGCCTCTCTGTACAGCTTCACCCTTGACGTGCTTTGTCGGAGGTGCGTTCGTCTTGATATTTGCAAGGTCGATAACCGGCTGTGCAGGAGCGGTCTGCTGTGCAGGCTTTGAATCTCTGCGGTCGTTTCTGCCCTGGTAACCGTTTCTGTTATCGTTTCTTCTGTCATTGTTACGGTCGCCGAACTGTCTGTCGCTGCGGTCGTTGTTTCTGTCACCGTAAGGCTTCCTGTCGCCGAACTGTCTGTCATTACGGTTACCGCTGCGATCACCGTTTCTGTCGCCGTAAGGCTTTCTGTCGCCCTGCGGTCTGTCGCTACGGTTGTCACTGCGATTATTGTTGCGGTCGCCGTAAGGCTTTCTGTCGTTACGGTCATTTGCGGGCTTTCTGTCGGCAGGCTTGTCGTTCTTTGCTTCAGGCTTTGTTTCGGCCTTGGGCTCTGCCTTTATTTCGGACTTTGCCTCAGCCTTGACTTCCGCCTTTGCCTCAGCCTTGACTTCTGCCTTTGCCTCAGCCTTAGGCTCTGCCTTTACTTCTGCGGGCTTAGCCTGTGCTGCTTCGGCTTTTTCTGTTTTTACTGTCTTATCATCAGCCTTTGCCGCTTCCTTCTTAGGCTCTGATTTCTTTTCGACCTTCTTTACAGGCTTTTCTTCCTTCTTTTCAGTCTTGGGCTTGCTTGCCGACGCAAAATAAGAATTGAAATTGTTCACCTGGTTGCCCTGCGAATACTTTTCAAGTACGACCGAAAGCTCTTCTTCGGAAAGCGAAGCCTGAGATTTCTTCTGTACGCCGAAATATTCCTGTACAACTTCTGTAATGTCGTTTGTCGAAACATTAAGGTCTTTTGCCAGATCGTTTACACGATATTTTTTATCCATTCACTGATCCCCTTTTTGGTCAAATTTAAAATTGTATATATAAATCGGATCTACCGCTTATTTCCCTGTAAGGCTTTGGTATAAGCCCTCATCGAGAACGGCAAGTACTCCTGTGCGCTTTCCGATAACGTTTTTGATCTCGTCCATCGTATTTTCGCACACATAAAGCATTGTTTCGTACTTATCGCAGAAAAAGCGCATTTCCTTCTGCGTTTTTTCCGATACGTCCTTTGCGATAACCACGCCGGCTATCTTTGATTTTGGGTTTTTAAGTTCATCGCATACAGGGTCGAAACCGTGTATGAGCTTTCCCGACTTTCTGCAAAGTCCGAGCGTACTGAGAAAATTCATTGCCGTTACTCACCATCGCTTTCTTCAATACTTTTCAGCAGTTCAAGATATATCTCCTGCGGTACGGCGCATTTAAGAGAACGTTCAAGCCCTCTTTTCTTCTGTGCCGCCTCAAGACAGCTGCGGCTCTTGCAGACATATACACCGCGTCCTGATTTCTTGCCCGTAAAATCGAGCATAAATTCTCCCTCCGGCGTATGAACTACTCTGACAAGCTGTTTCTTGTCTTTCATTTCGTCACAGCCTGCACATTTTCTCATTGGTGTCTTTTTTACTGCCAAAGCGACTCATCCTTTCACGGAAGACAAATTATTCCTCTTCCTCAGCCTTTTCCTGCTTGCTCTCTATTCCCTCATAGAAACCGCTTTCGGGACGTATATCTATCTTGAAGCCGGTGAGCTTTGCGGCAAGCTTTGCATTCTGACCCTTGTTGCCGATAGCAAGCGAAAGCTGATTATCGGGAACTATAGCCGTGCATGCCTTAACCTCGGGGTCGGGTATCTCCACTCTGATAACATCACTGGGCTTGAGCGCCTGTGCAATGAATTCCTCAGGCTTTTCGCTGTAGAATACAACATCCATCTTCTCTCCGCCAAGCTCGGCACATACCTTGCTGATACGCTGTCTGCCGGGTCCTATGCAGGCGCCGAGTGCGTCAACGTCGGGGTTGTTGCTGATAACGGCGATCTTTGAACGTGAACCCGCTTCACGGCTGATAGCCTTAATCTCAACAGTACCGTCATATATTTCGGGTACTTCGCTCTCAAACAGGCGCTTAACAAGCTCCTTGTTTACTCTTGAGATCTTGAGTGTAGGTCTGTGATCCGTTGCAGAAACGCCGGAAACATAAACCTTTACCATATCGCCGGGCTTAAGTACTTCGCCGGGTATCTGTTCGCTTCTGAACAGCGGCACTTCGTTACCGTTGAGGTTTACCGTTGCGTTGCCTGTTCTGGGCTCTGTCTTGAGTACAGTGACAGTAACCGCTTCATCCTGAAGTCCGCCCCACTGTGCAACGAGCTGTTCACGCTCTATCTCCTTAAGTCCCTGCTTTATGACCTGCTTTGCCGTCTGTGCGGCAATTCTGCCAAAATGCTGCGTATCCAGCTTTATCGCTACTATATCGCCGTAATCCAGCTTTCTGCGGGTGTGGGTCTTTGCCTCTTCCATCGAGATCTGGTTTGCATCGTCCTCGACCTCTGCGGCAACTTCCTTCTGGATAGCCACGTCAAACTTGCCTTTTTCGATGTCGATATCAAACTTGATATTCTCACTTCTGGGATATTCCTTCTTGATTGCAATAACAAGCGCCGTCTGTATCTTATCTATAAGTACAGCGGGATCGATCCCTTTTTCCTTTGCAAGCAATGTCAGAGCCTCAAAAAGCTCCGTTGTGTTGCTGTTAGCCATTTTTAATAATTCCTCCGTTAATTATTTTTATGCGTCAAGGGCTATTCTTCTGCACTTTGCGGCATTGAACCTCATATCGCCGTCATCTGTCTGTAGAGTAAATTCGCCCGAATTTTCATCATAGTCTGCAAGAACGCCTGCATAATAAGCCGTCTTGCCGTTTTCGTCACGCACTGTTACCTTAATGCGTTCACCCTTCATCTTCACAAAGTGGAAAGGCTTTCTCAGCTGTCTGTCAAGTCCGGGTGAGCCCACCTCGAACACATCTACAAGGTCGATACACGGCAGTGTGTCGACTGCCTTGTTCAGCGGTTCTGTTATCTCCTCGCACTCGGCATCGTCTATACCGCCGTCCACTTTGTCAAACAGCACCTTGAGATACCACATCGCACCTTCTTTTTCAAAGATAACGTCCCACAGCTCATAGCCGTATCTCTCGATTATCGGCAGAACTTTCTGCTCGGTAAGCCGCTCGACCGTTTCAGCCTGATTTTTCTTGCCGCCTTTTTCTTTCGGCACTTTGAAAGCCTCCTTTCAGACAAGAGCCGTAAAAAGCCCTATATATAAGCTAAAGACCGAGATGAACTCAGTCTTTAGCCTACCATATTCTACTTTAAGTAAGTATATCACAGATTATGCCCTTTGTCAAGCAAAATTACGATATTTTACCGTAAACAAGCCGTTTTTCGCTGTTTTCGGTAATTTTAATCAATTTTCTTATGACATATACGGCATTTTCCCGCCTTTTTAGCCTTATAGAGCTGTTCATCGGATTCGTCAAAATACCGTGAATAATCAATATCGCTTCTATCGCTCCAGGCAATACCGATACTGCACTTTATCTCGTACTGCTTTCCGCCTATTTCCGTTGCGCCGACTATCTTCAGAAAATCCTCGAATTTATCCACGACAACCGACTCGCTGACAGCTCTCGCAAAAACAATGAACTCATCGCCGCCGAATCTTCCTATAATGTTATTGCGAAATTTTGTCGAAAGCGTCTTGCCGACAGCTCTCAGCACCTCGTCGCCGAAACTGTGTCCGTAAGTATCGTTGAAAGCCTTGAAATCGTCAATATCGATCATTATAAAGAAACTCTTAGCACTGGTCTTTTCACCGATAAGCCGCTGTATGTGATTTGTTGTTGCAAGCTTATTGAGCAGCCCCGTTGTACTGTCGATTTCGACAAGCTGAGTCATTCTCTGATGCTCACGCTTTTCATCATCTATATCCTGTGTTCTTCCGAGAACTTTTATTACCTTTCCGCTGGCATCCGCTACACTTGAATAACACGTCCTTACCCAGCGGTAGCTGTTCTGATCTATTATCGTAGATCTGTAATCGAGCGTCATACAGCTTACAGGCTTTTTGCCCGCTTTTTTCAGCGCCGCATAGAACTTTGCCGCATCATCCGGATATACAATCTTTGTGCGTTTTGAAACCTCCGCATAGTTGCTTATGGAGCGGTTTGCCGAATCCGCCCTACCTTCGCTGTACGAAAACGTCATTATATCATCGGGAATATCATATTCAAATGTGACTGCATTCGACGTTGCCTCAAGTATACGATAACGCTCAAGATTTACCGCGTTTTCATATTCTGCCTGCTTTCTGTTGGTTATATCCTGCACTATTGCAAGAAATACAGGATGTTCGCTTTCTATAAAATCAACCAGCTTTGCTTTGACAAGCACCCATATATCACTGCCGTCAAAGCGTCTGCCCTTACATTCCGCATAAAAGGTTTCTCCGGTCTTTACCGAGCGTCCGGCTTTTTCAAAAATCATCTCTGCCGAATCTCCGTAAAGCGACGAGGTAACGCTGTCTGCATATTGTTCATACTGCTCTTCGGTATAGCCCACCATCTCATAATATTTCTTGTTGAAATAAAGCGACCTTACTCTGTCGGGGCAAAGCTCATATATAGCAACTCCGCACATAAGATGTTCAAGCATGGTAGAGCATATCGCTTCCCAGTCATAACCCGGCTTGAAGCGGTTTTTCAGCTCGCTCATATCCCTGCTTGAAGGCTCGGGTCTTGCGGCACATTTATTTTCAGCCATGTTATCACTCCGTTATAGAAAAGTTTTTGTATTGTAAAAAAGTTAATCTTCGTTTCACCCTATATAAAATTGTTGCATGAATCTGACGCACTGTACATATTCGTTCGCAAGCTGTTGTGCGTCAACGTTGTATTTCTTTACAAACTCCTCGACTTTATCCCAGTTTGCGTGTTCATAATCCACTACCAGCCTGAACACATCTCCGAAAAGTCCGTCCGCACCGAGCAGACCGTTCTTTATCTCATCGGTTACAGGCAGTTCTTTCATTACGTTTCCGATATCGCGTTCATCCGTAGTACCTGCAACGATCGACATAAGTCCCATCAGATACATTTCTTTTCTGTGAATATACTGACCCGGCATTACCTTTGAGATGCTCTCGCAGAATTTTGCCCTGAACAGTGCAAGCAGTATCAGCTCGTCGGGAGTATCTTTCTGCAAACGCTGAAGTCCGACAAGATATATCCATTCCTTGAGCTTTTCAAAACCAAGCAGAACAAGCGCCTGATGAATGGTAGATATCTTGTTGCCCGTATTGCCGTACATTACGTTTATAAGCCTCAGCAGTCTTATCGTCAGCACAACGTCTGTCGAAATTACTGCCGCTATCTCCTCATAGTCAGGCTCAGGCGAATAAACAAGTCCGAGTATATGCAGAAATGTCTTTGCCATTGGCGTGTTTGTTCTGTGCGTCACAAGCAGAGGCTTTGCAAAGAAGTAACCCTGCATATATGTACAGCCGAGCCTTTTGGCATATTCCACCTCAAGCTGTGTTTCTACCTTTTCGGCAAGCATTATCTTATTATATGTAATACACTTTTCCGCTGTGCGTTCCACTGCTTCCCGTGAGGTGTGGAAGTCAAGCTTTACTATATCCGCAAGTTCAAACAATGCCTTTGTGTTCTCGCCGTATTCGTAGTCGTCAAGAGCAAGGATATACCCCATCTTTTTAAGCTCTATACAGCGCCTTATTATTTCTGCGTCTGCCATTACGCTCTCAAGCAGCTCGACTACAAGTATATCGCTTGAGATCATCTTCGGCACTCCTCTTTTTATGAGGTTGCCCGTGAAATTGACAAACGCTTTCTTTCCGCCGAGGACGCTTGTTATGTTATCGACAAAGAATGCGTTATTGATAACGTCTGCGGTGCTCACATCACCGTTGTTTCCCGTATATGCGTTGACTCCGGGCTGATTTCTGTAAAGCAGTTCATACCCGTATGTATTGTTATTCACATCGAGTATGGGCTGACGTGCAAAAAATACGTTCTCCACAGAGATCCACTCCTTCGTTGTTAATCCTTACTTGTTAATTTTACATTATTTCGGCGATAAAGTCAACAATAATACCTATTTTTAGCTTTTACGACAGAGTTTTTTGTGACATTACACAAAATGAATGTAAATTTTTACACGTTTTAGTTTACAGTTTTTTGCTGTTGCACAAAGCAAAAGCGGATATATAACGCTATATCCGCCATCATTTTTCTATCAACCTTTGAAATAGCTGTACAGTCTGCACATAAGCATACCGTTATACAGCTTTCTGTTCTTGTCCGCTTTCTTTCCGAACAGTTCCTCAAACTCCCCGTCGGGAGTAATTACAAATAATCTCCTGCCGTCTGTCGGGAGCAATCTTTTGCCCATCTCCTTATACAACTCGTGCGCCTGTTCTTCGTCAAGCATACGCTCGCCATAAGGTGGATTGCAAAGTACAACGGTACAGCCCTCCGGATATGTAAAATCCGCAACATCACGCTGCTTAACCTCAATATATTCACCCACGCCCGCCTTTAATGCGTTGTCACGGGTAAGTCTTACGGCTTCGGGATCTATATCAAAGCCGTACAGCTTGAAATTTTCAGGCTTTCTGATGTTCGCTCTGAGCGCTTCTCTTTCCTCGTCCCACATCTCTTTAGGCAGGAACTCCCACTGCATAGCAGTAAATTCCCTTTCAAGGCAAGGCGGAATATTCAGCGCCTTGAGTGCGCTCTCGATAAGCAGTGTTCCGCTTCCGCAGAACGGGTCGCAGACAATATCGTTGTCTCTTATCCTTGCAAGGTCGGCGATTCCCGCCGCGAGTGTTTCCTTTATAGGTGCGGCATTTGAGAAACGACGGTAGCCCCTCTTATGCAGGCCCTCGCCCGATGTATCAAGCGTAATTGTAACGTTATCCTTCATTATCGAGAAGCGGAACTGAAACAGTGCCTCAGTTTCCTGAAAATAGCCGATTTTGTAAACGCTCTTCATTCGCTCGACCATAGCCTTCTTGATTATCTTCTGGCAGGCAGGAACGCTTGTCAGCTTTGAATTTAAGCTGAACCCCTTTATCGGAAACTTGTCAAACTTGCCTACATACTTTTCAATCGGAATAGCCTTTACTCCCTGAAACAGTTCTTCAAAAGTCCTTGCCTTGAACTCGGAGAGCAGTATTCCCACACGCTCTGCGGTCGACAGGCACATATTTGCTCTTATAAGCACACGTTCGTCACCCGTGAACGTAACACGTCCGTCCGATACCGCTATATCCTCGCCGCCTATTTTACGCACCTCAAACGATAGCGTCTTTTCAAGTCCGAAGTGGCAGGGTGCCGTAAGTCTGAATGTCATAAAATATCCTTTCATCAAAACAGCGGCTTTTGTAGAGCCGCTGTCATCTGTTGTTCTTTATCGGTTCGAGCTTGTACTGCTTGTATCGCTCGTGTTATCGTCCTGCTTTGTATACCATTCGGGTACAAGCAGTGTTTCACCGCCGTGCTTTTTTACATACTCGCCGTCTTTATGCGTGGAATCGCAGGTCTTGGGCAGCGTATCCGCCTTGTAATAACCCACAGCGGTATTTTTGCATTTGGACGTTGCAAGAAGTCCTGTTTCGGTACAGTATTTCTTTTCGACTACATTTGAATCCTTTGCAAAGGTCTTTGTGGAATCCTCGTTCACAACGTTCACCATAAAGTTATGCCATACCTGTGCGAGATAAATATAATTCGTTGTGCCGATGTTCTTGCTATCGTCAAATCCAAGTCTTATAACACCGCAGTAGTCGGCTGTAAGTCCTGCGAACGCAAGTACACGTTCATCGTTTGAAGTACCTGTCTTGCCGACAACCTCTATTCCGTCGATCTTTGCATAACGGCCTGAACCGTTGGTTGTATCGGTAACCGCCTTGAGCAGTCTGTTAGTAATATAAGCGCTGTCACTGTCCATTACCCTGTCACCGAGCGGTTCCTGCTCGATAACCACATTATCGTTGTAGTCTGTGATAAGGTTGTAGAGCTTGGGAGTATAATACATACCGCCTGAGCCGAATATCTGATATGCACCGGCAAGCTCAAGCAGCGTCATGCCCTGCGTAAGCTGTCCGAGTGCAATGGGTGAATAAGCCTTATCATTAGTATAATCAAGCGTTGTTACATTAAGCTTGTCCGTAAGGAAGTTGAAACAGGTATCAATACCAAGCACCTGAGCCATTCTAACAGCGGTTGTATTCTTAGACTGCTGCACTGCGTACCACGCAGGTATATATCCTCCTGAGCCATAGTCGCCCTCAAAGTTACTTGGCCAGCTTGAACCGTCCGGAAGCGTGATACATCTGTCGAATATCATTGACGAATAGCTGATGATATCCTTGTCTATCGCCTGACCGTAAACCGAGATAGGTTTCATAGTAGAACCGATAGGCAATATAGCCTGTGTTGCTCTGTTGAAACAGCCGTCACCGGGCTTATCACCGATACCGCCGGCTAGCGCTACAACATTGCCCCTGTAATCGGTAAGCACAAATGCCGCCTGGGCACAGTTTTCCTCTATTGCTGTCTTATCATAGCTGTAGAAGAAGTTGTTCGGATCCTTGAAAAACGTTTCAAGTTTATCCTGGATATCCATATCCATATTGAGATATATCTTGTAGCCGCCCTTGTAAAGATCCGCCTTTGCCTCGGAGTAAGTCATACCCTTGGCTTTTCCTATATCCTCGATAACCTGTTCTATAGCTGCGTCAACATACCAGTTCTGCGATATCTCGTACTCGTTCCAACGGTAAGCCTCGTAAGTATCGTTGTCGTCATACTGATCGCTGTTGTCGTCCTGATTTGCATTGTTTCCGTAATACTCATCATATCTTGGATCCTTATAGCCGTAAGCGTCACCCTCAACGATAAGTCTGAACTTTACCTGTTCTACCTTTGCCGCTTCATATTCATCGGTTGTGATAAGACCCTGATCATACATACATTTAAGCGCATACAGCTGTCGTTCCTTTGACCTCTGAAGATTTGCATACGGGTTCAGTACGCTCGGAGAACGTGTCATACCGGCAAGTATCGCACTTTCCGCTATAGTCAGCTGATCTACCGTCTTACCGAAATAATAGTAAGCCGCCGATCCGACGCCGTAAACCGTACCGCCCAGCGGAACACGGTTCAGATATGCCTCGAGTATATCAATCTTTGTGTACTGCTGTTCAAGGTTCAGCGCTCTGAATATCTCTCTTATCTTACGCTCGGGAGTTACCCTGTCATCACCCGTGATATTCTTTACAAGCTGCTGTGTTATGGTCGAGCCGCCCTCGCCGTAGCCGTTGAACAGGGTCGATACGGTTACACGCACCGTTCTCTTCCAGTCAACGCCGTCATGCTCATAGAAACGCTTGTCCTCTACTGCCGTGAATGCGTCCTGGGTATGCTTCGGTATCTGCTCCATGTCTACCCAGATACGGTTTTCGTCGCCTGACAGACGTTTTATCTCAACCTGTTCGCCTGCGCTGTTCTTTGCATACAGAAAACTTGTGTAGCTCAGGTCAACATTTTTAAGGTCGACATCAAATGCGCTGTCCGCAAACTGCATGATGTAAACCGTCAGCGTTACCGCTACTATACAGCAGGTAATGATAACTATCATAAACAAGCTTAGAAGCGTAGTTCCTATAACGCCGAATACATGCTTTACGGTATTTGCCGCTTTATTGGGCTTATTTTTCTTTTTCTTTGTCTTAGTGCCGGCAGGAATCTCTTCGAGCTCTGTGTCAGCATTAAGATACTGAGTTTTGTTTTTGCTCATATTTACGTCCTTTTAAGGTGTGTCATTTACTTTATTATTACCGTTTAAGGTAACGATATATTCTCCGGTTACAGAGTATACCATGTTTTAAGTATAGCACAAATCACAGCAAATGTTAAGACTTTTGCGATTAATTTTCAGAAAATATTCAAAATAGCCGTTGCAACCGCACGAATAATGTAAATTTTCACTAACCTAAAGCATACCGCAACACCGATTATTTCCATTCCCGCAAACACCGCTTGTCACATACCTCACGCACCATAAAAAACAGGCATCGATTTTCACACCGATGCCCGTTATAGCTATTGGATTTTTATTGCTTACTTTTTCGTCCTGACTGTCAGCGTGCCGCTCCACGAGCTGTACTGTGTAGCCTTGCCGATCGTCTTGTAAGCTCTGATCC
>OMFC01000006.1_pt1 | contig 153592 bp, 244 predicted proteins | sample 1645531 | NCBI WGS metagenome assembly OMFC01 (sample SAMEA103958112, study PRJEB25191) | human gut metagenome | biome: human-associated habitat [ENVO:00009003]; feature: intestine environment [ENVO:2100002]; material: feces | place: Germany | collected 2013/2015 | reverse complement strand
AAACATTTTATCTATCAAAAAAAAGAGTGGTTCCAGTATCTGTGCTTCTCAGATACTTTCCCCACTCCTATCACTCCGAAGAGCTTGTACCGTTATTAGGTCGGCCAACCTCCCTCTTCATCTTGTTGAGAATTTGGGATAATAGTCACCAAGTTTAAAGATTACTTGTAACTGAAGCAAATGCTGAAACCCTTAACAGGGCTTCGTAACTCCTCCAACAACTTGGTTGGTGAGCTATAGTAGGAAGCTAACACGCAGGCAAAGATGAAATCAAAGTCGAAGACCTGGTCACACTAGCGAAGACTCTCAATAAGAGAGTAATTTCAAGATTTTTGTGAGACCAGCGAATGTGCAAGTCAGAAATCCTTAGATTTCCAAATAAAGATTCATATATTATTCCTAACGTATATATAAATTGTTAGCTTCCTACAAAAAATTCCCCTAATTACTTAGAGGAGGGATCGCCTTGTTTCCTAATCTCTTCGAAAATTCCTAGAAGATTCGTTGGCAAGGTAATCTTTAGTTGAGAGATTCTCTCCTGTTCAGATGTTCTCCAGTTATTAAACTGACTTCTAAACTCTTGCATTTTAGAATTATATCTCTCATAGTCAGCCTTAAATTCTGCCACCCTGTCTTGATATTCCCTTTCTCTAGTCATATCAAGTTTATTTACAGTCTCATAGTTACTGCCAGCAGGTTTAAGTCCTAATTTTCTCATCACTTCTGCATGAGATAGACTAGTTTTTACTGCTTCAATGAATTGTTCGTCTGTCCATTTTCTCTTACTCATCCCCGTATATTTAGTACACAAAGATAGTAATTAAATTTGAATCTACCTAATCCATTAAGTTAAAATTTGTGAACGCATGACGTGTCTACCATTCGGGCATATGGTAGCTATTCTCACGAACCGCTACCGAGAGATAACCCTAAAGTATCATTTTTCTAATCTTCTTACTAGATTAGTCTCCGAATTGTTAAATTCAAAGTTAAAAACTGTTAACTTACTTAAATTGTAGACAGGTGTTAATAAACTTATCAACATCAGTTCCACAATCAATATAGTTTGGAGTAACTTTTTCAAAGTATCTTAGATTAGCTTCTGTACCAATTAACCCAAGCTCTTCAGAATCGTAACCCTCTCCGTGAACATCAAAGGGCAAGCCAGGTCTAAATACCAACCAGGCTGTCCCTTCAAACTCACAACAAATACAAACTGTTAATCCGCTTTCTCTCAGTTTGTCTAAGATTTGTGGACTAACAGTCTTTAATACTACACACTTACCCAAGTTCGGCGAGTCTCCGTTTGATTTCATCTTCGGACAAGCTTTCTAACTTCTCAGATTGTTTCTTAGCTAACAGTTCCGTTAAGCGGGCTTTCTCAGCAGCCTTATTCTTAGCTGTCTCTCTGTCAGCCTTCTCTTTTAGTTTATCCGTTATAATCTCCTTCACAATATTGAACTTCAATTCAAGTTCGGTATTGCTAGGAGTATCATTAGTTATGAAAGACTTTCTTGGACTTTTAGCTAGTTCCTCATCATAAGAAACAGCTAATTTATCCAATACTGGCAGGCTCAAGTCCCACAAATCTTCTACACTCAGATTACCTTTACTAGTTGCGAAACGCAACTTCATTTTTGACGCTTGTTTAAACATAATTAGAAAATGATTTTAAATGATTTATTATCAACTTTTACAACAACATCATTGTGTGATGTGCTAGAAAATCCCAATCCACTTAACTGGTCATCACTGTACTCAGCTTTTGCTCTAGAACCAAGAGCTTCAAACACTCTTCTATGCTCCTTTTCAAGGTCAGCTCTCAGATATTCATTAAAGAAACCTCTAACAGGATCTGGATTCTTACATCCGTCTATCATAAAGAACAGATGCTTATTTCCTATAGCGTTGCCTTCCCAATGATTAGGAGAGAACATAATACAAGAAACCTTCTGGAATTTCATTGTATCAATTCCCCACTCGTTAGTAGATTTGAACGATATAGAACCCTCTTTAATGGTAGGAGTCATGGAAATGTTTCTTTGTCCATCAACATGGATACGAGCAACTTCAACATATTCATCGTTCGGAACTACTTTTCCATACTGGAATTTGTGAAGTTCTCCATTAATCTCAATTTCCATTTCGAAACCAAAATCAATACTTTCTCTCTTATTGAAGTTGTGCACTCTTACCACATAATCTCCCGGTCTTAGTCTGCTAGGGTCTGTCCATATGATGTTCTCAACAGCATCTCTAGTTTTTCCGGAGCCTGCGTTCATGTCAACATCAAGAGTTCCTCCAGTATGACCAGTTTTACTTCCAAAATAGATTTCTCTTCCACTAGGCTCGGTTACATGAAGGTCAAGGTCATCATAGTTAAACCAGTGAAGAGAGCATCTCATGAAGCCGTCTACATTTCCACCAGCAGCCTTTACCTTCTCCTTGAAAGAATCAGCTACAGAACCATTATAAACCCAAGCAAAGTTGTTATTCCACTTAAACAACTGTCCAGCATCCGGATTTTCAGGAGCAGTCAGAGTAACAAAGTTGGGAATGTGTCTGTTCTCCACCAAGATAGAAACCTCCTTGGCTCCCGGAAGTATATTCTTGACAAAGGCATCAGCAGAAACCTCTTGGGCTTTAGTAAACTCTTTTGGATTTACTGTAGAAGTCTCAGAGAGCATATCAAACATTCCCCCCTTCATCTTTGCTCTAGTATCTCTATTTACGAATAGAACATCATTCACAGAAATATCTTCCACATGAGCATGACGACGAGGAAGTGCATCAGTAAGACCTAGCTCTTCTACCTTCTTCTGAGCGGCTTCAATTTGTTTCTTAGTAATAAGAGCAGTAGGTCTCTTATAGTTAGCAGGAGCCATGATATTTTCATACGCTCTTACGGCTTTCTCCAGATCTACACCATTGCTTAGGTCAATAAGTAAAGTTCCCATAGCCGTATTTCTAATCTTAGCTATAGGAGACTTAAAGTTTAACCAGCAATAGTTAGTTCTTACTTCTGGGCTCAGAGTTTGAGCAGTAACTAGTGTTCTTCTAAATTCCTCCAAACTCTTCAAGAACTCCGCACCTCTATAGAGATTGTTTCCTTCTATAAGCTCAATAACAGTTTCAACTGCCTCTAGCTTAAGCTCATTGATGGAGCGCTCAAATACTCCAGCTCTTGCTCTGACATCTCCTCTGTAACCAGCAGCAGAGTCAAAACCATGAACTCTCCAGTTGAACTTGAAGTTATTCGGAATAGTCACGTACAGATGCGTCCAAGTTCTAGTTGTTCCATCAGGAAGTAGTTGAACATTATGGTCACAACCATGAAATTCATTCACATCTTGAATAAAGACGTCTCCTATTCCAGCTTCCTTAACTAATTTAGCTAAAGCCTGTGCTGTTTTCTCATATCCAGGAGTATGCACATCGTCCCAGAATGTTTTAATCTTATAAGTTTGAGGGTCAATCGCTACAACTTTACCATAATGCCAGATAAAAGATTTACAGGCATTGCAGTTATGGTCTTGTCTAACAGTTTCGTCCTCAAACGACAGAAGATAGCCCATCCAAAGGAGGTCTTTATCAACATTAGCAACAAACAGGTTTTCTGCAATCATATTGTTGAAAGCAGCTTCTACATCTTTCTTAAAATTCTTAAATTCCATTTTAAATCTATTAAGTGTTCAACTTTTTGTTCATTTCTCCCTCTAAATTCCTAAGAGTTTCTATACTCTCCTCATAGAATTTGTCCTTACCTAATTCACAGACTTTGTAATTAGATAATATTTGCTGGAATCGCAAATGTGGACTACATTCTATGATTTGAGCTAGTCTAGTTAAAATCTTAAAGTTAGCTTTTTCTCTAAGCTCAATAGCCTTTTCAATCTGGGCTTCCATACTTGTTGATAATATCTAACTCTAATTCTTTAACCTTACTCTCATATAGAGAATCTTCGGCATATCCAATTCTATCCAGGAATCTATAGTAGTCTTCTTCTGGATCGTACCTACTTAGAACAAATTGCTTATAAGCAAATACACAGCTTATCCAACTGTCAAACTTGAAATAGGACATCGTTCTTGAATTATACAATCCGAACAAATTATTGTTGTCCTTACAAAGTTTAGACTTGAAGTTACCAGATTCTAAAACAGCTTGAGCTGTTATAATAGCAGGGCTTGGGAAATCATAATGTTTAAGGGTATTATACAATACTTCCTCATTCACCTCCTCCATCAAATAGAATGGATGTTCCGGCATCAGCATAATTTTCTCCTCTGGAAACCTCGCAGAATGTATCCAGTGATGCAAGGAATAACCAGTTGCAAATCCGAATACAATACTAATCATTAAAATAATTAAAACTCTCTTTTTCATATCTCAATAGAATTAATAAATCTTGCATCATTACATAATTGATAAACAACTTTATCAAGTTCTGGGACATAGACCATATAATAGTAATCAAAGAATTGGTTATTATCTTCAAACCCTATAATTATCCCTTTATGTCCACTATCTACCACACAGTCTCTAAATAAATACTTTGAAAGATCTTGGCGGATGCCATCGTGGCCTGCCTGTAGAGCTGATATACCCCAGTAGGAGGTATTTGTACCCCTAACTTCATTTCCTAATAAGTCCTTATCGTATGAAATCTTAGTAATCATGATGTTTTCTCAGGCTTATCCTTTTCTATGTTAACTACTATCATAAGCTCGGAATTAGGATTCTCACGATTCTTCGCCTTCCTAGCATCTTCTTCGGTATCATACTGACCTATAATGAATGGGATATTATTTCTACACTTAATCAGGTAGTATTCCTTCATTTTTCAATTCCAAAATAACTCTTTAATAATTCTATATTCCCTTCCTTAAGATGTCTTATAATAGCTTTTCTCTCCTTTTCATAGAGAATAATCTTGCTTTCTAAGATACTTATCTTATGGTTGAAATTATTTTCATATTCTTCCAGAGCTTCGGTAATGACTTTAATCGCAGTACAATCCTTCATCATACTCTTCGTTATAATAGTCCTCGCTTCCACTATCGTCTCCGATAGGATTCTCCCAGCCATACTTTTCCGCAGTAGCCTTAAATAATGGCAATCCATACATAGCATAGTTATCCTCTGGATAATCCTCCAAGCCTTCCTCAAGAACTCTATTCCATCTAAGAACTACAGCAAACATCAGACTTGCAGAAATACCTCTCTTGCCAAGGGCTTTTTCAAATCCGAACTCTACATCTTCTTTAAGTTGGGAAAGAACATTCTCTCTAGTCCACTCTTTGGGTTCGGGATAAGGTTCATCGCTATTCCACTTAAAACCTATTTTCTCTAACTGTTCTTGTGTCAGAAATTGAGCCAATCTAACTCCAAATCTATCATCAAGAAATACAGACCATTCTTCGTAATTGTTCACAATTTCATCTAATGTTTTCATTATAATTTAGATAAGTAAATGTTTTGAGGATATTCGTTAAATACTAGTAGAGTTACTGGACAAATCCAAACTCTATCGTTATAATTCTTACTCTTACACAAGTAAGTAGCTCCATTCTCATCTTCTTCAATCTTAGATAGAACAATCTTAGCTACAGGAGGATCAACCATCTGCAACCTAACAAATCTATCATCAAGAGAATCAAGAAGATCGTCAGCCCCGCCAACCATAACTAGCTCCTCTGGGCTTCCATCGAAATCTGGCCACCAATAAAACCAGACTCCTCCCACTTTTACAAATTCAAATGGTTTTCGCATTAAACACAAATTAAATTAAACAAAAAATACCCCAACAACTTTCGCTGCTGGGGTACATAGTAACGCCAACGGGATTCGAACCCATATGCCAAGAATGAAAATCTTGTATCCTAACCCTTAGATGATGGTGCTATCCTGGTTACGCGATAAGACTATAAGCCTCTTGCAATAACTTAATAGTTGGGACTTTATTATTGTCTACAACTACTATTTTATAAATGTTCAAGAACTCTATATAAGTCAAAGAGGTACATGTAAGGAAAATTTGCACGTCTTCATTTATAGAAGCGGAAGACTTAAGGTTTAGATCTATTCTCACCATTTCTGGTAAGCATCCTACTTGAGACGCATCCCAAGTTGACTTAGGTTTTCTAAGAACTTCTCTCTGTTTTGCAGATAGATATTTGTCCTTAAGAGTACTCTCAATAAGAGTTCCACTGAAAGTTAAACAACCTTCAGCAGGAGTATTGTTACTTAGTGCTTGTTGTATCTTCTGCACAGCAGAATCCTTAGGTTTTGGACCCATCTGTACAGATGTCTTCATTCCTTTTATAAGCTGCAACGATGGAATAAAATCTTTAATCTGATTTGCATTCCAAACGAGAAACTTTCCAGGACTATCTTTGATAGTCACAACGTATTTAGTTCCTCCGTTGTAAGGAATAATGACCTGTAGGTCTGCGTCAGTTATTTTGCTCCAATGGTCAGAGACTCTTACCTTAACATTACCTATAACAAAATAGCGAGAAACTGTAGTTTCAGCTTCAATTATTTCAGAAGCTGTTGCCAATAAATACTTTTCTAATCTAGTCATAAATAATTAATCTAATTAATAGTTAAAGATCCGGATGTGGGGGTCGAACCCACAACCTCGAGATTACAAATCACGTGCTCTAGCCAATTGAGCTAATCCGGAATATAGCCGAGACTGGGGGATTCGAACCCCAACCTTCACAGTGCCGAGAGTACCAGACTCGAACTGGCGACCTTCGCATAGACAGTGCGCTATTCTACCACTGAACTAACCCTCGGTGTAACTGGATTACTCCAGACTAATTAAACCCTTCTCTAACATAATATGGTGATTCGGACATAACCATACTAAATTATTCTCATTGTTAATCTCTTTAATAAGAGTGTCTTCGTCAAACTCTAATATTCCCTTAAGATGATGTACTTCAAGTATTGCATCAAATTCGTGATTATGACAATATTGACATACTTTCTCACGTTCGGAACTTTCTAATACCTTACGAGCATTAGTCCTTATTTCTTGACATTTAGATGATAAGTACTTCTGACCAGATATATAATAACCTAATGTTTTGTTGCCAATTCCATTAAGTTCTTCCCAGCAACTACGACACATTTCTGAATCTTTGTGCTTGGGTTTACCACATCTGGGACATATCTTGCTTTCATCGTGTTTTATTCTACCTCTATTATTGTAAGAAGCAGCACACGAATGACTACAAAATTGTTTCTTCCGCACATCTGCGACCCTCTGATTATCTAGTACTTCGATTACCTTACCACATTCCTTACAGTAGTTAGGATTCTCATAATACAATTTAAGAGATTGTTCCCGATTCACAGATAAGTTTAATTAATTTTAATGACAGTGTGATATGCAAACCATTACACCACAGCCTCGAAATGTAGGTATTTATCTCGTTACACCTACGGGTCCGGCAATCCTTTCTTATATACCGCGTGAGCTGGCGGTTAATCCCAATACCATATTTCTCTACTCATGGCAAATCTCATAGATATTTTCCCTTCTAGCTTTTTGAACCATTTCTTGTGCCCAAAGAATTGAAATCTACATTTTCCTTTACGACCTCCACAAACACGATATGTCCATCTTCTACTGTGCGGATTTCTACCTATTTGTTTTCTGGTCATTTTCCATTTCTTTCCATAGCTCATAATATATCATTTAAGTAGGGCTAATCAGACTTGAACTGATAACCTCCACATTATCAGTGTGGTGCTCTAACCAATTGAGCTATAGCCCTATTTCTCTTTGTATCACCATGCAAGTGCACATTTACAAGCGTCTTTATATCAGGACACCTCCCGTGCCAGGAATTGCTACAAAGAGTGTGGACCTAACGGGAGTCGAACCCGTGTCCAAACAACCCTTATTACAAGGATAACGTGCGTCTCATTTTTATTACATCAGCTAGTGAGTTCTAGCATTTAGATAGTTTTACTAGATTTACTCTAAACTACACTATCGGAGTTCCAGAAACTAGTTTACAAACCACCAAACTGGGGCTGACCGAAGTCAACTCTCCACCACCTACTTTTTAACGCTAAAATAGGAAAACGAGTGTTTGTGGTGAGTCAACCACGCAGGCACACATCCCTTCTGTTTAAAGACAACGGAGATTCAGTCTTACTAACTCTTAGAGTGTTCTGATTAAAGATATACCACGGATTACCGTCCGCACGCCATTAGCGATATACCTAACCTCTTCTGTTTCTAGGTCTCTCCAGTAACCCGACTTGATTAATAATGTCTATTAATAAGCCAGCAGCTTAGGCTGCCATTCTTACAGGTGCAATTTCTGCAGTTATTTGTTTTCGTCGTTTAAAGAGATTGCGCTCTACACGTCCTTATAATTTGTAATCGCCTGTCAAATCCAAGTAGGCCCATATTACACTCATAACTTAGGAATATCAGAACGATTATCATGATAACCTTCGTCCCCAACAAGTTGAGCCAGACAACCATGCATATAAGGAACAAGCTCAGGTTTCTCCTTATAACATCTGTATAGCATCCAACTCATACTCATGGAGTTTCCACTATGACCATTATCAAAGTACGGAAGTTTGTCTTTGATAGCCTCAATCAGCTCAAACAAGCTAGGATATTTCTCATAGAAGGCTTTACATTCCTCCAGACTCATTTCTTTGAAATATTCAGCAAATGATAAAGCCTGTTTTATACAAGCCATTTCATAATCAAATAGGTCATTTTCTTCAAATGTACCATCACCAGCTTCAATGAACAAACGATTGAAACGTTCAATTCTCTCCTGAAACTCTTTCGGAAGAGATTCCTTTGTAAGATTCTTGAAATCCATAATCTAATTTTAATTGTTAAAAATAACTTAGCAGCGGGAGTCGGATTCGAACCGACGACCTTCAGGTTATAAGCCTGACTAGCTACCTCTGCTATCATCCCGCGATATTACAAATGCTTTTTTAATTAGTTTACAATGATTATACTCTCCTCCCCATCTAATAGGAAACTCTTTTTCCTTAGCCTCTTTATACTTCTCTGCCTGTTTCCTATCTAAAAAGATTTGACAATCAGTTTCCTTAATTTTGAGGAGCATTAGCTGGGTGATAATTTACTACAACTACATATACTTTCATAATTTTTTAAATAAAGTTTGTGGACACGCAGGGACTCGAACCCTATCTTCCGGTGTGCAAAACCAGCGCTCTAGCCATTTGAGCTAACGGCCCATTTTTGGGATTTTCTTTTTAATTGGTGACATACCCATAAATTTCCACTGTTAAGATTCCACAACACCAGATAAGTTTTTTGTTTGAATCATGTTCTAGTAGCATAAGTCCGCAACCATGCTACTCTCTCAGTTCATCGACTATCGTGTCAGAAAAGGTCTTTATGATTCCGCAGGGACTGGCTTCAACCCCGAATGGATTTTTACCTTGTCAGGATATTATTACGTTTCTAGCACTCTGAATTGATTTAGCCTGTTTAATCTTATAATCACGAACTACTTCTTTCATATAAGAGTTAAATTCTTTCATGTCTTTCCATGAAATCTCATTAGCTAGTTTCAGAGTTTGAAACATTTTGTACTTTTCTAATAGGTCTTTCATTTCTCTCTTTAGTTTTCAAAGCGTTTTCACACGCTTGTTTCTTCATTACATATGGACAATCACAATTTCCATTGTAATACCAACAACAATAATCACACTGGTGCATAATCTAATATAAAGTCAATAGCTGGGGCACATGGACTCGAACCATGATTCTTTGATTAACAGTCAAAAGTTCTGACCTTTGAACTATACCCCAATAATTAATTTTCTCCACGGGTGTAGATAAGTACCCCTTTGGTACTTACCTTTTAGTAGTATCTTTACTCTAGACCTCTGTAGGGAGGTGGAATAGTTCCAGAAACTAACCATGTATAGCTCTTAGAACTCTGTTCAAAATACCACTTAGCAGCTTTCTTCACAACATTAATTACTTTCTTCATAACATCAAAGTTTAAAATTGTTAATAATTAATCTAATTCAGAGCCACAAAAGGAGTTTTGTTGCGGAGGTAGGATTCGAACCGTTTATGACGATTTCTAGGTTATGAGCCTAGCGAGATGACCACTTCTCTACTCCACGATATTGGTAGCTACTTTACATCCGCTACCCAGGGATGCCTCTATCACCAGTGAGGCACGGACTATTCTAACCGTATAGCACGACTGGTTGGTAACGTCTCCAGATACGGCATTTAGACTGAAAATGTCGAAACAGTGACTCGGTGGTCAGATTCGAACTGACGAACTAAGGATTTGCAGTCCTAGCCATTAAACCACTCTGGTACACCGAGATTTGTTCCGATTAAAGGATTTGAACCTCCCACCAATGCCTTATAGTTGTGGGCGCTCTGCCAACTGAGCTAAATCGGAATATAGAGTAGGTAATGAGAATCGAACTCACATCCTCGGCATGGCAAGCCGATGCACTAACCGTTGTGCTATACCTACAAATGTGCAGATAGAGAGACTCGAACTCTCCCCCTCAGATTGGAAGTCTGACGTGCTCAAACCATTAACACCACATCTGCATAAGGAGAGTTATACGATACTCTCCTAAAACGCTATCTTAAGATAGTAATTTCTGCGCCTCAATCTCGCCGATTATTTTAGTAACCGCAATCTTGAACGGATTTCCCTTAGTTTTGTCAAACAGATGTACATCACGTACCTCGTCAACCTTGTCAGGAACATTCACCTTTCTTTTCCCTCTCTCTATGGTCTTCCAAGTGATGACTTCGCACCGTTTCACGTCATAAACGCTATCGTTGCGGTCTACATAGACCCTGAAGAAGTTCTTCTTATGCTTCACAATCTCAACTCTTTTAAAGTTTTTGATGTTAGCATGAAATTTCAAATCGCATTTTCCGTTAGGTAAGAAAATCAATTCTGCCATAATGATACTCCGCATAGTCGGAGATTCAAAGTTAAACTATGTTAATTCCAGTCTTTCGTCTGGCACTCCACCTCGTTTTAACCAATAGCTACTGTTCTTCACTACTTGAGCTAAGCTCTAAACTGGGATAAAGGTATTATTCTATATAAATAAATGGTTTTCCAAATTCTTGCCTGAAAGACTCAAACCAGCCTTCCATTTCCTCATCACTATCAAAATAGATAGACTCATCATGTCTCTCCGAGAACTCTAGAATAATATGCGGCTTCTGATATACTATTCCATCCTTGTAGAAAGATGTTCTCTTATTAATTGATTCGAGCATCCCTTTCTCAGAGTAAGTCCCAAAGCATGGGTCTAGAAGATACCAATAGTCAGTATGTCTTTTCCAGAATAAGAATTTAGTATCTGCTATTTTATGCTCCCATTTTGGATGTTTTCTAGTTTTAAAAACTAGTATCCTCCTTATTAAATTTCCATTAATATATTTATCCATAATTAATCCCAATATTCTGGACAATCATCTGTCATTAATAATCCCTTCTCGCATAGACCTCCATCATAGAATATGCATGATGAGCATGAAAGATTGTCTCTGGACTCATATTCCTGAATACCTTCCTGAATATATTTCTTAGCCTTATATCTATCTTTTCTATTCTCTTTCTTGTATTCGTATTGCATCATCTTACTTCTGTAAGGAGAAGTGCAATTCTTAAGCATTTTAGCATACTTAGAATCATTAAGAAAATCTGTAATTGATTCACAAACCCTAACCGAACCGAAAGTAAATCGTGTTCTATAATCTTTAATTCCTTTTATTGGAACATAAAATTCCTTATAAGAATTGTAGATTTTTTTAGCTCTAGAAATCCACTTTCTTTTAGAAAGCTCTCTTCTTAATTTTCTGTCCATAGGCAAATAAATTAGTGTAGAATCTGGAGTGGGATTCGAACCCTCACACATTTCTGTACTAGATCCTAAGTCTAGCGCGTCTACCAATTCCGCCACTACCCCAAGGTTACAATTCCCTGTCTCTTATTTTTTTTCAGCCATAGCACACATTTCTTGATAATACTTGACTACTTTATTGAACAATTCTTCAGGAACTATTGTACACTTTTCACTTCCCTGCCCAGGAAGCCATTGACGATTTATCATTCTCTTCTTTTCAAGACTTATTCTAGTTGTATTACTGTCTATGAAGACCTCATAGAAATCTTCTTTAACATCTTCTCTGAAGGCAGTAATATCTTTAGTTATCTTAAAATAACCAAATGATTGTCCATTGAAGTTTATTTGAAAGCATTTTCCCTCAAAACTTTTTAGAAGTTGATTATTTTCTTCTTCTTTTAGTCTCCTTCTTTCTGCTTCCTCTCTAGTGATATTATCTAAATATTCACAATACTCTTGAAGAGAACAGCCAGGATGCTTCCTGGCATATTCTTTCATTGGACTTTCTCTTGACCACATTATTTCACTAATTTTAATTCACAGCAAATGTTAAGTTTAGGAATAGGAATCCACTCACATATTCCATTGCTATCAACTGGTTTTCCTCCATTGATTGTACAAATAGTAATATGTGGTTTGGCATTTGCGCAAGGCAAGTCTGGTATAGTAACTCTAAAAGCTATTGCTTTGTTAGAGAAACCTATTCCATTTACTTCTACCATCCATGATTCATCAATCTTCTTTACAAGAGAGTCATATATCTCTTTGTCGTTTTGATTTTTGTGGAGCAGAGTACAATGGTCTAGGTATAAAGTACTTCCTCTTTGAAGGACCAGATTAGTTATAATAGGATTAGCAAAAATGATTTTCATAAGCTCATTCCTATTATGTTCATTTAAAAACAATCCGAAATACTGATAATTCATAAATTCCAATTTTTAATTCTCTAGTGGACCCAGAGGGCTTTGAACCCCCGACCTTCAGATTATGAGTCTTTCTTTCTTATTCCTTGAATAACTCTGCGAGTTAATCCAAAATGCTGAGCAACTTTCTCCCAATTCTTAAGTATTTCGTACTGCTCATTTACTTCTTCTAGAGAAGGATAATGTTTATCAGCATCTCTGCATTCCTTAGAACAGTATATCTTACCCTTAGATTTAGGAAATCTTTTGCCGCATACTGGGCATACAGACCCAGTCATATTTTCAAAAGACGTCTTATCTTTAGCTTCAGTATTAACTAAATCTTCAACTTCGTCCATTCCCAAGTGAGGGTTATGTACTTCTCTATGACAATTAGCGCATAGAAGTTGACATTTATCTACTTCCTCTTTAAGCCTTTCTAGACTTGTATTAGATAAATGTCTCATATCTAACTGAAACTCTTTCTCATCTGGATTGAATTCTAGAACAGCTATGTTTCTATCATAGCTACATAGTTCACATTTACCACCACGAGATTTTATTAGCTCTAATTTGCGCTTTAAACCTCTTAACTTTTGTGTATTATAATCATTGTAATTCATATACAAATATATATGAAAATAATCATAATACCAAATGTTTTGGTGCAAAATTAAAAATTCAATCCAGAAGTTGTAGGGACGGTGGGGTTTGAACCCACGTGCGACCAACTACCCTTTCTACAAGGTATAAGCTTGAGGGGATACGTCCCTATCTGACTCATAATTAGTTGCTCTGACCAACTGAGCTATGGGTCCAGATTTAGTCTCACTATCGTAGGACTATAAGCTTCCAACGTCCGACTGGCTACGGAAGGTTATTTACCGGTCTAATAACCTATTCTACTACTTTTCTATAATTCTCTTTATCCATAATTATATAATTTAGAAATACAGCCTTACTACCCCTATGTTCCTAGTTATTCTTTAGCTAGCTTTAGATTATTACTAGGTAATACCGCAACGGATTTATTCAGCTGACTCTACCGCCTCTTGGTATGCAAGGCTAGGTCTCCCTAGCGAAGCTGTATTTAGTTGGGCTACCAGGACTCGAACCTGGACTCTCAGAATCAAAATCTGATGTGACTGCCATTACACCATAGCCCAGTTTAACTTAGCTATTCTCTCGAACCGTTAAGCTCATATTTACCATGAAAACACACAATGCGTGGGAACGCCGAGAATTGAACTCAAGCCTAGGGTTTTTCAGACCCTCGTGCAACAACCACCTACACCACATTCCCATGTCCGTTTAATATATATAGGCATAGAAGAAGTAAACGGATAAAACCTTCGTTCTATGGAAAGAGTCCCAAAGCAAGTTATACACTAGGTAATATGTTACACACATATTAAAGCGACTTCAACAGACTTGTGTCTACTAGCATTGTACACTACTAATAGAGTTTTGTTGGACCGTCCCTCAACCACCGCATCATATACTGACGTAAGGGGTCTACGCAGTCGATAGCCTACTCTGTGCACTTTCAGCTATCATTGTAATTTTAATACTTTTTTGTTCCACCAGTTAGTTAAATCTTGTAAAGAAAACTTAAATTCTTCCTCAAACTTTTCTACTGGAACAGTTTCATCTCCTAATTCTATTGCCCATCTCCAGCAAGCTTCTGTTTCAGCTACGTCAATAGGCTCCTCCATTAGCCAAGTATCATCCATAAGCATATCAAGAAATGACTTATGAAGAGACTTAAATATTTCAATTCTTTCTTCCATAGTACATTTTATTAAGCGGAGGCAGCTGGATTCGAACCAGCGGGACCCGAAGGCCCTCCGTCTTAGCAGGACGGTGGTTTAAGCCACTCACCCATACCTCCAAATTGCGAAGGGGCTTTTGTTATACTTTACTATTGAAATTGTAAAGCCCCTTCGCTGTGAATTACTTCACTTCTTCAAACTCAGTTGTTTCGGCTTTCTTCTCCTTCAACTCTTTCTTGCCAAGAATACTTTTCAGTGTATCAGCGAAAGGTATAGAGCGAAGCAAGTCGAACGCAGGATTCAAGTTCTCAGCAGTTTTAGCCATGAAGTTACCAGCGGTATTCTCGTTACCATAAACAGTAACTTGTCCAAGGTGGACGTGTTCAAACATCTGAGCAGATGCTTCTGCAATACCTGTCAACTGGTCAACTGTCTTGTACTGAACCACCATTTCCGGAGTCAAGCCAGATTCAATCATCTTCTGGACTGCCAGAGCAGGAGCCATTTCAATAGCCTGGACTTTATCAGCCTCAGCCATTAAAGATGCTCTCTTACCCTCAGCTTCAGCAAGCAGTTTCTTTCTTGTACCTTCAGCTTCGGCTTCTAGCTGCAACTTTGTAGCATTTGCTTTAGCTTCTGCTTCTTTCAGAATTTCAGCAGCCTTGGCTTCTGCTTCAAGTACGGCTTTCTGCTTAACGGCTTCTGCCTCAATTGTGATACGTTCCTTCTCCTTTTGAGCGGGAACAATCGTCTCAGCATGAAGCTTAGCTTCCATAGCCAATGCAGCTGCTTCGTTTACTTCCAGTTGCTTTTCTTGCTTGGTTTTCTCGATAGTCATTTGAGCTTCTACCTTAGAAGTTCCTGCTACCTTTTCAGCTTCAGCCTTAGCTTTCTCGGCCTCTCCCTTAGCTTTAGAGACTTCAATTGTAGCATTTTGTTCTGCCACTCCTGCAATCTTATCAGCTTCGGCTGCCTTTACGCGCTTGTCTGACTCATACTTAGCAACTGCAGCTTCCTGTTCATTAATTGCCTTTTGCGTCTCAGCTTCCTGTTTTTGCTTAGCCTGAGCAATACGAGTTTGTTTCTCTGCTTCTGCTTCTGCTTTCTTAGAGTCAGCTTCTGCTTTAGCCTTAGCTACATTAGCCTCAGCCAGTGATTCAGATTCTGCTCTATTGGAATCGGCTTCTGCTTGAGCTTTAGCTATAGCTGAAATTTTCTCAGCTTCTGCTTTAGCTTTCTCCGATTCTGCTGCAGTATTAGCTTTAGCAATATTAGCAGCTTGCTCAGCTTTCTGATTAGCAATACCTGATTGCTTATTCTTCTCAGCTTCTGCAAGTTTGATTTCTTTCTCCTGGTTAATCTCTGCCACACGAACCTCTTGCTCTTGTCTAGTCTGAGCAACAGTAGTTTCACGCTCTTTCTCAGCGTCTGCTACAGCAATTTCACGTTGTTTGTTGGTTTCTGCAATCTGAATATCTCCTTTCTTCTTCTCTTCTGCAATGTCAGCCTGTGCCTGAGCAAGAGCTTTAGTTGCAGCTTTCTGACCTAGGTTCTTGATATAGTTTGCATCATCCGAAATATCAGCATTGTTAATGTTGATAATACTGAAACCTACCTTATTCAACTCGGTCTCAATATTCTCCTTAGCTTTGCCGATAAACTTGATTCTATCAGCGTTAATTTCCTCAATCGTCATTGTAGCCATCAAGCTTCTCACTTCACCAATGAGAATATCCTTGATTTGGTCTGAGATTTCAGAAGTTTTAGCTGTTAAGAATCTACTTGCAGCATTTTGCATTAATGTTTGAGTAGTTCCAATACCAGTGGTCAATGTTACAGGAATAGTTACCTTAATCATTTGACTGGAAACACCAGTAACATTTACTTGAATTTGGATAGGTTTCAAGGACATTTTAGCCCAGTCTTGAATTACTGGCATTACGAATGTACCTCCACCATGAATGATTTTGGACGGCAGAATAACTTCCTCCGACTTTCCAGTCTTCTCGTTAACTACCTTTTTCTTACCAGCCTTACCAAATACAACCAAGATTTCATCACTAGCACACTTACGATACCGTGACAAAAGTCCAATAAAGGTTAAAACTACTAGCAATACAATAACACCTGCTACAATAAGAGTTTCTGTTGTCATCTTTTAAAAATTCTTTTTTAGTTAAAATAATACTTTCCATTCTCAAATTTAGAAATTACCACACGAGTACCAACCATATATCCCATTTTTGGGACTTCTGGATAGGCTACAATTTCCTCAGAACCTCCATTTACTTCAATAGTAATGAAGAAATGGTTTTCACAAGGAACTGTGATAATCCCAACCCTTCCAATCAAGGCTTCACCCTCTTCTGGAATAACTTGATGCTGGAGTTTTAAACAGAGTTTATATAAGTGGCAAAGTATAACCACGAAAAGAATACCGCATACTAATGCGATTAGATAATCATACCATTCTACAGAATGAGATACGGACTGCTTAACACAAAGCCATCCACTAGCTCCCATTAGAAAATGGACCAATCCCTTAAATGAGACAATATCACTCACGTTCATATCTAGTTCTCCATCTAAATCAACATCTAAGTCAGTGTCTCCACCAAACCAAGATAAAATGAATTGAACTAGAAAAATGCCATATGAAATAGCTGCCAAAAGATAATACACTTCACTCATCTCTTACAATATTTACAATCTGGGTCATGAACTACTCCACTGGTTCTAGATCTTTCATATCCCTCAGTAAACTTAATGTAATAATGGTTTTTGTACCGAAAGTGAATCACAGCGTCAAACGGAATGATTCCATCTGGAACACTCTTTGTTGCCTCTGACTCAAGAGTCGGTCTAGAGCAGCTACACAATAGAGCCAACCCCAATGAAATAATTGTTAACTTTTTCATAATTCTTTTTAATCTTTGTTTTTATTTTTAAAGTGTATATCTCTATGACAATTTGCACACAGAACTATACATTTCTTTAATTCTTCCTCCATCTTTTTTCTAGAACCATTGTGAGCTAAAGTAGCAATACATGATTCCTTTTCATCCGGATTTTCATGGTGAAAGTCCAAGACCCACCATCTGTCTTCTCCACATATAGAACATTTCAAAGAAGATTTTATCTCTCTAATATAATCTTCGCATTCTTTCGAACTTTCCCTAGCTTTTGCTAGATAGGTCTCCTTGTTCTTCTGATAGTGAAGTTTATTGTAGGCAGATTTACACTCTTTGCATTCTGCCTGCAATCCGTCTTTCTTAGCCTTATTCTTTCCAAACTCAGAAATAGGCTTTTCCTTTTTACATTTACTACAAATTTTTGTTTCCATAGCACGCCCGCTAGGATTCGAACCTAGGAATAATAGTTTTGGAGACTATCCTCTTAAACCACTTGAGTACGGACGTATTTGCGGAAGGACAGGGATTCGAACCCTGGGGACGTGTTACCGCCCGACGGTTTTGAGGAAGCAGTGGGACTCCAACCCACACATCGCTTTTACACGATTACTGGTAGTTTTCAAGACTACTGCCTTAGCAATTAGGCTTATACTTCCATTACAATGAAACTTTATATTTGTCCCATTTATCCGTGAGAGTTAGAGTACTTTTAACTGTAATCTCACTTGAAGGAATCTCATACATATCACCGTTGACTACTACAATAAATAATATATCACATGTAGAATTATCGAAGTGTCCAATGACCTCTGCATCTTTCGGCACCGATTTCATTCTAAAGAACCGAACCCGAGGATACCATACAGTTCCAGTTAATAGATTGAACTTATGCTTTTCATTCAGCGCATCCAGAATTGTTTGCAACTTAGCTAGAGAACTTACGGACCTATTATAGCTAACAACATATCCAAGATAGTCTCTAGCGTCCTCGTAGGTCTTTATTCGTCCCATAATATTCTCTGGAACAATTTCAACATTGCCTGTTTTGGCATTGTAGATAGGCTTGTAGCCATCTGGACATTCAATAGTTTTTTTTCATTTGTTATAATACTTAATAAAACATGGTTTGGGTGTTATAGCGGATTCGAACCGCTGACCTCTACAGCCACAATGTAGCGTTCTGACCAACTGAACTAATAACACCATCAAATTATTCAAATAGCGGCAACAACTTATTTCCTAGTATCTTCACCGCTTTCTGTACATCAGCTATGGTTCTAAAATAAACAATACCTGGATATTTTACGTTTTGATGCATGACGACGTACACTCCTTTTATATCAGTTTCCGCCTTTCCAAATAGAGAAGAACCTTTTCCAAGAAAATAACCAGTATTACCCTCTGTTTTGCTCCATCCTTTATTTAGATAGTTAGCAACTATTTGTAAATTAGCTAGAGAACTGAGTTGTTCTGTCATGCTTGGAGGACATACTAATATATTCCAAAAACCATAATCTTCTTCAGACTCTACTATCTCTTTAAAGGAAGGAATTAGCATTTCCTCACTAAATGCAGTAAGAGCTAATTTCTTCAAGTCTTCATTACCGCTTTCATACCATTCGCGTGCCTGCTCCAAAGTTACTTCAAGGCAGGCTTTTGTTTTAATTCTGTTCATCTTATTTATTAGTTTTTAATGGACACCAATCTGGGATTAATACCTTTTCGTAAGGTCTTAACATCCCTTCAATTAGTTTATTCTCAGACTCTTTACAGAGTGCTTTCTCATCATTGAATCAGTCATTAGGATCTGAAACAGTATGGACCTGCTTAATTTCTTTTTGGACTAGTACCAGATTTCTGGTAAGTATCCTTCTCCATATTCATACGTTATCATTTTGTATTTATTTAAAGGTTAAACTAGTTTCCATCCAATATGACTCCTGTCTATCCATCCAGAATAGTGAAGGGTCAACCATCCTCAAATACATATAAACCATTGGAGTTCATACTTACCCATTCATCAGGTCCGAAATACCTATGTCTTACTTTCTTTCCTTCAGACATAGCTTTAATTGCTTCTTCTTTCGTCATAATCTAATTAATTATAGTGTGTGGGAGGACTCGAACCTCCAGTCTCAAAAGAGAGCAGATTTACAGTCTGTGCGGCTACAATCCCGAATCGACCTAGTAGAGAACCCTGGTTTCCTCATTTAAATATGACTAACCTATATGCAGTGGGTATACATATTTCTAAAATCCATATCCTAGGTCTGAACTCTACGCATCTCGCTAATAGAGTCTTATTCATAGACAGATTTATAATAATCTATCCAATAGTCTGCTTCCATATCTTCGAAGATTTCTTTAAGTTCTTCATCAGATAATCCTTCGTATTTGTCTTCCATAAATATAATACAAACATTATATAGCTGAGTTTTTCTTTGAACCAATCGAATACTCATGATAACACTCCCATAGTGAGTTATACTCTTCATTATCTAGATTACTACAGTATTTAAGATAACCTTTCATTATATCTTTCTTCTATTAAATAGTCTAAAATATTCGTCAGAGTATACATTACATAAATCCTTATACTTTTTTGGCATAGGATAATCAAAGTCATCAAATGCAGATTCTTTAATAAATCCATCATAGAGAGCCATGTTTGCTGTAGTAACAGCAATATTACAATTACGCTTCTTTCCCCAGTCGACAATGCTATTCATAACACTATTAAAGTATTCTGTATCATTATCAACCTGTAGATAAATTTCTACTCTGCAAATTGCAGGATTTTTGAATCCTTGTTTACCTTGTCTAAGAGTTATCTTAGATACGAAATTCAAGTCTAGCAAATCTGCTATTCTATCCTTAGCTACAATTCTAGAAATTCTTATCATCTTTTGGTAATATTATTTTACATAATTGTGGGATAGGTAGGATTCGAACCTACTAAGCCTAAAGGCAACGGATTTACAGTCCGTCCCAACTCACCATCGTTGGCGCTATCCCATAAAAACAATTAACAGATTTGTTCTAATTAACATAACTACTACAATTCTTCCTCTTGGCACCCCAAGTCCTCTAGTAGCTAATAGCCGCACTAGTGCGTGGTAACAATTTTAAGGGAACTCACCTCTGTTAATTGGAGTAATCAGGGATTCATCTACGTAGGCACCCAATAGACATTATCTATTCTACTAGTGAATAGTGATTACTTCGTCTGGATAGTGTGGCTCGACCTCTGCATCCCAAATGCAGCGTTCCACCTACTGAACTATATCCAGGTGTAAGTATGTGTTTCACAACAAATACTCACTACGTAAGAAAAAGAAAAATTCAAGAAAATTGCCTGTGACTCCGCTGGGATTTGAACCCAGGACCCCCAAATTAAAAGTTTGGTGCTCTAACCAACTGAGCTACGGAGTCATTTTAATGATAAAGTATCCCGTGAAGGATTCGAACCTTCGACCCACAGCTTAGAAGGCTGTTGCTCTATCCAACTGAGCTAACGGGACATCGTGTTCGCTATTATATACAGCGAACTACGTTCTTCTTAGTTAATAATTGTTAAATCTTCTCTTCGGAAATAAGGGCATTACCGCACGTTATTCTGTCAGCATCTTCTTCTTTAGACGGAACAAATACGATAACATCCCAACCTTCTTCAAGTAAAGGCTGTTCGAATTGACGATAAACATTATAATCAGAGTAGCCAGTTACTTCAAAACCATTCTCAACTGCTGATGCAGTTTCATGAATAGGAGTTATTTTCACAATAAACTTCTCTTTATCGAAAAGTCTAGATAACTCCTTTGCATCCAGAATAGTCTGTGCAGTAACTGGGAAATTCAACGTATACTTTCTACCTTTTGGCATAGGTAAACGATTAGCCATTTCAGAAATAGTAGCTAATGAATGACTTTTGTTGTCAAATAGCTCTCTTCTCTGTTCATCATCAGTAGAATTTATTGAGAATTGAAGACCTGCCTCACCCCCGTAGAAATCATTCTTGATTCCACACCAAGTTTGTATGAAGTTCTCTAGTTTTCTATTAGCCCTAGGAAGCATAGTAGAAACTACTGGATGGACAGTCTTAGCTATCAATCCACAACTCTTTACTACCTCTTTTAGAACAATCCCAAATGCTAGTACATTATCATTCCAAGTTGGTTCTCCCATTCTTGCGAAATGCACGTTGAATCTGTCAGTATTCCTAACAGTTTCATTCTTGATAATATTTCTTATTTGCCATTCCATCTCTTCAATAGAAGCGTTTCCATAGAATCCAAATTTCGGAACATCACAGAACTTGCATTTCATCGGACAACCTTTCTGGGTAGAAATGGTTGCAACCCACTTCTTACTAAGGTCAACTTCAGTGTTAGCCACTCCATTAATCTCCTTAGTTAATCCTAGGAAATTAGCTTTGATATTGTTCTCTTTCCCCATAGTCTCCTACAGTTAGAAATTCAAGTTTATGTTCTGTATCAACATAAATCTTTCCTGTGTGAGTAAGTATTGTCTTCATTGTTCTTCAATTGCCTTCCAAATGATAATTAATATTATGAATACTACTATATAGGTCATGGTATGATCCTCCAATCCAATCTATTCATTACTATTCTGAATTTGTTAGCTTCTGACCAGCTACGGAAAGACCTAACGATCTTCCCGTAACTGTCCAATAGATAATATTTCATACTTAACTAGCTCTCCATTGATATAAATTGTACAAAGGATTATGTTGCCTACAATAATCATAGTTTCCACCATAATTATCTCACCATTTATTTCGGTGATTCTTCTCATTATTGCCATAAACTAAATACTTTTTTTGTTAATGGATAGTTTCCTCTCCACTTTGTTGCATACTTAAATATACGAGAATCGCCTGTACGACGCCAAGTAGATCGAAATAGCGGGAATAAAATCGCCATAACGACAAGTCCAAATACTAGAACAATGAAAGTTAAACCTTTCAGTATATGTTCTAATAACCAAACGGGCAAAGTAATGCCCCATCTAACAATTGCTAATAAATCTTCCATATTAGTTCTCAATTATCAGAGTGCTATGGGTTCTCAATTCCTCTTCCGAAATCGGAATTAATTCTCCAAATACTCTTATGTATTTTTGTTCTTTAATTACTAATGATGTGGTAACTTCAGTGATTACCTCGATGTTAGCATTGTGCCATCTCTTTAAATACTGAGAATGTATTCTTCTAGACAATTCATAATTGTCTGAGGATGCAATTCTCGAAGCTTTGAATCTTTTTCTCATGGTTTTCTTTTTAATTCGTTAAATCTTTTTCTTGCTAATGTTCCATTCACAAATGTTTCTGTAACTGTTCTGATGCCTTCTATGTGAATGGTATACTCGAAGGCGTGGGTTCCAGTGAGAGTTATCACTCTTCCCCCATGAATCTTGCACGAACAGTAGAAGTGCAATGTGATCTGTTGAATTTTCTCATTTTTCTTTTCTTTTTTAATCCTGACTACCTATTTCTAGGTAGTTTCGTCTTAATTTTCAAAGACTCATCAGAGGACTTTTATATAAATATCTTTTGGATACTTACCTAGTACACACAATGTTACTGGGCATATCCATATATCTCTATTAAAGTTCTTAAGACCTTCTACAGAATAAAAGGCTCCCTTAGTCCAGCCCCAATTCTTCCTAGTTAATTTGAAATAATTAGAATCGTTAGGGTCAGACAACATACAAGAAATGGTAACTTCTTCTGGATCAAGATAGGCTAATAATTTATCAGCACCTCCCACCATTTGTAAGTTACCATGCTCCCAATCCCAGGGTATATCAATATACCATAGATTATCGGATTCCTTTTTAAAAGATAAGATATATTCCCTCTTTTTTGGACCAAGAATCCCTTTAGCGAATCTCCAAACTGTTTTTAGTGCATCCAACATCATTTATGAATTGCATTACTAAATTAAACTTTTTCTGATATGTATCTTTCTCTTCAAATTGTCTCCGAGTAAGATTAATTCCATCTTGAATCCCCTTTAGATAATAATCTATCGCCTTATCTAGAAGATTTCTAAGACCTTCTTCTGTATGTATATTTTCCTCCATTTTGAAATTTTAAGAATCCTATATTAGGTATGAATAATTGCTATTTATTTGGGCTTTTTTCAAATGCTTCATATGCAGCTGTTCCAGGTTTAAATTTATTTTGCCTGGGAACAAATCTTGCCATTGGAAAATTATATCCCAACATATTTATTTCCTTTACTTCTTCATTTATCTTATCAACAAACTTCTGGTCTGGCTTAGGTAATGGTTGCTTTCCTGGAGGAGCAATATATTCTGCAACAGAATTCATCTTGACTAAAGAAGGCTCTCCTTCTGGGACAAAAAATCCTCCCTTACCTTGTCCTGCCCACCTTCTTGCCATTTTTAAGAATATAGGAGCACTAGACTAACTCAATCCATAATTAGGCTCAGATAACGATTCACCTATTCTAATTGCCGTTCCATGATCGGCCTAGGCAAATCTTTCTCCCAGCTCAGATATTAGCTGCTTTCCAAATATCTGTTCTGAGCCTACTCCGTCATTCAAATGCATTTCTGTAATATCCCTCTTTCCTACTTTTATCTATTTTGGAGCCGTAGCACTATCATAGATAGCAGGTTTAGAGGCTTTTGCATATTTTCTTCCCTTTATAATCCTTTTTAGTTGGCTTCCAGTTAACCCAGGAAGTGCCAAGCCTATAGCAGCTAATCCCATACTCATATAATCTTTATCTTTTACAGCATGAATAAAATCATGTGCATCCTATGCTTCCCCAACTCCAGGAATAAATCCTGCTAGGAAGTCTAGTATAGGATTTTTGTCTCTAAATTCTTTTACTTTGTCTTCCATAAACATTTAATTTTTATTTATATAATACTACACATTTGTTTGCTAAATAGCAAGTATTTTACACTACGTAGGTAGACTATTCTACCTACCGCTCTCCGCCTAAAGCCTATTTATACTCGCGAAGTCGAGTTAGAATGTTTTGTATCCGTACTTTTGCAAAACTGATCTTAAATCACTAAGTGATTTCCTTCCAACACCAGGCATTCTCACGAAATCACGCCAAGAATATTTTTCCATGAAAATGTTAAGAGAGATATGAACTCTGTCATCCAACATAGCTCTAATACGGCTAGCTGTCCTAGGTTGCATTTCTGGAAGAATACTCTCCAGTGTGATGTTTCTATTTTTCCTTTCAAGTACTGTAATCTTTGGATGAATACCTAAAGACCATAATACGGAACAAAGTAAATCAGCCTCTCTATCAGAGAGAACTTCTACTGTTTCTGGGATTTTTATCTCTTTCATATATAACTAGTATTGCATTTTACACCTAAAACTTACTCACGTGATATCTAATTAGATATTAAAACCTATCTGAATCCTTACGGGCAAGGTATCGAGTATTGTAAGAAACTGGTGCCCTCAATGTCTTGGGAAGTTATTGAGTTTTTTATTGAAAACCATTTGGGCTTATAAAATATGTCAGGAATAGGTACTCACCTGACTATGAGCTCGGAAACCAACTGCTCTTTGTAGGAAACTCATCCTCAGCACACGTTTTGCTTCAATACCCGAAACGTAGAAAGCACATTAATACCTGTCTTTCCAGGCTGCCATCAACTAAAGGATTTCTCTTCTCTGGCAATGTAGAAGCTAAGTATTTACGTGAATAGTTCACAACCTTTAGATTTACGATAAAATGCACGAGTCTTGCGACTAACTGGATTATACTTCTCTTGATAAAGCGTTAGTAATCACGCTGTGTTTTACGGCTAAAACCTGTCTAGTTAGATTAAATATCTAACATCATCAACAGGACGGTCCTAAAGGCGTTATAATGTTGTTTCGTCTTTCTACCCTTCCTTAAAACTGCCGTCTAAATGAACTTTAGAATGATGCGCTTGTTGATACAAATATTCTATTGCCTCTTCAAGAGAATTAAAAGGTTTTCCGTTATCAGTTCCATCTGAAAAATATATATATTTCATGGTTTTTAATTAGTTAAACCGTTATAATCCCCAATAACACACAACAATAGTTCCCCACTCTGGACTTGAACCAGAATCTTCTCCTTTAGAGGGAGATATAGTAGGGAAATACTCCACCTGCCTATGAGAGCTATCTAGAATAAGATGGAAGGTTATTTAGATAGTTTCCTACGTTACCAACGTCCACTAAGAATATAGGTAGCTAATCCATATTCTTGCGACTGAGTTCGAGGTAGGAAATATACCCTTATGAGGTATCCTCTTATCAGCTAGCCTATCCTTATTGCTCCGCGATAAGGGTTTCTAGCGGCTTATACTAGGCAACTTCTAAATAAATAAAATGCATAATTATAAGTGATATGCTTTGGTCGACTGGCGTATCAGCAGTACTTCATAATATTGCTATAAGTGACCAACCCTATAGCTCAATCCTCTTGTAATAGTGTTTAAGTTTGCGAATATACACATTACAATCGTAGCAGTTATTTTCGGATATTTGGGCTATCTGCGTAACCCCGCTTTTGTTGCCTTAATAGGCTAAATGTTAGAGTAAATAATCATTTGTAGTATGAGTTATAAAACTCGTCCTACTGGCGATTTTTTGAAAACTGGAAAAAGTCGGAAAATTGAGTGCCTCTTTTGTGGGCAATTATTCTCCTTACTCTCCATACTTTCACGTGAAACATACACGATTTTATTAGAAATGATAGTCTTTCCTATCAGCCAGACATAAAACTAAAACTACTACAAAAGTTAACTCGGTTTTGATTTTTTTTTGTTTTGTTGTTGATTTCTCCGTTGACCAATGATGGAGTTCATATGGGCATTTTATTTTAACTCATAATACCTTAGAGTTGCACGTTTGACTTATTTTAAATCTCGTTGTGCGCCGAGATTACAATTAGATTCTGCCACTCTCACTTATTTATACACGAGAGAGTCGTGTTAATCTACAAAGACAATTCTTATTACTTTTGGAATGTCTTCTTCTGACTTTTGATAAGTCATAATCCACGCTTCCGAAGTTTTACAATAAACTCTGTCCGCTTTGAGATTTAACTTTTCTCCAGTCTTTGGGTCATAGATTGCTCCCCAGTTATACAAACACTTTTTCGTTCTGAACTTTTTTCTCGTGTCCATAACTACAAAGACTATTTGTATATAAAAGAAAGGGGATTTCTCCCCAATCTTTTACTCGTAATCCTCAACCTCAAGTTTGTAAGTTCTTTTGGTATAAGCCGGAACTTCTCCGTGTGCTTCGATGTCCTCAGAGGTGATGCTCTTAACCACAAATGTTACTTTGTGGTCTATGCACCAAACAAGGAAATTAGCGTTTTCCAAAGGAGTGGAACCGATAGCGGGAGCTTCATCGTCGATAGTTACGCCGGCGAAGTGTTTAGCTCCGATTGATGCACCACTGTCAGTTGTGAAAATGATAGGCACGAACCTTGCTTGTCCTTCTCTTTGTGTGTTGTTTGCCAGTTCCATCTTATTCATAGCAACAATCTGGAACTTATCGCCTTCCTTCAAGCCGACAACAACTGAACGTTCGTTACCTTCCAAACCTAATGAGTTTACCACTGATTTAGCACGTTCTTCTACGCTGAGATTACTGTTCTTTAATTCTTCGAGTGTCATAATACTAAAAATTTTTAATTTGTTAATACTGTGAGTTACTTTTGTTTTTGTTTTAGTTTTATATCAATATACAGGGGGGGACTAAAGGGGTTGTGGACCGCCATAACAGTCTCTCATATAATTTTCGGAATCTAGGTAACTGTCATCTGTATATAAATTCCGGATTTATTAAACCCCCAGGGGGCTATTTATATAAAGTACCTGTACCCATTTACGGATAACTAAATGAAATATGTATAATATTAGAATTAGAATTTTTTAACTTTGTATTTAACTTTTCAGAAGGTATTGTTGTATATAACTAAAAAAGAAACAATTATGATTACAGACTTAGAAACATTACTAAATTAGGACGAGTTTAAGAATCTCGTTGATGCAATTAATAAGAACTAGGAGTATTATCTATCAAGTAATGGTCTAACCATTAAAGCGGAATCCACAGATGATTCTTTATTCTTATTAATATCTTATGAAAGATAGAAAGAGGAAAGCTGTCTAGCTAATGAAGAAGTAGGCAAATTCCAGAAATACTTAGAATCTTTAGATGATGATTTATTTATAGATGTCTGCGAATATCTAGGAGAGTCCGAATTGAATAAAATTCAAGAATGTTTGGAAAGTGGAAAATTGGAATCAGTAAGAGCTGGGATTACTAAATTCAAAATGGCATTATCTAATGTAGTAACTATGAAAATAGAACAACTGAAAGCATATGTATGGACAAATAAGAATACTTCTTGCTAATGTAAATGCAACTATGTAGGCTTTATTTCACGAAAACGAACAGCTAAGGAAAGAACTAGAGAAATTGGCAGCGGAGAATAAATCTCTAAAAGAGAAATAAATACTGCCCTATGGTGTAATGGTCAGCACAGATGACTCTAAATCATTTAGTCTGGGTTCGAATCCTAGTAGGGCAACGCCAAAATTAATAGTTATGATAAATTTAAATGAGAATTATGCTGTAACTCCAACAGGGGCTAAGACCCTTATTATTGAAGAGGGAGATGATTGGAATAAAGTTTGCGATAAGGTAGTTGGATGTAGATTTGATTACATATTTGTACCTCAAGAATTTGAGAATCAAGCCTGCTACTTTCTTCCACAAATAAGTATTCAAGGAAAGCAGATAGGTAAGATATGTACTTATAAAGTAGTGAAATGAAACAGTGTGCAGTCGTATTGAATGGTAATGATGTTGTCAAAGTTTCTAATTTAAAAAGAAAGTATGACAAAATAATGAGTAATCCCAATATGAAAATATTGGAAGAATGTGATAAGGAAATGCTAGATGAGAAATACAACTACTGGAATAGAATATTAAATAGAAATATAGAAGAGGAGAAAAATGAGGAAGCAAAACTCCATCATTTTAGGAATCCAAAAACAGGTTGCACTATAGCAAGTATTTATCCAGATTTAGAGGAATGTAAATCATATATAAAAGATTGGATGGATTATGTTAAACTTGACTGATAAATACAACGAACTAACTAAGCCAAATTTAAAAGAGTTATCTGAAACTATACTCTTAGCAGCAGAATCTTTAATTGAGATTGTTGCAGAAGAAGGAAGACAAAATGAACAATGGTTTCTAGATTACCTAGATGAATTAAATAGACTAAGTGTAATATACTAAAATATATGGATAAAGAATTTGAAGTCTTTATTAACGGCCAACTAATAAATATGATAAAAGCTGGATATTTAGAAAGTACACTTAGAAGTGTTCCAGAGAATAAATCATTACTGATTGATATATGGAATGTAGTTGACAATTCAGTTAGAAATCTAATTAAAAATGGACTATATAAAGACACTACACTAGAAAAAGCAATAATACATTTGAGGGATATGATAGACATTGACAAACTTACATAATGAATTTCCAGAATTTGACTTGGATACATTATTTAAAATACTAGATGCTATAGTAGAAACTTCTACTCCTACAATAACCATCAGACAAACCTTGGTGGGAGGATGGTATAAATAGAATCACCTGTACTTATGATACAAAGTATAATGTTAAATAAAAATAGGCGAACCTAATCTCTAGGCTCGCCTATTTTGTTATATAACATAGTACCAATCAGTTCTCTCCATAACTCCCTTTTCTCTAAGCTATTTATTATCTAAATGATAATCTCCGTTTCTGAAATTCAATTCCTTTTTAGAATAATCCCAATAAAAATATCCTCTCCATCCAGGAAGTAAGAGAGTACGACCTGTTGCCGCGTATAAAGTTGCTTTGTTATAGTCCATGTTACTTTTTAAATATAAATAGTAAATATAGATATATTCTTAATACAATCTCTTTAATGCACTTAATAATGTTTTCATCGTTTCTTAGTTTTAATAAATCCATAAGTTCCCTTCTTTAATCTAGTAGTAGGAATCCATCCATTATCTAGAATAGACCTATGTCCACTCGGTTTATGTATCTTAGCCCCATCTTCGTGTTTCCATTTAGAAGCATTTCTAGCAAAATTAGCTCGCTTCTTCTAAAGAGGGGTAGCGTTAGGATTGTTTAGTACATGCTTAGCGTGTTCTTGTACAGATTCTCCTGCTGCCTTGGCAGATGCTGTAAATTTGCCTCTATTCTTCTCTTTAATGTGAATGCCCGACCCATTTTTAAAAATTGGACACCCAAATGTTGTAATTTTCTTACTGTTAGACATTTTTAATATAATGTATTATTTATTGATTTGTATCTTATAAAGAATATTAATATACTTGAAAAGTATCAAATAAATATAGATAAATGTGATAAATGATTAAATGAATTATGACTAATGGACAAAAGTAAAATTACAAAACAAAATGGGAACATAGCTTTTGAGGAAGAAGCTCATATTTATTATGATGTTACAAAGCCAGAGCAGAAGTTTATATCTGTAACGACTTTAATTCATTCTTTCACCCAACCATTTGATAAGGAGTTCTGGTCAGCATATAAAGCACTAGAGAAACTCTTACCTAAAGAAGATTGGACTATAGAAAAAAAGTCTTTGTTGAACACTAAGAAATTTGATAAAGTTCTACTTGAACTTCATAACATTACAGAAGACGAGTTTAATAAAGAGCAACAAGCTATCTTAGATGCTTGGGATTTAGAGAATAGAAACTCATGCGAGAGGGGAACTAAAATCCATGCAGATTTGGAAAACTCTTTCTATAAAAAGAAACAGAACATAGACCTTAGTAAATATCAAATAGGTGGCAAGTTCGAGTGTATAAAAGACCATAATGAATTAGACTTAGAGAATGGTGTATATCCTGAGTATTTAATATCTAGAGTATCGGATGATGGAAAGCTAAGAATAGCAGGACAGATTGACTTATTAGTTAAAAGGGGAAATAAGATAATTATAGGAGACTGGAAGACCAATAAGAAAATAGAAACTAAGAGTTTCTTCAATTCTAAAACCAAAACTTCTGTTAAGATGAAATATCCTCTAAATAATTTAGATGATGTTAATTACTGGCACTATACTTTACAATTAAGTACTTATGCTTGGATGATTCAAAAGAAAAATCCAGAGTTTGAAATAGAGGATTTGGTTTTGGTACATTTCGACCATAATGACAATATGACAGTATATCATTTGCCATATCTAAAAGATGAGGTTATAAAAATGCTAGCCTTCTATAAGAAGGAATCTATATTGGCAGAAAATAAAAGAAAACGTCAACGTATTGAATATTAATTATGACACTAGAGGAAATAGAAGAAAGATTTGAGATATGTAGACGCTGCCCAATATGTGACCAAGATAATGGATTATGTAATGGGCATTTGTATCTAAATCCAAAGAATAATGATATAAGTATAAGCCCTAAAGAAGGGTATATAAAGGGATGTGGATGTTTACTAGAGAAGAAGATTTCAAACGAAAAGAAACATTGTCCAGCAGGGAAATGGTAATTTATGGAACTCCTATATTATATAAACCAGATAAGCATTATATACTTACTGTCATAAATAGGGAAACAAAGGAGGAAAAAGATATGATATGGAAGTGGATTAAAGCAATATTTACTAAACCTTTAACAATATTGAAAAGTATATATTTCAATATATTCGGAATAAATCAAGATTTGGTAACCAAAAGATTAAAAATTTGTGACGCTTGTTCCCATAAATTACAAACATCTGTTGGGGAAGTGTGCGATGAATGTGGTTGTATATTAGAGAATAAAACAAGAATTGAAGATGAACATTGTGATTTATGTAAATGGTAAAATGAATTATGGAAACTTTAAGAACAGAATTAAACAGTAACGAAAAACTAGCACTATCATTAACTGGAATGGAAGGTATAGGAGAACATTTTATTTTAAATGGGGAGGCTGCAGACCAAACATTATTAAGAGAAAAACAAGAGAAGTTTAATACCGCAGTAGATGAGTTAGAAGATAAATTCTCCAAACATAATCAGGCACTAGAGGATTACGCTAAGTCATTATCTAACGATATGAATGGACTTGAAATTATGCCGATGTATGGGTATGCATTAATTAAACCTTTTGAACAAAACCCATTCCAAAAAATAAAAACTACTAAAAGTGGTCTTATTACTGATTTAGGTGGATTTACTCCTACTTATAAATCTAATGAGACTGGAGAAATCGAAGAAGAGCAACAATTTATTAAGGTAGGAACTGTGATAGAAGTAGGACATAAGTGTGAGTTCTTGAAGCCCGGAGATATTGTATTTTATACAATAGCTAGTGAATGTATGGTTCCATTCTATAAACTAGGATTTGTAGTAGTTAATGAGAATAGAATCATGGCTGTAGTTAATGAGAAACTAACTGAAAGAAGAGACGAATTGAAGCATGGAAACAATTGATGAAAAAGTTTATTTTAAGCCTGGGGATTGTGTTACTTTACGGTAGTGTAAAGTAATGCACTCTCCAGTTATGCTTGTTCTAAGAAGAGAAGCAGCTTTATTTAAAGATAACCAAGGATTACGAGGACTAAGATGTAGATGGTTTACTGATTCTGGATTAATGCAGGAAGCAGTATTTAATACAAAGGATTTAATTAAAGTAGAAGAGTAATGGCTAATTAGGAAGAATTATGGAAGGCATTCATGGCATACTTGATACAAGATGCCCAAGCACAAGGAATACAATTACAATCAGAGCAAGATTTATAGGCTTACGCTGAATAGCTTGGAGAAGATGGAATTAAAGCCAAGTATCAAGAATTTATGTAGAAGATGCAAGGCGGAGTTATGGCTAGACTTGGAGCTAAACTAGAATACTATAAAAAATTAAAAGGAGTATGCCCAGAAGGAGAGGAACTTGTTTATTTTAAACAGGGAGGAAGAATCTGCAAAGCTTGCCAAAAAGCATAGAAAGGAACTAAGGTTACTAAGAAAGCTAATGAGGTTGACAAGTTCAAAGCTGGAAGAGCTTAGTATAAAAAGGATATGAAATCTGCAAAGGATGAAGCATCTAGAGATTCTATATCTATTAATAAATATAATGACTAGGAGGTCATGGCAAATAAGGGACACAAAGGAAACTTTAAAAATGGAAAATGGGTTCCAGATAGAACAAAGTATGCTAAGAAGGATGCTTGTGGTTCTAAAATGAAAGTAAGTAAATGCGGTTCTAAAATGAAATAAAAAGATTAAAGATGTTAATGTTAATGATTGATGAGTATGAATGTATTTAATTATAACACTTTAACTAAATAGTTAGAAATAAATGAACCAGAACTTCTTCTAGTTAAAGAGTTTAAGGCTTTGATACAGAGAGATAAATCTGTTGACAAGGAACGAGTAACTAGAGAATTATCTTACATTTATCTAGCTATTGATTGGAAGAGTCCTTATAGCCAATATTCAGAACATGAAAGACATGATGAAGCTATTAGTGACTCTGGACTATCTGAATCCGAATTTAATGACCCATTATTCAGGGAAGCCTGTAGAAAATACCGAGCATTGTAGGATTCTAACAAATCAATAAAACTTCTAGAAGCAGCTAAAAGAGCGGCTGACTAGTTTATTGATTATTTTGATACTATAGTAGATTTAAATGAACGCGATAATAATGGCAAACCCGTCTTTCAAGCTGAAAAGGTAATGAAAGAAATGGCTACTCTTCATAAAGTTCATGAAGAATTAGTAACACTAGAAGAGCAGGTTAAGAAAGAGCTTACAGAACAATCTACTGTAAGAGGTGGAGCTACAGACGGCTTTGACCCAGGAGACTTTTAATTATGCCTAGAAAGAAAAAAATATTACCTGAAGAAATCTAGAATATAGTAGATTAGGTAAGAGAGAAAGAACAAAAAGAGGATGCCAAAGAAGCTAGAGAACTAGTATAGAAGATAAGAGAGGAAAGGGGCAAAAATGCTGATTATTGGGATGTAAAAAGAGGAGATAAGATAGAGGTATTTGATCCTACTTTATCTTATGAAATAACTGGATATAGACCAATAGATGAAACACACGGTCTTGACTTCGACCCAGATTGGTTTACTGAGACCAGAGAAGTATATAGAAAAACTGGAAAGTATTGTCCATATCTAAAAGATAGTAAGAGATATAATGAGTTTTGGAAGGAATAGTATAGAAGATGTAAATATGGAATGACTGTTAATGGTTATACAATTACTGGAGATAACTATTTCTTCCTAAACTTCTACTAGCTTCCTATTATTGATGATAACAAGGCATCTGGAGAAGGAACAAGTAGTGACTTTCCTATATTTTTCGCATCTCATTATATGTTCTTTCATTATCTATAGATGGCTAGAGTTCTGCATAAACACGCAGCTCTTATGAAAGCTCGTTCTATTGGATTCTCTGAAATAAATGCATCCTTATCTGCAAGAATGTATTCAGTAATCAGAAGAAGCAGAGTAATGATTACTTGTTTTAATGATACTTTCCTTAAAGGTACTTTTAGTAAGTTTGATAATGCTTTAACATTCTTGAATACTTGTACAGGAGGAGGATTCTTCAAACTACGTTTGATTGACCAAGACTTAAGAAAGAAGTCCGGTAAACAGATTAAGGTAAACGGACAGTTTGAGGATGTTGGATTTAAATCAGAAGTAGTTGGAATAAATGGAGCTAAGGCATCTAATATTCGTGGAGACCGTGTTGACTTATTAATATATGATGAAGCAGGGTCTTGGCCTGGACTAGATACTGCTGTAGTGCAGGGACAAGAGCTTTGTGAAGTTCAAGGTAAACCTCGTGGAACAATGTTATTTGGAGGTACTGGTGGTGATATGGGTGCTCCATTAGCAGGTCTTAAGAAGATATATTACAATCCAAAAGCTTACAAGGTTCTTCCATTTAGACACAATTATACACAGGATGGGACTACTATTGAAAGTGGGTTCTTCATTCCATATTTTGTCTAGTCTCTAAATTCAGAATACATGGACCATAGAGGTGTATGTAATACAGTAGAATATAAGAAGTATCTATAGGAAGAGCGCGACAATTTATTAGCAGTTCCAGATGACTATCTAAAGAAGTGTGCCGAACGATGTTGGAATGCAGAAGAAGCATTTAATCTTGAAGGTGTTAACAAGTTCAACAAGATTCTTATTGCAGACCAATTAGCTAATATAAGACTTAAGAAAATAGGACCAAGACCAGAATCTGGATACATAGACTACTTCTACAAAAATAATAAACACACTTAGGATAATATAGATGGTTTTAAATGGATTCCTAATATTAACGGAAAAGTAAAAATACTTGAACATCCTGTATGGTCTGATTTGTATAAAGAGTAGATGGATAAACTTAGATAGGAAGCTGAGGAAAGGGGAGAAGAATTTGAATCTCCAGCGTACAAAGAAATGCATGATTTATATGTTGCAGGAATAGACGGTATTGATATAGGAGCTAGTCAAACTTCAAAAGAAACAAGAGACCCTTCTGATTTCTGTATAACTATAAAAAGAAGAGCATTTGGTCTAAACGAACCGTAGTATGTTGCTATGTATAAAGACAGACCTAATGACATTAGAGAAGCCTATAAAATAGCTATGTGTTTAGCTAGATACTATAATTGTAGAATAAACATAGAAGCTACCCGTGTAGGTATGATTACCTGGGCTAGAGAAAAGGGTTGTTTAAACTACTTTATGAAAAGACCTAGAGCTACTCTAACAGACGTCAAGGATGGAACTACTAAATAGTATGGAACACCTGCTACCAAAACTATTATAGAACAACATACTGATTTGACAGCAGCCTTTATTGAGGATTTCTGTCATACTATATGGTTTGAAGAAATGTTAGACCAATTTACTGGATATAATGATGAGAATAAAGGTAAATTCGATATTGTAGCCGCTGTGGGAATGACAGAATTGGCAGACTAGGAATTGTCAGGAAGATAGCCAGTGCTTGTTGAAAAAGAAGTTGAACAATTCCAAGATTATGGTTATTATTACGACGAGAGAGGAATCAAAAGATTTGGGGTTATACCAACTTCTAAGACTTTTGAAACTAACATACAAAAAAATGAATACGATGACCCATACAGAATTGAAACAAGTGATCCTAGGTTATATGAGAGACTTGTACAAAATGGAATACGTAGGTGGGCTTGAAATTCAGAACCTAGATCCAGTTGGTTATAAGGTATCGTTTAACTTTGATAGGTCAGAGATGCCTTTAGTCATTATAGCTGATTTACCTGATGAAGAATTTCTCCCATTTATAAAGGAAGAATTAAGAAGTAGGAAGTTACAAAGAGTTAAATACTATAATGCAACTAAACTTCCTCCAGAACAGCATAATTTATGTTATGAAAGAAAAAGAACTTATAGACAAGACGAACGAGGCTATTGCGGAGCTTGTATATGATAAGTACGAATTATAGAAAGCCTATAATTACTACAACGGAAAGAGAGACCCAGAATAGTTTCGTTACCTGGAAGAAAACTTCGGAATAGGTAGTCCTACTTCTGTAGAATTTACACCGTTACTAAAGAAGCACGTAGATGCTCTAGTAGGGGAATATCTAGGAACCCCTATCCTTCCGAAGATTTCTTGTAAGGATTCAGATACCATTAGTAATATCACCAGAGAAAAATAGTTGGAAATAACTAAAGGGATAGTTAAATTTCTTAGAGACCATTTAAGTAATTCTATTCTGAAATTTATCGACGGAAAAGATATTACAGATAAAGCCGTGAAGACTTAGTTAGATAAAATTATTCAAGACATTGATTAGTCTTTTATCTCTCAATATGAGATAGCTGCATAGAATATTATTCATTATATCATGCAGTCTAGAGAAACCGATTTAATAACTAAACTCCGATAGTTACTTACAGATTTATTAATTACTGGCTATACATTTTTCAGAGTAAAATCATCATCTTCTGGAACTAACATAGAAATAGAAGTTCTGAATCCTTTAAATACCTTCGTAGATAGGAATCCAGAATCTCCATATGTTAAAAATTCGTATAGAGTAGTAGTTAGAAAATGGATGAGTAAAAGCTAGATATTAGCTAAATACGGAAAAGAAATCTCTAGAGAAGATTTGAAAAGACTAAAAGATGAATGGAGAGCTGATGATTCAGCTGCAGTTTATAGAAGAGTTTATGGTGACACTTGTACTATAGTAAATGAAGACTAGAATCATGAAACTATTCCTGGATACCCAGATAATGAATATAGTGCTCATAGATTTTAGTTAATTCCTGTTTATGATGTAGAGTGGATAGAAACTGATGACGATTTTGTAATGTAGAGATACAATACTATTAGAATTGGAGAAGAAATATATATTCTGAGAGGTCTAGACAAGACTGTTATGAGGTCAAAAGATAATCCTAATTTCTGCTCTTTGTCTGTGAATGGGGTATATTTCTTAAATCGTTCTCAACAACCATACTCCCTGATATTAAAGTGTGCACATCTATAGGATAGATATGACTTGTTAAATTATTATAGGGATAACCTGATAGCTAACAGTGGTACTGCTGGAGTAATCATGGATATGTCATTGCTTCCTACTAACCTAGGCGTAAAATGGCCAGAAAGAGTGCAGAAATGGTTAGCATACAAGAAGGGTGGTATCATGTGGATTGATTCTACTTAGGAAGGGAGAAATGATGGAGCGCAAGCACCTAACTAGATATACAATGGATTTGATGATACCTTAAAAGCTTAGGCTGTATAGGCTATTGAATTAGCAATTCAATCAGTAGAACAAACTACATCATCTATAACTGGAGTATTTAGAGAAAGATTAAATGGAATAGAAACTCACGATGCTGTAACTAATATTAAGCAAGGTGTTACTAACTCTTACATAGTAACCAAGCATTATTTCTAGTAGATGGATCTAATCACTTGTGAGATATTATTGGATAGTCTAAACTAGGCTAAAATAACATATAAGAAAGGATTGACTGGTACTATTATACTTGGAGATAAATACTAGCAGATATTTACAGCACTTCCAGAGTATTTTACGGTTACTGATTATGACATCCATATAACTTCTAGCTCTGAAGTAATGGAGGATTTACAAACTATTAAAGCTATTATTCCAGAGTTTGTTAAGAGTCAGCAAATGGATCCTGACATCATATTTGAAGCACTAACTGCTAAGAGTCTTACAGACCTTAAATATAAGGTTAAGAAAGCAGTATAGATTCGTAAAGAAGAAAACAATTAGCTATAGCAGCTATAGGAAAAACTGGAAGAAACTTCACAATAGGCATAGCAGTTACAGCAAGAACTATAGAAAGCTTAGTAGAAGATAGAAAGTTTGGATGAGTAGAGATTAGGATTAGAATAGCAGAAAATGTAGTTAGAATATAAAGTTAACTGGCTCAAAGCTCAATCTGATTCTACATATAAAGATAGACAAATGGATATAGAAGAAAAGAGAACTGAAATAGAGTTGGCTTAGCTTCATGATGGAAATCCATATAATGACAAAATAAGACAAATACATTAATATGGCAACTGGAACAATTGTATATAATAAGGATTAGCAATAGATTTATCCTATTTCAGATGGTTCAGTAATTATTAGTAATGCTTCTGGTTCCAAATCAAATGTGGAAGAAGATTTAAAGAAACTATTTAAATAGGTGTCAGACCTTTCTGGTTCTAGTGAAGCGGTAAATAATATTATTATTAAGATTCATTACTTACCTGCTGACACTGCTGACGAATCTGAGATAAAATTATCTAATAAATAGTGGACTGATACTTTTGAACTTCCAACTGAGGAGAATCCATACATCTGGAAAAGAACTAAATTTACTTTCTAGGGAGCTGACGAATCTCAGGGAACTACTATCTATGAGATTGTAGCAAGTGATGTTTCTACTCTTATTTAGAACATATACACTAGAACTGAGGGAATAACTCCAGTTATTGAGTATAAGTAGAAAACAGATAAGGAGGGAAATCCTCTATATGTAGATTCGGAAGGACATGAAACAACAACTGTTACTCCAACTAAAGCATATGACTATAATTATTATTGGAATGGGAAACCAGCTGGTAAGTTAAATAGTCTACCACCGACTCCTGAAGGTTAGTCATATACATGGACAGACTATCCTCAAGATATTAGTTTATCATTTAGTTCAGTTTTTATGTCTAGACGTATACGACAAGAAGGTAAATGGAAACCATTTTCTACTCCTGCTCAATATGGTCAATGGCCTACTACTGAGTCTTAATTATTATAATATGGAATTTAGTATTGATATACATACCCAGATTAACGGGGAAATAACTATTGAAGACTTTTCAAAGGAATATGGATAGTATATTGATGAAGATTTAGAGGTAGTAACTTCCTATGATTCTTATAAGTATAGTGAAAGTGCTACCCTAAATACTATCATAAAAGTTAGTATAGGAGATGCTACTTTGATAGACGTACTTCTCAATGACCATACAGAGGATTTAGACTCTTGTACATTTAAGGTGAAAGAAGATGGATATTATGTAGTAGACCACATAATTCTTCCTAATATGAAATGGTATGAAAATTCATCTGATGAATACAAGGAGTATTATGAAACTATCTATATAACTGATGGGGAGAAACTATATAAAGAAGTAGATGGAGAGCTAGAGGAATGTACTGTAAAAGAAATCCTTGAAAGAAATATAGAAGGAACTACTATTAAAAAATGTAAGGTAGATGTGTTCTTTACAGGAAATCTGCAATAGTGTTATATTAACTACTGTAAGAAACTCTTTGACTCTTTATTAAATAAGTGTCTAACTAGAGAACATGATGCGGACATATTTGCAAGAGATTTTATCTGGATGACACTTAATATTATAGATTATTTAATAGGCTTTAAACAATTCATGGAAGCTGAAAGATTGTTAGCAATGTTCCGTACTTGCGGTGGATTCTGTGACAATCACCATGAACATAAACGTATAGGTTGTGGATGCTCTTAAAAGAAAGGCTATTAAAAGGTATGAGGATTTCCTTAAAAGGGTTAGAAAGGGATATAGACCAGATTATTAGGATATTTTGAATCTAATTTGTTTTATTAACCTACCCGTAAAATTAGATAATCACGAATTTATTAAATAGCAATTATTGAATCATAATGATACAGCCTATTTACACTTCGGTAAGCAATGCTGATATAAAGCCTTGTGGAAAGAAAGGACATTTAATAAAAAGTGAACCTATACCTCTCCTAAGAAACAACTATCTTGGAGAATATAGAACTGAATTAGAAAGAGCTAAGGTTAGAAAGAATCTAGGTATCGCTGATGAGTAGAGTCTTCTTTGGGGAAATATAGAAGGAACTATAGAAGCCTAGAAAGATTTAGTATAGTACATAGAATAGAAATGGACTTATACTAGTGATGTTGCAGAGAATATCAATACTGTAAAAGATGCCTTAGATTATGCTTTATTCTTTATAAGTTAGTACGAAGCTAATATAGAAGAAATAGAGGAAATAAAAGTTGATATAAATAATATCAGAACTTCTATTACTGTACTTAAGAAAGAACTTGAAGAAGAAATTGAATCTAACAGAACTGGCATAAACAATCTTTCTGAGAAAATAATCGAGATTAATGAGGCAATAGAGGATATTAACGAGTCTATCAAAAATATAGATGTTGACAAAAACATCTAGAATTGGATAACTAATAGTCTAAGAAACTCCAAAACCATAGAAATAAAGGATGATAATACTCTAGAAGTAATTCTATCCTAGTAGGAGGATAATGCAATACATCTGATTCAGTAGGAAATTCCTCCAGTAGAGGAGGAAGGAGAGCCTTCCACAGTAGTCCTACCTGGAATATATGTAAAAGACTTGGAACCATCTCTAACAGAGGTAAAGGAAGAAGTTAAGGGGGTATAGGAAGCTTAGAAGAACACTGATTCTAAAGTAGATTCAAATACTGAGAATATCACAAATATATAGACAAGTTTAGAAACTATAGCTACTTATCAAACTGAACTTCCAGATGATACTACTTCTGCTGTTATTCAAGGAACTACAGTTGAAAAATTGAAAGGAAAGCCGTTTAATGAGATTATAGATACTCTATTATTTCCTACTGTTGTTAGAGATTTGGTTTATCCTTAGTTGTATTATAGTTTCACCTCTTAGATTGTGGAGGTAGGATCCGCTTTACTTACTCCTACTTTAACATTTATAAAAAATGATGCTGGAGAGGAAACTGATAGAGAAGAAACTATTACCTATAATGACTCTCCTGTAGAATCTGAAACATATGATTCTATCGGTGTTTATGTGCATTCTGGTACTGTAAATTATGCTGCTGGAGAATATCTTATTAATAATAAAGGGGAAACTACAGACAAGAGGGTGGAAGCTGGTTCAATATCAACTACAGCATAGGTGACTGCTACCTACCCTTGGTATTCTGGTAATACGGATAGTTTAATCAAATAGAGTCTTGTTCCATTTGGACAATCTTCTGGAATTATTACATTTTCATTAAGTGGAAAGGCTATTATAAAATTACCTGGAAGTAATACTTAGCTAAATTCATTTACAGTAGATGGAGGACTAGGATACTTAAATGTTGATTTAAGTGGCTGGGAAACTTCTACCGAATAGATAAATGGATTTCCTTATAAAGTATGGACTAAGAAGGATACTTATTCTTCAGCATTGCCCCACCAAATTAACTTTACTTTATCACAATAATGGCATTTAAATATACAGGTGATGCTACATTAGGTGTTGCTTTAACCGTAGAAACTCCTAAACCTCTTGATAATAGAACAGTAGTCGATAATTTAGACGAATTATATTCTATTCCGGAGAAATATGCTTATCAAGGCATGACCGTTTCAAATATAGATAACGGAAATATTTATATGCTAGTAGATAAGTCTAAGATTAAATACAAAGAAGGTTGGAAAGCTTCTTATGAATCTATTTAGATAATCACCTGTACAGAGGCTGAATATAAGGAATGGTCTGAAAATACCACAGAAGATTTTAAACCTATAGACGAAGGTAAAACATATCTTCATGCAGAAACATATTATTATATATATGAAGACAGCCTAGATGATGATTAGTTTTATTTATCAGCAGAATGGGGTAAAAAGATAGAGGAATAGTTGAAATAGAAAGCTCTAAATACTACTGTCGTACAGATTAGAACGGATTTAGACTAGACAATCTCCAACCTTTCCAAGTATGCTACCCTTGAAGAGTTAACTGAGAATTATGCCCCTAAAACTGATTTAGATTTAGAGAACCCAGAATCCTTGTTATCTAAAGCCTTATCTAACCATTACACTAAGGAAGAAACTGATGACATATTTGTTACCAAAGAAAGTCTTAGAGGAGAAGGAATGGAAGGAGATGATTTTGTCTTTGTTACAAAGAAATAGTATGACGAAGACCAATAGGCTATCCAAGATGAGCTAGATAAGACTTTAAAGGTAGATGGGGATGGTTCCCTAGAAAGTATTACTGTAGGATAGATAAAGTCTCCAGTAGTAGGAGAAGAGGATTAGCTAGTAGTAGATGTTAAATCTAATGGGTTGTTTGTTGGAGAAGACCAATTCGCCATGATGTCAGATGTTCCTAATCTGGTTACATTAACTGAAGAGGAATATTTAAGACTGGTAGAAGAGGAGGCTATAGAACCTGACACATATTACTATGTGTATGATGTAACAAATGATGCTAAAGTTTATATTACTAAGGAGTACTTAGATCAAAATTACCATACTACACATCAGTATTAGTCCTGGGTTGCTACTAATTATTACTCAAAGACATAGATTGATGAAATTGTTTCTGGTTTATAGAAACTAGGAAGCTACGTTACTACAGAAGATATTAAAGCATACTACACTAGCTCGTAGGTAGATGAAAAGTTTCTTACAAAAGAAAATGCTCAATCTACATACGCCACTCAATAGTCATTAACTGACCTTTCCAATTAGATAGCAGAGGAGTATGTGACAAAAGAAAGTTTGAGAGGAGATTCTCCCGAAACCGGTGATGACGATTTTATATTTGTTACCTAGAAGAAATATTAGGAAGATTAGGATGCCGCTTCTAAGGAATTTAGCACAGAGCTTCTAAAATCAACCTCTATAGAAACTTCTGATATTACTATTTAGAAAATTGTCGAAAAAGAAGTACAATAGAGAACAACTGGAGAAAGTTCAGAAGATGAAACAATTGAACAGACTATTGAAAGTTCTGTTAAACTTACTACAGAAGACGATAGATTATTAGCATCTGGAAAGCAAGTTGCTCTTACAGAAGAGGTTCCTAAATTGGTATGTCTTCCACAAACAGATTATGATGACCTAGTTGAAAATAATAGGACAGAGAACGATACGTACTATTGTACTTATGGAGAAAAAGATATATAGGATACAGGATATGTCAGAAGTGAATATCTAACAGAACGTTACTATACAAAAGCTGAGGTGGAAGGATTAATAAAGGCTGCTGTAGACGAATTGTAGAAGAAAATAGATGCAATATAGCCTGGTTCTGGTAACGTACAGGTAGGTGGAGAAAATGAACAATTAATATTTTAAATAGTATGGGAACAATTTGGGTTGAAGGGTAGTTTAAGAACTCAGCAAAACCAGTAAAAGTTGTTGGAGGAAATGTAGGAGGATCTGGAATAGACCCAGATACATTAAAGAACTACGCTACCAAGGCTGAACTGTAGAAAGCTGTTGAAGACTTAACTGCCTCCATAGAAAGAATAGATCATAATGTAGAAGAAGAAACTTTAATAATACAATAATATGGCAGCTATCAAATCTATAAAGGTTGGAGAAACCGTATATGACTTAAAGGCTACCTATGACGGCTCTGGAAATGTTATAGATTAGACATACGCAAAATCTAGTGCCATTCCAACTAAAGTGTCTTAGTTATAGAATGATGAAAATTATTTAAAGGAACACTAGGATATAAGTGGTTTAGCTACTAAAATGGAGTTGGAAAGTAAGGTAGATAAAGAATTAGGAAAAGGACTTTCTGAAGCTAATTACACAGAAACTGAAAAACAGAAACTTAGTGGTATTGCAGATAATGCAAATAATTATGTGCATCCAACTACTTCTGGAAATAAACACATACCTGCTGGTGGAAGTTCTGGACAAATATTAGTATGGAAAGCTGACGGAGAAGCTTAGTGGGGAGCAGAAAAATCTTATTCAGAAGCTACTACTGGAGCTGCTGGATTAATGAGTGCGGCAGATAAGACTAAATTAGACGGATTAAAGAATTATATATTACCTGCTGCAGGAGCATCTATAGGAGGAGTAAAACAAGGAGCTGCTGTTACAGATATTCTAGAACCTTCAACTGCTTCTGCTGAAAGTGTAGCTACTTCTTTTAATGAATTATTAGCTTCTCTAAGAGCTGCTGGAATAATAGCTGAGTAATCATGATATATAGAAACGGAAAGTTAATACTGTAGGTATAGAAAGATATTCTAGAACTTGTAGACCAAGTATAGCAAAGAGTACAAAAAAACATTGGAGCTATATATAAAGGGTCGTAGTTAGTCTGGCTTACCGTATATGATGCTGTTAGAAGCTGTTTTGGTAGCGGAACTTGGCTACAAGATAGACCTTGGTTAAAAGATGATTCATGGAAAAATAATTGATTTGTAAAAAATGGCAAAATTTGAAAGTTTACCTAATCAGATTACAGATTTGCTAACAGAGTGGGATGGTCACTCTGGAATGGAAGTCGAGGATTTTATTTGCCGAAAAATAGAAAAAGTAGAAGGATAGGACATAACTGATATGTCTTATGACTCAGTTACCAGTATGCTTACTCTTTTAAAGAGTAATGGAGATAAGATAGAAACCGAAGTATCAGTTATTCCTCCTACTTATTCTTATGGTATAATGGTATATGGAGTGATGTTAGACAATAAGTCTGATAAGATATATACTGAGGCAAATGGCTCTTTGTTAATGCAGTACAATTCAGACAGAAATGTTAAGGTGGGTATTGCTATGTACGCTGTTGCTACGACTTCTGTGACAACAGACAGAATTGGACCTTTCAATGTTAAGATTAGTTATGGAACTTAGTCAGGAACATTTGGGGTAAACAATATTAAGTATAGTCAGTGTATTATAGACTCATCTACAGGAGCTATAACAGGAGTTAATATACCACCAGAAGATTTAATAAATACATTAGCTTGGATTGATGTAACTAGCTTATTTACTAAAACTTAGTCTGCTAAGAAGATTACAGCCCAAGTTGTAGATGACCCAGATGTGGAAGATACACTAGACTTACCAATTACTACAGAGGTAATTACGTTAAATTATAACGGTGAAATTGTATTAAGTAACAACCTAGTTAATTTCTCACTTACTGGCGGAACTACTAGCAATTATCACCTAGAGGGTTTCAACAATGGAGCGTCTTTCTCTACTAGTGGTGGAGTTTTAAATTATTCTAGTCTAACATCTGGACTTAATCAATTAGCTGTTAAAGCAGTTCATAATACTGAAAGTTCAATCTACACTGATTACTTATATGTAGATATTATCTATACACATAACTGCTAGGATACTATAGTAGCTATCAATGGTGTAAGTAATGGTATAGCTAATAATGGTGTTGCTGCTCTATATGAATTAACAGTATTTAGTCCCGATAATAGTTCGATGGCTATTACTACATATCTGGAAAATGAAATGCCAGATTCTGGAAGTATGAACCCCACCGAAATTATGAAGTATGAAATCATAGGAGCTTCTTCATATGACGAGTAGGGAGTATATAATACTTCATATAAGAAATATATAGAAATAAACAGTAGTGATTCTGAGAAATATCTAGTTATTAAGGTAGATGATACATATTATAAATTCTATACTGTGTTCACTACCGGTTTAGGACAGACTACTGCATATACTAGTAATTTCAAAACTATGAAAGTGGAAGCAGTAAATCCAGAGTTTATATATTCTCAGGATGTTGCTCCATCTAAAAACTTTGACTAGATTGTAGGTTATCTAAATGATATTTTCGTCACAGATGAGTATGCAACTCCATCTAATCCAGCTACAGTGATTTCTACTCTAGAATCATCTGACGGATGGTAGGAAGAAGACGGTCGCACTATATTTAAAGTATCTGCTCAAGATACTTCTATTCTTAAATCTCCTATAAGTCTAGGACTTGGAAATAACTTTACCATAGAGTTAGGATTTAAGACATATAATATCAGTGATGAAAGTAAGCCTATCGCTACTTTAGGAAATTTCCAATTAAGACCTACGTAGTTCTGTTGGAATACTGAAGATAATGATTTATTCAATGCTAGAAACGCACAGTTCCAAGAAGGTGTAGAAACTCATGTGATAGTAACTGTATAGAAAGGTTTTGTAATATCTAAAAGCGATATTTACTATCCTAATTTCTTAGCCAGTTTCTAGGATGCTTTTGACCAAGCTGCTCCTACAACAAGCATAAATTTAGTTAGAATTTTTGTTAACGGAGTAATAGATAGAGAAATTTCTCTAACTGATTCTGAGCTTAGTACATTTACTTCTGCTGCTTTGTAGATAAATCCTACTACTGCTGATATAGATTTTTATCTATTTAGAGTATATAATAGTGTGGCTCTTACCTTTAATTAGGTTCAGAAAAATTATCTTTCTTTCTTAAAGGAAAAAACTTCTAAGGAAGACTTCTATAATAAGAATGATATTCTAGGAACTAATAGGGAAATATCATTTGTAAGAGCTAATGGGAAATATAATACACTTGTTTATGTGTTCCCATAGGGAGCTAAGTTCCCAAATAGAGCATGGGGAGGAGAGGATAATGAAACTCCGCCGCAAGAAGATGCTCAAAAGAAGTCTCCAGTAACATTGTTTGTTAATTATGCAAATCAGGCAATTAATAATCAATACGGAGGTAGACTTACTTAGGGACAGGTTAAAGGGCAAGGTTCTTCTGCAATGAGATATTTGATTTGGAATGTAACATATGCTCTTAATAAGTTAAAAACTTCAGAAGGAGAAAAAATAAAGAGTCCGTTTATTCCATATTCTCAGCTCGATCCAGAGACTAATACATTTAGAGAAGATGCGTCTTCTACTAGTGGTTATTATGTAATGCCTCCGTATGATGGACAGCAAGACACTACTGCTTATAAGATTACTAAGTTAGTCGGAAAGGTTAACTTTGCTTCTTCTATGCAATCTCATAAGATTGGTTCTTGCAAGCTATTTGACGATGCTTATAAAGAATCTAGAGGTAATCTAATATCTGGAGGGTAGAAGGCTGTTCATGAAGAGCCATTCTTATATTTCTATTGGGAAACAGATATGGAAGATGTTTCTAATATCCAGTTAGCCGATTTAATAGACAATGACGAGTCTATCAAGTTTATGGGATTCCAAACTTGGGGTGCTGGTAAAGGAGACGATGCTTCAAGCGGATATGATGAAGATAAAACTCCTGAATATTTGATGCTTGAGGGTGGTGAGAATACTGACCCATCTGTCAACTTTAGACGTCCTTGGCAAGCTTTACAAAGAGCTTCTGGAGTTCTCGGAGAGGATACTTATAGACTAACTAATCAACCTACAATTACTTATGCTAATTCTCTTCTTCGTCCTTGGGATAATCTTTTAATTGAAGATGAATCTGTAGTCTATGATGAGAGAGGAGCATGGGACATTGATTATGGTTGTGAAGAAGTGGAAAGTGATAGTGGAAAGACTTACTTCCAATTTGCAGAGTCTGTTCATGAGTCCTTGAAAAAGTTTAGAGAGTTCTACGACTTTGTATACGAACACGATTATAATATGGTTCGAACTAGTGCCACAAGTCCTTCTGAATGGGATGTTACTAAAAAATATATCGTGACTGCAAGTAGCTGCACAATAAATCCAACTGGTCATAAATCTGGAGATATTTATCGTTATGATGATATTAATGGAACTTGGGTATGTGCTGGAGTAAGTTATGAATCAGCTACTGGATGGGCTAGAGCAAACATATACGATCTGGCTGGAACAAGTAGTACGTTAGGCATTCCTGTGGCTCTTGATTCAATCAAAGCAAACTTTATTACCGGAATAAAGAAATATATAGATGTAAATGACATTGCTTTCCACTAGGCTTTCATTAAATTTGTATCTGGAACTGATAATAGAGCAAAGAATACATACTTCCAAATTATTGGAAAGTTAAGAGAAGCTAGTGAGGGAGGAGAGTTTGTAGAAAACGGAAAAGGAGATTATTTAGTTAGACTTATTGGAGACGACTTAGATACTATTCTAGTAACTGATAACAACGGTCTTCAATCTAAACCTTATAATCTACTAGAAACTTCATATAGGGAATCTGACTCAGTTTACTGGGGAGATGCTAATAACGTATTCTTCTATATGTTTGACCAATGCTTCGAGTCTGAAATTAAAACATGTTTAGCAAGTGTTATAAATACTGCATTTAAGAATAGTAATAGTATGGAGGATAAATCTAACTACTTCTATAAAGTATTCTTTAATGTTTAGGAGACATTCCCTGCAGTAGCATATAATCATACTGCTAAAATATATTATGAAAACGCTCAAGCTATTAAGAACTCAAAAGTTCTTTCTTACTATAGTAATAATGAAATCGAACCAATCGAACAAAGTCACGGTTCTTGCTTAGCCTGTGAAAAACAATTCATGACTAAGAGATTCGCTTTCTTATCTACATATGCTCAAACATCATTGGGAGCTATTGCATTAAGAACTGCAAGTTCTGCTGGTAGTGGTGATACTTTGAGATTAAGAATGGAGTTTGAACCATATCAAGATTGTTATCCTGTATATCATTACAATGGAAAGAATCTATATCTGTCAGACTTCTAGACTTCTAACTTTGATGCAATTAAGAATCTGGCATAGGCTGGAAATGAATATGTTGCTTAGATTAATTAGGGAGACCCTGCAATCAACCAAGGTATCTATTTAACTACTCTGTATAAGAAATTAAATATCCTTGGTCTAAAGATGTCTACTATTGACGCAGACTTCTCAAGAGCTACTGAGTTCCAAATTGATAATGCTTAGCTAGATGACTATTCTAGTCTATTCCCAAGCGATTATCCAGATTTAGCAATCAGCTTGTTCACACCTTCATTCCCAGTATTGGAGAGTTTAACTCTTAGAAATATGACACTTCCTACAGAAATGGACTTGTCTAAATTCTTAAAGTTGGAAACTATAGACTTCTCTAAGACTACTACTAAGAGTGTAGTATTCCCACAGACTGGTAGATTAAAGAATGTAATTCTTCCAAATACTATAGAAACATTTAGAATCTATGATAATCCAGGATTGACTGATATTACATTTGAGGGATTAAATAATCTATCTACAGTTTACGTTGACTGTGATAATGTTGGAAGCTTCGACGTAGCTAACTTCTGTGAATAGTTGATAAATTGTAACGCACTATAGTCAGTGACTATTAGAAATGCAAATTTATATATAACAGAAGATGCTTTAAGAAAGATGATTCTTACAAATACTTGTAACTTAACTGGGGATATTTACATTGTAAATACTGCAGGAAGTACAACTCTTAAAGCGATTAGCTTTGCTACTAAATAGTTACTTGTTAACACATTTGGTGACATTTCTAACCCTGAATCTAAGATTAGAATACACTTCCAAAGTGCAGAAATTTTGGATTTCAGTTGCGCTGGAGAAGTTTCTGTATACTACCAAGCTGGAGAATCTGGAACGATTGTTCGTCAAAATCTATTTGATATTACCGTAGCATCTGGTAATGATGTTGAAATTAAATAGGGAACTAACCCATATAATCCATCTGTAAATGGATACTTGGATATTACATACTCTATGTCAGGAGTATCTACTGATGTAGCTACAATTGATTAGACTGGTGCTATTACTTTAAAGAAAGAATCTGGTAGCACAGCCACTGTGACTATCAGTATGAAAGTTGCTAATAGTGGAACCGCTATTAAGAAAACTGTTAAGGTAAGCTTTACTTGGAAGGCTCCGCAACTTGGAGATTTTGCTTATGCAGATGGTACATTTACAAGTTCATTTGATGCAACTAAAACTCTTGTAGGATTAGTTTATGCTAAAGATGAAACGAATAGCACTTCTGGAGTAGTTTATATAATTGGTAAAGAGTACGCAGACGATGAAAAATCCTATTATCTAGGATATAGTGCTGATGGAAACCAAGGTTCTCAGGAATAGATACTACAGCAATTATATTAGGTACAAGCCTATTTGGATAGTGTATCAGTACAGAATTACGAAACTGTTTCTGGTACTGCAACTGCAAATTTGATTAACAATATCAATGTGTCTACTTATAATATCCAAGTAAATACAGCATTTGCTGGAGAAGCAGATACAGCTTCATATATTAATCATGTAAATAGCAAGTTGCTCCCTATACTATACAACAATTCAGCTTGTAAACCATATATAAGTAGAAAATAGGTATCCTCTGGAGGAGGAACTAACTGGGAATATTATATTGAATCTAAGGCTAATCTTAATAACCTATGTGAAGCTATTCAAACTGTCTGGACAAATGCTTCTGGAACAGATATTATGAGTTGCTTGCTATATCCATACTTCTATAGTATGCACGTGTATGAACCGTAGGTTAAAGAAGATGAAACACTGAATGCTGCATATTAGAAAGGAAAATGGTACGCTCCTTCTGTAGCTGAGTTCTCAAGAATTATCTACTATAGAGGATATAGTGTATCAGGAAGTAATTTCAATACTGGAGATATAGTAAGATAGCCAATTAGCACTTCAGTTTCTAATGGAGGTGGGATATTAACTACTCCTATATTCTCTATCGCTTATTCTAGAGCTACTAATTAGTTCCCATCTGTATGGTCTAATATTGTAGGTTCTGGAGATAATGCTGGAGTTAATAACATAACTACTTCTATTAACTCATCTGCTGCTAATAACTATTCTTATCAAAGAACTTAGCAATATGATGGAAGTGGATATACCTACCAAAATGAATGGGTTACTGGTAGCTACAATGACCCATCTTACTGGAATACTGTTCAGTATAATAATGCTTGGAGATTAACTAAACATCAAGGAGTACCATTTACTAAATTTAATTATTCTAAGAATGGCTAATAATTTCATGCAAATAAGTCATAATGATCGTTATTATGTAATTAATAAGGATGACTCTTTGAAAACCTTACTCACTCAAGAGGAGCTTCTAAAGCTTCCTCTGAGTGTTTGGAAGGAACTGTTTGAGTTAAAAGATGGAGTATGTTATTTTAGACTTATGCTTCAAGTATTAGAAGCTGTAATAAAAGCCTATGATAAATCTTCAAATGTTAATTCTTTTACTTATAATGGGGAAGAGTATTGGTTAGATAAGGCTACTAGAGTAGGACTAAGAAATTTAATTGATTCTAATCCAGAAGAAATGTCCATAGTTCTTGGGGATAAAATTATTGAAATGCCTGTTGATAAGGCTAAAGATTTTCTATCTCAATTAGAAGTATATGCTGGAAAGTGTTTCGTTACAACTACGAAACATCTATAGGCGATAAAAGAACTTAGGACAGTTGAAGATGTTGTAAACTATGATTATACATCTAGATACCCAGATAAGATTACATTAAATGAATGAAAATTTAGAAAAGGATAAAATATAGCTAGGGAATGAAAAACCCTAGCTACTTCCTTCTAAATCATTACTTAATACTATAAAACTTGGCTACAATGTTAAGCCAGCCCCTCCACCTCCTGCGAATCATATTGATTTCATAGAAGGGGATTCTGTGATGACTACTATAAGTACGGGATTTGAACATAACGATAAGCCAGTCCCTCCACCTCCTGAAATAAATCTAGGTTGTAAGATTCCTAAGAAAAAGAATCCAGATTCAGTCATAGGAAGTATAGATACAGGATTTGGTTGTGATAATTAGATCGTTATAGATTGTCCCAAACCGAAATATAAAACTCATTTATGTAAAGAAAATTATCTAGGAGAGTTTAAAACAGAATCTGAGAAAACATTAGCTAGAAATAATCTAGGAGTTTATAGTAAAGAAGAAATAGATAAGATTGTTGGTTAGATTGTAGAAAATAATAACAACAATTTTATTACTAGAAAGGAAGTTTAGAATATGATAGCCAACTTAGATTTTGTAGACTCTACACTTAAATTTTATGCAGACTACCAAATACCTAATAATTTATTTAAATTATGAGTACAACACAAATTAAAAGATTATTTCAATCAAAAACTGAATTTGTACCTATTACCCTAGCAGAAGCAGTAGTTGTAAATACTTCTAATCTCCCTGGGCTTTCATCATTAGGGATAACAACTCTTGATAAAGTATTGAGAACTACTATGGGAGTAGTTGGAACTAATGCTGCAGATATTAATAGATTAAAAACTACAGTCCAAGAAATTAATACTGCTCTAGAAGGAAAATAGGACAAACTTACTGCTGGTGTAGGTATTACCATATCTCCAGAAGGAGTTATTAGTACTACTAATAGCATAGAACTATACAAGATAGTTACTTAGCTACCAACAGCATCAAAAGACTGTTTAAATTCTATATATTTAGTTCCTTCAACATCTGCTACAACAGGAAACATTTTTGTTGAGTATATTTGTGTCTATGAAAGCATATAGGCTAAGTATATTTGGGAAATAATTGGAGAAGTTCAATCAGATGTAGATTTATCTGGATATGTAACTACAGAAACCTTCAATCAAACTATCAATACAATTAATGGTTAGTTAGCTAATGCTATAACAGCGCAGGATGTTACTACATCAGATGGTAGTGCTAAGGTTGTAGTTAATTATACTATTCCTAAAGATTTATATGACAGTATGGTCGAAACAGATTCCTCAGACCAAGTAATAGGAGGATAATCATGGAACTAACTATTAAACAACTTAAGCAACATGGTTAGATATTCGTTCCTTAGACTACTGCTGAAGCTGTTTTAGTTAAAGATGGTGAGGAAGTTATTACTCTTGATAATATGCTAGAAAGAAAGGTTGAGCAGATTATTACTCCTGCTGGGTCTGGCTTGTAGGCATTTAAACAAGGGTCTAATATAATTCTTGCTCACTCCAATTCCATAACTGCAAATGAATCTCCTTCTCCAGTAAAGATAAAATACGATAGCCGAGGACATATAGTTGAAGTAGTCCCAACAAGTGGAATGACTGTAGTTGTAGACCAAGAAGGCTATTTTTAGTATAATGGTTCAGAAGACCGGAATCTACTTCTGGGGAATGATTTTGGAATAGATGAAGATAATAAAATTATATTAAAATGGAATCATTTATAATATGGCACTATTAAATTTTGCTAATACCTATGCTGAAATATCTGGCAATCTTTCTTTGCCGGAATCTACTTCTGGAGATTTTGTGAAGCTATTCTTTTCCAAGGATGGACATATTATATCCCACGGAAAAGATTTTACACCTACGTTTACTCCGAATATGAGAGGTCTAGTTCCCATTTCTAGCGGAAAAGCTACAGAAATATTTAGAGGAAATGCTACATGGGCAGAGATAACTACTGCTGATTTACCTATTGCCTCTAGTGTTTCTGATGCTATTACTGATGGTACTGCTTCTACTACTATATTAAACACCCAACAGATAGTAGAGTACGTTGGTAATGCTTTTGCAGCAAATGACGCTATGAGATATAAGGGAACTATTTCCTATAGTAATGGTAATTATACAACTCATACAGTTGCTGGAGTAGAAGTTTAGGGATTCCCAACTAAATGTGAAGTTGGAGATACTTATAGAGTAACGTCTTAGGGAACATATGCTGGATAGACTTGTTCTGCTGGAGACTTACTTATTTGTATACAGGATGGAACTGGAAGTAGCTTAAATACTTCGGCTTATTGGACTGCCGTAGAAGCAAATATTAACGGACGGGTAAAACATACAGTAAACGGTACTTCTATCTATGTTTATAGTAATAGTACTAATACCTTCACTATTTACGCTCCGACTACAAGTGGAACACAAGGATAGGTATTACTAAGTAATGGAAGTTCTGCTCCTATATGGGCAGCTTAGTCTACCCTAGTAGTAGGAGAAGCTAAGAAAGTAAGTAATGCCCTCTCACTAGGAGCCGGTTTAACCTTTGGAGCATCTGGAGCTACTTATGATGGCAGCGTTGCAAGAACTGTGTCTTTGGTGGCTGCTACAACAACCACTATAGGAGGAGTAATTGTAGATAAAGATTCTACTAATAAGACAATATCTGTTACCAGTGCTGGTAGTATATATCTTACTAAGTAGAATGTTATTAATGCTCTTGGTTATGACCCAGCATCTAAGGATACATGGAGACCTATCACTATAGGTGGAACATCTATTGGTAAGAAGACTTTAAATTTCGTACCGTCTGGAGACGTTTATTTGAAGGCGGACTCTAATGGAGATGATATACAAGATATTAGTTTTGGAATAAGCTGGTATAACATCAGTACTAAGAAATACGAAACGGCATAATTTATGAAGATAGCATACAATCCTAAAACGGCTGCAGCTCTTACAACTGCTCCAGCGAACAATGATATAACTTTCGACCTTAGTGGCTTAAATATATTCGTTAGAGGGAAGAAATTCAAGGGAACAGATACTACCTACTCAGTATTTAAGAAACATACTTCTGCTGGAAGTGGAGGTCATAACGGATTGGTGCCTGTTCCCTCATATACTGCAACTAATATTAGATTTTTAAGGGAAGATGGCACCTGGTCCATACCTGCGGCATTCACTTATACGTAGTTGACTAATCAAGATCTAGATGATTACTTAAACGAAGGAAAATGGTACTATGCTGGTGGGGGTAACAGTGTAACTAACAAACCCAGTGGCGTAGATGCATTTGAGTTATATGTTGGTAGAAATACTAATGATTATCGTTACCAGAAATTAATTACTTCTAATGGTATAATATGGTTTAGATATTATGACTCTATTGCTTGGAAAACCTGGGTTAGATGGTATACAGACCAAAATACTGACTGGAAAGTATTACAGTCTGCTACTACTACTGCAAATTTTAGACCTGTAATCTTAGGTTATACCAATACAAATACTCCTTCTGATTTAAGTGCTAATGTTACTCAGTAGGTTTATACTACTACTACTATATATGCACAACCAAGCACTGGTAGTCTGTGGGCTAATAAATTATATTCAGGTGGAAAGCCCGTTCTTACAGAACACCAATCATTAGCTAACTATGTTACTCTAAATACTGCCCAAACTATTACAGGTGTTAAGACGTTCAATACTAAATGTTTATAGGTAAGCGGAAGTACAAATTATACTACCGTATTATTATCTAATAATACATCAATAAATGCTTCATTACGAGATAATATATGGAAAATATATCATAGTAATGGTAGTGAGACAAATAGAGGAATAAGTATATGGTCTTATGGAACTGGTATTAATAACTAGGTACTTAGCATATCAGCTTATGATACTGGTTCTACATTAGCTAATCCTGGTAGTGCAGTTAATAGCTTATATATGCATGGTATCATTAGAGCAACGTCTACAATCACTGGTTCAGGATTTGTAAAAAGTGGTTCTTCTGATTCATATGTACTACTAGGAGGTGGGGGACACAAATTAGTATCAGACTTTATGTTAAAAACTGATGAGCTGTCTAACAACCTTACCACTATCACAAAATCATTAAATGTCACATAGGCATGGATGGATACTGGTATTACTTCCACAAATCTTCCTGCAAACGGTACCTATATAGTATAGGTTCAAGTTAATGCTAATGATAGCACTGGAAATATGTACAGTTGCTACAGTTCTGGTGTAATGAGTTGGTACAAAGATGATACTAATGATACAGAAACAGATGAAATTATATTACATCGCTCTGGTCATGCATATGGAAAAACAATCTACTTAAGAACTGTTATGTAGAGTTCTGGAGTTTTAAAATTATAGATAGGTGCAAGTTCTGGTATTGGAAAGGCTTACACTTATACATTTAAATTTAAGAGAATAATATGATAAAGGTTAAAGATGGATATGGTAAGCTTATAGGAACCACATATCAAGGAAGTGCTACACAAGTTCTTCTTAGTAATGGAGGAAATCTAGAATTCTCTTCTGGAACTAAGGCCAATACACTTGTTTAGAGAAATGCTAATTAGCACGTATACGCTACCTACTTCAACTCTGCAATTTCAGATGAAGCATTAACAGATATTGGTTCCGTATATGTGAGAAATACTTCTGATACATTTATCAGGAGAATAAGTAAGACTCAATTTTATTCAATTATAGATAACAAGTTTGTAACCCTAGATACAGCTTAGACTATTACTGGGGTGAAAACATTTTCTACTGGTCCTATTCTAGCTATTAATGCTATTATTACTTAGAATTAGAACAGTACAAGTAATTACACGACAGTTATTAAATGGCTAAAGGGAGGGACATCTTAGGGAACTTATAATCCGTCCATCGGGTAGCATAATACTGGGGGAGATGGAACTGGTTCTATTTGTATTCTTCCATATCCTACTAATACAAACCCGTGGAATGGGACTGTAGGTTTATTTATAAGTAAAGGAGTTCTCAGATTAGACGGAAGGGCTGTCGCTATTGCTGAAAATTATTATACAAAAACAGAATCCGATAACCGATATGTAAATGTTACCGGAGATACTATGACTGGTCCTTTGATAGTCAAAGCTTCAATAACTGGAACTTAGCTAATCTCAAATATAGCTGATGGAACTGCTCCCTTAAAAGTAACTAGCAAGACAGTGGTTACGAATCTTAATTCTGACCTATTGGACGGTTATCACGAAACATCATTCTTTAGAACTAGAGGAAGTCAGACTATAGCAAGCTCTATTCCAACTACAACTGAGTTATCTAGCAATAATAACTTAAGCGGTAATTGGAATGTAACTTTTCCTGGAGCATCTGGACATCTTGTTCAATTTGATACTGGAAGTAGAAGTACTAGATATATGCAATTCTACTCTTATTATAGTGGTAGTTTGTATTGGAGAAATAGTACTGATTCCACACTTAGCACTAAATCTTGGAAAACTATAGTAGATAGTGCAAACTATACTGGAATAGTTTTAAAGATTGGTACAGCTACAAAAGGTTCTGCAACTCTTCCTATATATTTAAATGCTGGAACTCCTACAGCTTGTAGTACAACTCTTGGAGTTTCTATTACGGGAAATGCAGCTACCGCAACTAAATTGTAGACGGCTAGAACTATTAATGGCACTTCATTTAATGGTACTGCTAACATTACCACTGCTTATTGGGGAGCAACTAGAACAATCACATTATCTGGAGCTGTGACTGGTAGTGCTTCTGTTAATGGAAGCTAGGATGTTACGATTACTACCACATATCAAACTGGTTCTATAGACGGACGCTATGTTGGAGGTAAGAAAGTAGCAGGACATGGTTCGTTTGGAACTGCGTATACAGCTGATACATACTCTTCTAATTTCGTAGATAAAGCATTTGTAGCATATGCAGAAAGAGGTTCTTGGGCTTATGCTAACAATGGATACATAACAACAGATATAGGAGTGAATATTCCTCTTGCTGGAACTGCTATATTCCAATGGGGAGCTAATGATACTAATAAAACTTAGTTGTTTATAACGCCTCATAATAATTCAGGAATTAGTAATCCCGCTGCTAATGAAATGTTGTTCTACACAAGTAATGGTAGTGGTTATACTTCTGCTTGGACTAGAGTATTAACTCATAGAAATTATACAGCTTATACTGTAACTAAGACTGGTGGTGGAGCAAGTGGTACTTGGGGAATCTCAATTACTGGTAGTGCCCCTTGGGCTAATATTACTGGTAAACCAGGACTTTTGACATTGGCTGGAATTACAAGTTTGACTAACAAGGATTTAAATTATGCTACATATAACTTTGGAGGTACAAACAAAGGAGATGATCCTGCCCAACTAAACGTTCCGGCTAATTATGGAATGTATCTATCACTTGCAGCAAGTAACATAAACCAAGGTGGATAGATATTCTTTAACACTGTTCCAGGAACCACTGGAACCTTATATTTTAGAACTAGAAATGCCGGAAATGGTAATACAGTTGATACATGGAAACCTTGGAAAACAGTCTTAGATTCTAGTAATTACACAGCTTACTTTAATCCTGCTAATTATGTTACAGCTTTAGGTACGAATGGTGATTACGTTACTTGGACAAAGAATGGGACTACAAATAACTTAACAGTTCCCTATGCTACTAAAGCTAATAGGCTTACTTTAGTAAATTGTTATAATGGTACTACAAACAATGACCTATGGAGTAGTATCAAGACTGCAAACAATACTTATATTGGTACTGCTACGATATATGAGGTGTGTGATGACGGCGGTCCTACAACTTATGGAGAAGTTTTGGATATAGTATCCATACATAGTAACCACTGGCAACCGTAGCTATGGTTTGATTCCGGAAAAACCGGAAGTATTAGACATAGAAACAAGGATTACAACAACGCTACTTGGGGAAGTTGGTATACTCTTTTAGATACTAATAATTATCCAAGATTGTTAGATGGAAGATATGTTACTCTTACAACTGCACAAACTGTTAGTGGGGTTAAGACTTTTAGTACATAGTAGAAATTTACAGTAGCAACTGGTACTTCACCATTTACTGTTACATCAACTACTGTTGTAACTAATTTAAACTCTGATTTGCTAGATGGAAGGCATCTAGGCAATGCTACTGGAAGAATACCATATATAGTTAGTTTTCCAGCATATTCTAGTTTTGGTAGCAGTACGTCTACTCTTGATTATGAGAAAAATATACTTAAGTGGATATGGACTAATCAGAATCATGGTGGAGATACTCTACTGATAGGAGTTGGTAGGCCGAATACTATAGGAAATCTTTAGATTTAGTTATATGGAACCAGCGGTGTAAATAGTAGTACTGGATATCCAAAATATTCATCAGCAATATATTATCCACTAGGTGGCAGACCAATATGTTTCGGAACTACTGACTATAACTTTTATAGTTATAGTTTAGCGTTTTCTGATGACATAAAAGATCCCGCGAATTATTATTGGGCTAATATTAAAGTATCAGCTTCTTCTAGTACAGCAACCTAGCCTACTTTTAATACTTGCTACACAAGCAACTGGTTTAGAAGTTAGGGAGGTACTGGTTGGTATAACCAATCGTATGCAGGAGGGGTATATATGAACGAGAACTACTGGGTTAAAACTTACGGTGGTACTATGATGTATATAGCTCCTGATGCTCATGCTTGGGGTATAGGCGGATACAATATTGCTATGAAACTGTATCACAGTTCTCACATAGGAATAAATTTTGCAACTAGTGCTTATACATGGGGAATATATGCTAACAGCAATGGTAATATGTACATAGGAAGGAGAACTGGAAATGTCAATGATAGTTCTGGAACCTACTATCATACTCTTACAGCTTCTTACATATCATCTCCCGGTTTTTATCACTCGGCAATAGGGAGTAACAGTTATGTGTTACTAGCTGGAGGTTCTTATAAGGGTCTGGGAGACTTTGCTAAAGGTAATGCAGGCTCAGCTACTAAAGGTGTATATGTAACCGGAGGTACAGTAACCGCAATGACTTATTCTCTCAGTTCCAATCTAAACTCAGGAACTTCTGATAAATTAGCTTACTATAGCTCAGCTACAACAGTAGCAGCATATATTTCAAGTGTAGGGGATACCAATAGAGGAGTATATATGAATGCTGGTGTTCCTACCGTTATGACATATTACTTGAATGCTACAGTAAACTCAGGAACTTCTGATAAATTAGCTTACTATAGTAGTACTAATGCACTTAGTAGCTACACTACTACAGTAGGAAGTACTCACTAGCCGGTATATATGAGTTCTGGTGTTCCTACAATTTGCGGGTATTCTTTCAAGGGTAGTAGTCGTTAGCCAATTGTGTTATTATCTGGAGTTTTTTATAGAAGTGGTACAACATGGTATATGGATAGTGCCAGAACTCATAAAGTAGTAGATGCAACTCCTTCAATAACTATTTCTGGAGCTAGAATGTAGATTACGTTGCCAGGAACTACGATCTCGTCAGGTGTTGTAACATAGGAACAGACAACTGATTTTTCTGCTAGTTCTACTGCAGATGTTAATTCATACGGTAATGGTGCTTACGGATTTGCTGTTTATTCTAATGCAGCTAATTATGTTTGTGTGAGAACTTGGTGTCAAAGAAATGATAAAAACCACAGCTGGACAAGTAATGGAGAGTCTTGGACTACATTTTTAATGCGAATCCAAGTTACCTTATTTGGGTATATTAATTAACACTTTTTAACTAGAGACATAGACTAATATTATATAATATAGTTTATTACCAAAAAAAATTAATGTTTTATGACTTTAAATGATGTATTGACTAAACAAAATGTAATCACCAAAATTATTTTAAAAGATGGTGAGAAAGAACTCTCAAAAGAGTTAAAAGTAAAAATTATGCGCATTAGAATGGCATATAATAAGATTAAGAAACAATTCGATGAAGATACTCAAGAGTTTGCAAATCAGATTATTTCTGATGAATTAAGAGATCTTGCAAACAAGACTGATAGAACTCCAGAAGAAGATGTTAGATTCAATGAAATGAATGACAAAACTAATGCTGAATATCAAGAATATCTTGTTCAAAAAGGATTAGAAGAAGTTTCAGATACGCCAGAAGATTCCATAACAATGGATGAATATTCTGACATTCTAGATATTAATTCCGGAAATGATGTAGAAATTAATGGAAATACTATTAAAGCTGCTGACTTAATGGAAATTGTATTTGACTTATTTGTGAAAGAGTAATTATGGAAATTGTAAAACAAAATGAAACCTATCAAATTTCTGATACCAACGAAAAGGGATGGGAAATGACTGGGACTGCTAACAAAGATGTTAGTGGTTCTTTAACTATCAGCTTTGCTGTATCTAAACCAGGAGAGCTAGTAGAAAGTATTGGAGATTGCACCTATTCTAAACCATTTGATAATAATGGGATGATTTCTGTCTCCTACAGTGTATCAGAAGTTAAGAGAGCTGAATTTGTTCCTTATATGGATTCAGTTATTGATTCAGTTCTACAACACTTTAATCAAGCATCTTGATATGGGAAGAAAGAAACCAAATGTCCCAAAAGCTGGACTAAAGAAAGGTGGAAAATGTAAAAAATAATAGATATGGGAAGAAGAAAAGTATCTAGTACCAGAGGCGGAATAAAAAATGGAGGGAAGATTAAGAAACGCGGTAAGTGTAAATAAGAGACTGTATAAACTTCTCTTATTGATTCTAAAGATTATTCCATTCTTGTTGTCGATAAACGAAACAGTTTTTACTATACTGCATTACTACGACATTGAATGTTATTCTCTGAATTTCTTTGGAGGATTTTCTGTATTATTCTTATTACAGTTGTATATCATGTCATATGTTTTCAACTATTGTAAATGGCATAGAGTTCCTTTACATTACGTTACTATAGTAAACATATTAGCTTTATACGATACATTTGTTGGAATACCGCTGTCCGACTTGCAGATGTTAAGAGTATATCTGATTATAGCCGGAGTTAGTCTGTTATACTTCGTTTATTTAAAAATAAAAGGCAAATGTTGAAATCTATAATAAGAACTTTGCTACAGAAATTCATAGATGATATCGACGCTGATAATTGTAATATTACAATGGAACAGCAGAGTAAGATTATTTCTGTATTGTCAAATATCGCTAATCCAGATTAGAGAATGAGTAAAATTTAGGCTTGTGATTATATTGGTGTTAGTAGAGCTACGTTTGACAACTATGTTAAAGATGGATTCATTCCGAAAGTAATCAAATAGGAAGGTTTTAAAGAACTTTCTTGGAATAAAGCTGACTTAGACATATTTCTATCCAGTTAGAATTGACTCAGTAATGAGTTAGAAATCGGGGACCTTGAATGGTTTACGTTATGATAGCATAATGTAACTGTTTAAGATTCCCGATTTTGTTTTTAGTATCGTCCAATTTCACTCATAGGAATGCATATTATAGTGTAGTTCTAGAACAAATAAATTTATTATTAACAATTAAATTGCAAAACTATGAGTGAAACAAGAACTTATATTGTGCCTGAATAGCCATAGCAAAATCCAAACGATAACTTAGCTATGATGGCTATGTTAAATGGAAACGGTGGATTTGGTGGAAATGGTATGTGGAACAATCCTTTCATGTACTTGGTTTGGATGTGGATGATGCGTTGGATGAACAACGGTTGGGGTGAAAACGGCGACTGTCAAAACGCAGGTCTATCTAGACAAATTCAAACTCTACAGGAACAAATGCAAGATAACCATAACTCTGACCTAATCATGCAGGGAATTAACGGAAATGCTGATGCTATCCGTGAAGCTGCTGATAAGATAGGATGTAACTTCAACGTGCTTAACCAAGCAGTTTGTGGAATACGTTCTAGCATTGATCAAGTTAGTGGACAACTTGGATTTACTGGAGAAAGAATTATCAATGCTGTTAATTCTGGAGATTGTAAAGTTATCGAGGCTATTAATAGCTGCTGCTGCAATACATAGAAAGCTATTATTGAACAAGGCTATCAAAACCAATTGGCAAATGAAAGACAGACTTATCAGATTACTAATAGTGTAGATTCAGTAGGACGTTCAGTAGAGAGAGGATTCTGTGATACTGCTTACGCAACTCAGACTCAGACTTGCGCTCTTCAGAATACTATTAGAGACACAGGCAACGCAAACACAACTTAGATTATAGCTAAGCTTGATGCAATGTAGAATCAGGCTCTATTAGATAAGATTGATGCTCTTCGTGAAAAGAATAGTCAATAGGCTGTTATTATCAATAATGCCCAATAGACTGCTGCTTTTGGTCAAATGATAGGTCAAGCTACTTCCCCTATTGTCGCTGCTGTGAACGCTCTTCAAGGTGATGTTAATGGAATCAAGTGTAAACTTCCTGAAACTGTAACATTACCATATAGCTGTGCTACTGCTGTTCCTACAAACGTTCTCTACAATGGCTACGCTCTAGCTAACTACGGAGGATGTGGATGCTATAACAACACTCTTTGGGGTTAAGAAAGGAGGTAACTATGTTATTACCTACTTATATTAACGTAAATAGAGGAGGAATACCAGCAATTAGTAGTGTCGGAGTAAACGTTAGTACTACTGAAGTTTAGTTTGATTTTAATAATCATCGTAACGTAGGTGCTCCTTTTAGAGGACTCCTAATAGTAAGACTTAACCAGGCTATACCTGCTGGCACCACAACTACTCTTCCTATTACCTTTACTACTGGTGGAGGTAATGCTTAGAGATTAGCTGGATTCAATGGAGCAGATATAACAGTTGCTCAAATATCAGGTACAGGAATTTACCTATGCTGGTTTGAGAGTCAAACTAATACATTACAATTATTAACAGGAATTGCATAATGGCATTTTAGAATTTAAGAAATAGTAATCAGCTATTTATCTTGCATAAAGATTCTGTTCCTACTCTGGAAATTGGTAAGGTTACTAATGTATCCGTACCAGTTCCAAAGTATGGAAATCCAGGAATGTATAATCAGGAAATGATAGTAGATATTACGGCTGAAATAAACGGCACATCTGCTAATTTCCAGAAATTACCAGCAATGGGAGACATTGCGGATTTTGGAAATAATATTGTGGTTTCCTGCAACAAAGAAGCAATGAATAGTGAAGTTTCTTCAATGAAGCAAAGAAGCCTGGATATAATTAATAGTATCGACACACATTAGAGTATTATTAAAGGATGTGACGAAATTCTATAGCAATTAAATCCGGAAATAATTGAGAAACAAAGACAAGAGCAAGAGAATAAGGCTTTAAGAGAAGAAATTAACTCTCTTAAAGAAATGTTCAGAGAATTTATTAAATCATCTTTAAAATCAGAACAACATGGCAACAATAATTGAAATTCAAGAGTCAAAATTTGAACATCTTTCAGATTGCGCTGAATAGATTGTAAAGCACGGAAAGAAATTGATGCACTGTTTATCAGAACTAGAAAGTAAATCTGGTGAACGTTACATGGAAAGATACGGAAAGCGTAGACGCGGTGGAATGAGAGATTCTGACTACGACGACGAGGACTATCCAAGATATTATTGATATGAGAGCAGCTTTGGATATGTATGACGATATGCCAAAGTATATGCGTAAGTACTTACAAAACTACGGTTGGCATTTCAACAAGGCTTTGTGTTCATACGCTACTTCTCTTATGAAGAAGGGTGGGAAATCCCTAGAGCCAGTATCCAAAGAATATATTGACAAGGTACTATAGCAGAATAACATTAGACTAGAAAATAATGTTGGATATGACTATGTATTCGTTGGCAATATGTGTAAGGCAGACTATTACGGAAGTAGTATAACCGATGAAAAGCACTTTGCTTTATACATCAAAGATACTATAGACGACGAAGATGCTGGAGATGGTACTACCATGAGAAGATGGTACGCTACTATGGTAGCGAACGGAATGATGGTAGACTGGGAGGATGTGATATGACACATTTCAGAGTATTGTTTGAAAAATACGATTGGGATATAGAAGTTTGCATAGTTGTGGAAACTCCCAACGTTCAATACATTTTGAGTAGATTAGAGGATTTGGGATGTCCAGACGATGTTTTACATAGAGCAACTTCGAGGTTAGTAGATTATGAAAATTCAGGTTTTACATACACTAACCAAGATGAACACAAAAGCATCATAGTTATAAATAAACCAGATTCCGCTGAGGAGTTTATAGATACTTATAACCATGAAAAAAATCATGTTGAAATGCATATATGTAAAGAGTTTGGTATTGACCCATATTCCGAGTAGGCTGCTTATCTAAGTGGTTAGTTAGCAAAAAAGTTATTTAAAGCACAGTTAAGAAACTGGATTAGATAACTCTCTATTATTAATAGGAGAATTTTCCGAGAGTGGGAAGTTCTCCTATTTTTGTTTTGTTAAATTCTTAATAATGTTTATATATTACTGTAAACATATAAACATATAATCTTATGAAATTTTTTACTATTCAAGAATTAACAAAAAGCACTACCGCTTAGTAGAAGGGAATTAAAAATATTCCTTCAAAAGAATAGGAGCAAAATCTTATTGCTCTTATAGAAAATATTCTAGACCCTCTTAGGGGGGCGTATGGAGGACCAATTATTGTGACTAGTGGTTACAGATGTCCTACCCTAAATAAGGCTATAGGAGGAGCTAAGAATAGTTAGCATATGGCTGGATAGGCTGCAGATATAAGAACTGTCAAAGATACAAGAGCAGAAAACAAGAAATTATTCGATTTAATTTAGAAATTAAAACTCCCATTCGATTAGTTAATAGACGAACATAACCTAGATTGGGTTCATGTAAGTTATTCTAATAGGAACAGAAGGGAAGTAAAAACTATAAAATGATATGGGAGAAGGTAAAACCAATATGTTCGGTAAAACCTATAATACTATTGGTTCTACCGATTCTAACTTTTTGATAAAAACAAAAGGAGATTTGAAAGTCCAGTGGGGTGGGAAATTTATAGATATAATAAAGAATGGTAAATTAGCTTCTGCTGGGGCTGATATACTTAAGGTTGCTGCCAGTTCAGACGAGATTTCAAGTAATGGAATTTATTTAGTCCCTACAGAAGAAGGGAATGAAGTTTGGATTTCAATAGATGGAACTAAAGTCAATTTAGCTGGAGAAGTTGGAACTACCTATGTCTCATTCCTAGCTGAACAGAAAGAAGTAACTGCCGATTAGAAATATACAGCATTAACTAATGCAGGGTTCTATTATGAAACCTTAGAATAGGCTAAAGCTTCCGGAATCAAGGCTGGGATAGTTTTTATTCCTTCAGAATAGAAATTATACGTTATTAAAGATGGGCAATTCTCAGACTATTATTTAGTGCAATCATCTATAAATAATACAACCAGTGAAAAGGATAATACTTTCGATGAAATTTTGATAGGAGATTTAAGAATATATAACGATTCTGGGTATAGTAGATTTAATACCTCTACTAAACTTATGTTCTCTATAAATAATGAATAGTACGTAACAATTGAAGATGAGATTATTCAAATTCATAAGACTATGCAGGTGGAGGATGATGTAATTATATAGTCTAAAGGATCAAACTAGAATAAAGGATTTCGCTTATATAATACTTCTAACGGATCTGTTTTAGAAGTAGATTCTATTGTCTGGAGGAACTAGGATTCTGAGTAGACCAAATAGACTTAGAGACTAGATTCTTCTATTGTATATAGTAAATACAATAATGTAATATTATCCTCTTCTATTGTTAGCTAGAAAGATCAGTAGTCTCAAATTGCCTGTTCTCTGAAGTATACTAACTACTTTCAACCAGATCAATTAGTATACGTCTTTCTGTCATAGGAAGGATTCCAATATGTTCTATCAATAGATAGATATGTTGAGGAGTAGGGATATTCTATAGAAGCAATACTGAAAAATGACTAGATAGCTCCAGAACTAATATCAGTAGAAATACAATACAATGACGGTTAGGAAGTAATTATAACTATTCCGAAAGGGGAAAGATCCGCAGAGGTAAATTTGGGAAAGTTAGAATTTTTTAATATAGATAGTAAAACTATAATATAGGGTCCGAATAATATTATAATTGAAAATTAGACCCCTGATGGTATATTTTTTGATAAGGCTACTGCGTATGAATGTATGGTATATTCGGTCAATAATTAGGAAATTATATTAAGTATCCCAACACAGATTTCAGAAAGTTTTGTTAATAGTAGCCCTAATACAGTTATCTGTTTGTCTAATACATAGTTGTTAAAGATATAGGAAAATAATATGGATGTGTTAGACCGTTCCAAAACCATTACTGAAGAAATAACTAACGAATCTAGAGTAGTTGAGACTGTAGAAAAGCCAGACGAAACGATTCATACCAGAATCGGTACAGTAAAGGAGACCGACTTTCAATAGCTTAAAGAATGTCCAGAGGAATAGGAAGAAATAAATGTAGGAATCTACTCTGATAACTTCATAGGACTTAATTCTAAACTCTACGATACTATATTTAAGAAAAGATGCGATTTTCCAAAGTATGATGAATCTATTAAAATACCAGAAGATTTTGATGATAAGAAATATAATCGGGCTGTGCCAAACATAGAATGGATTAAGGGATTAATTGATCGGGCTGTGCCAAACATAGAATGGATTAAGGAATTAATTGATCAGGCTGTGCCAAGCGGTACTATTACTATGTTCAATGGAGCGTCTGATATTCCTGTAGGGTGGGCAGTATGTGATGGGACCAATGGAACACCCAACTTAATTGGAAAGTTTGTTAAGGCAGTAGCAACAGTCGACTAGATAGGAGACAATCCTTCTGATCTTAACGAAAGTAATGAATTAGTCCTTACACAAGAACATCTTCCTAAACATAGTCACCCTCATAAAGAACATACCCATAGCTTAGACGGGAATATATCTGGAACTACAGGTAGTTCTGGGGATTTGACAGTATCACTCGATTATTCTGACTATAATTGGGGTATAGAAGGAGTTACTAAGACTTTCGTAACCTCTGTTGCTGGAGAAGGTGTAACTACTGAATCTGGAACAGTAGATAGGGTATCAAATATAAAGACTCAAGGAGGTAATGCAACTGGTGGGAGTCATACTCATTCAATATCGTTAGACACTGACGGAGGGGTTTCTCTATCTTCTACTAAAAGTTAGGAAGAAGAATTAGTAGACTCAGAATGGCCAAATAATCCTATAAAGATAGAACCTCGCTCTTATTCTTTAATATTTATTATGAAATTATAATTTCTTATTATCAGAAATTAACATTTAATAATGTTTTAATTGCTGTATAACTAATCAATACTTATATATTGTATGATTAACTAAAAAATGAATATGAATATGGAAAATTTTGATGATGTAATTTTTGGCGACGACGAGTTTGGAGAATTACCCTCCGAGCAAGAAAAACAAGAAGGAACCGAAGATATACTTCCTGCTAATTAGCAATAGCCTTCTAGTTAGGAACAAGAAGATTTAACAACCGAAGTATTAAAACTTAAAGGTATTTCTAATCCAGAAAAAATTAAATTTGAAGATGAAACTGGTGCTATTATAGAAAGAGCCTGGGATTCTCTTACAAGGGAAGAGCAGATAAATATCTTAATTGACCAAGAGCAAGAACAACAAGAGTTTGATGATTCTGAACTACAATTAATTAATACGATTAGAGAAAGTGGTATGACTCCGGAGGAGTATCTGCAATCTCTATTATCAGAAGTTGAACAGACTAAACGATATAAAGTTGACGATCTTTCAGACGAAGAAGTTTATGCTCTGGATTTATTACATAAGGTTGGGTAGGACATTTCTGACGAAGAAATTAACCAAGCGATAGAATTGGCTAAACAAAATGAAGGTTTGTTTAAGAAAACAGTAGAAGGTCTTCGAAAAGAATATATAAGACTTTAGGAAGATGAAGAAGCACAGATAGCTAATGAAAAAGCAGCAAAAGAAGAAGAAGCATATAATAGATTTGCTACTTCGATTAAAAGTCAAATTCAAGGACTTGATTCATTTGCTGGACAACCATTGTAGCTTTCTGATGATGATATAGAAGATTTATCTTCATTTATGTTAGAGCTAGACGACCAGGGACTAAGTGCCTTTGGTAGAGCTATGAATGATCCTTCCTTATTCACTAGAGCTGCGTTTTGGATACTCAATGAAGATAAAATAGTAGAAGAATTAAATCAATAGATTCAGGATAACTACAGAAGAGGTTATGAATAGGCTAAGATGGACTTACAAGGTAAGCCTAAATTAGTATTCAATAAACCCACTTCACAAAAGAAAACCACAGACGATGTGTTTATAGATGATGAAGATTGGTAAAAGATTTATTAACATTTAAAAAGAATAATTATGCTTGTAGCGAGTTTTGTAACTAATCGCCCAACGATGGGTGATACTAGAACTTATGAAGATTTTAGTAAATTCTTGGGAGAAAGACCTCACCGTTTAGGAGTTGTGTCTCGTCTTTATCCAGAATTGACTGCAACTTTCTTGACAGAAGCTCTAAGAAATATTTTCTATGGAGATACCAAGAAAGCAACTGGATTCCAGAATATTGATTCTACTTACTTTGAATGGGAAGTAGAAACTAACTATATTAAGAGAATCCCCTTCGCAGCTGTGCCTGTTGAAGATGGAGCTGACGGCTCTGAAATTGAAATGATTTTCCCAGAAAACTATTATCAATTACACGAAATTTTTAAAATCGAGAAAACTGGGCAGCAATGCTTTGTTGTATCTCGTCCTACTAGAAAGGCTGACAATATGTGGTCTGTAATGGTAAGACTAATTGACGATGACTACTCCTCAATCTTGGATAAAGATGGATGTCAGATTGGTGATACAACTCGTTTCATTGGTAACGCTAAACCAGAATTGCATGATACTGGTTTCGTTAAATATCAATCTAATGTTGAAAAGATGAGAAACTATATGACAACTATTCGTGTTGACGATAGCTACTCTTCTAAATATGCATTAATGGAAGATACTTTCATTAAGGTTGGTAAAGGCGAAAATCAAGGATGCTTAACTGAAAAGATTTACAAACTTGAGCCTATGAAGAAGAATCTAATTGAAAACTTCTTATATGCTCGTGAAAATATGATTCTATTAGCGAAAGGAAATATCGGAGTAGATGGTAAAGCTACTATTTCTGATAGAGGTACTGGACGTCCAATTCCTATTGGTGACGGTATGATTCCTCAAATCGAAAGATTTGCTTCTAAGTATGCTGCTAATAGAGTAACTATTAATACATTCCACACTATTATTTCTACTATGGTTGAGAAAGCTGAGAAGCCTACTGGTAATCACTTTGCATTCATGGTAAATGAAAGAATGTGGGGAATCGTACAGAGAGTTCTTGGAGATTATCTGTCAACTCGTAAGACTGATGGTGCTTACTTGTGGTCTAGAGGTGGAGAAGGAAAATATATCAAGGTAGGTGCTACATTTGATGCTTATGAATGGGGCGGAAATACCGTATCATTCAAAGTTGATAGAACATTGAGTAGAGAGTTCTTAGAACCATACGCTCTATGTATTGACCTTACAACTGGTAAGACTTCTACACAACCCCCAGTTGCAATGTATTCTCTAAAAGGAAAAGACTACATCTTTAACGAAGTACTCGGTGTAGGTGGTCGTTCAGGTGGTGATAGTGGTGTAGTTTCTACTCCTGTTGCTGGAGGTATGATGACTATCCATGGATATGCTGGTATTGCAGTATTTAATCCATACCGTTCATTTATTCTTCGTTGTAAAGAGTAATAACTAAGATAAATAATAGTATAGATGAGGTAGGGAACGAGGTGCTTCCCTACCTAATTCTTTAAAATATGAAAATGAATTATGGCAAAAAAGGTTAATGAAGTACAAGACGGTGATTTAAAAAGTAACATCGTTGTATTAAGAAGTGTATTTGGCAAAGTTGGTCAAAAATATTATATTCAACCACAAAAAGACTCTCGTGGTAGATATGCAGAATGTGTGAAAAGAGTTAATTCCCAAGGAGATATTATTTTAACTTCTGAGGAAATTGAAAGAGAAGCAAAAGGATTAGCTGCATATATTCCAGAAACGGAACTATTTGTAATAGAAGATGGTAAAACTTTCAACTTAGATGATGTCTATGAGAACGCTGTTTGGGAAGCAATTAAAAACTGCGACTTAATAGCTCCTGATAGATTCGCTAAGAATGATAAGGGAGAATATCTAATTGATGGAACTGTGGACCCAAGGTCCAAGAGACCTAGATATGGTACTGCAGAATTATATGTTGATAGACCTGGATTCGAAGCTCAACGTAGAGTTACAAGACGTAAACTTATTGTAGAGGCTTCTAACTATATTATGAATGACGAGCGTGGATACGAAGGAAGATTACTGGTTGCTAAAGTATTAGGTAGAGATATGAAAAATCAGCCAAACGCCGATGTTGAAGATTATCTATTATCTATTGCTGAAAAAACTCCGGAAAAGATTATCAACTGCTATACTGGTGGAGATATTCAACTTCGTATGTTATTTATAGAAGCTCGCGAAAAAGGAGTAATCGTTAAGAAAGACGGACTTTATGTTTACGGAGATGATGGTAAAGTTGTTCTAGGTACTACTGATAGTGCCGCTATAGAGTGGATGAAGACACAAAGAAATGCCAAAACCTTAGCCTTAATTAGAAAAGACACATATCCCGATATGTTCGAAGATTAATTATCAATATTTTAATATAATGCGAAAATGACCGCAAGACAAGTTTTTGAAGCTACATTGATAGAACTTAGTAAAGTATAGGCTCCTTCGCTAAAACTATATGAATTTAATTACTTATTTAATAAAGCTATTAACTAGTATATAAATAAGGTTTATAATGTATACGATATTAATCAGCAAACTACTGATGATTTACGCGTATTAAAATCTACTACATTTCTAACTCCACATAAAGTTGAATTAGCTAGTTCTAAAAAGGATAGTGCTGTTAGAAATATAGGTACAGGAGGTAAAGTGGCTGCCACTGGAAACTAGGACGCTCCTTCTGATGGATATACTGGATAGGCTTCTTCTTATTTAAGTAAAACACATCGTTCTATACAATCATTGCATGGAGCTACTTATGAAGTATATATGCCTATTGATTACTTACATATGCTAAACTGTGTATGTATCTATTATGTAGCTAAATAGAAAGATTGCTGGGATGCAGGTTCTTATATAGAAATTCCAGCAACTAGATTAACAGCCGATTCTTGGAGTTAGATTATTACTGACATTTATAATAGACCGTCCCCAATGAGACCTTATTATTATGTTCACAACATGAATCAGTATACAACTTTACCTACTGATCCCAGAACTTAGGTAACAACTGGTACTGGATTAGAAGAAGTTGGTATTGACATGAAAGGAATATATTAGGTTGATACAGTAGACGGAGGAGAATGGGAAGACAATGATATAAATTCAGGAACCTAGGGAGGTACTCCTTTAGAAGCTCAAAATTCTAACTTTCAAAGAACTTTTAAATTAAAAGTTGGAGAAGAAGAATAGTAGGTTTCTTTGGTAGAAAAACCGATTGCTCTTAGAGCTGGAAATACTTCTAATGTTCGCTGTGAGATTAGATATGGTAAGGATGATAGTTTATTCCAATTAGTAGAAGTGCAGATTGATTATGTTAAGTGTCCATAGTTTATCCGTCTAACTCAAGAACAGATAGACTTAACAGAAGATACTTCTCAAATCATGGAGTTCCCAGATTATGTAAACCAAGAGATTATAAACGAGTTGGTACACTTAGTAATGGAACGTGTAAACGATCCTAGACTAGGCAATAATATTTAGATGACTCAATCTATTGCTAGACCAACTGGGCAATAGCAACCAGCCCCTCAACAAGGCTAATTAAAATTTAATTAATTATGGCAACAGGTTTAAATTTCCAAACTTAGACGATTATTAATTCGAATCTGGATCCAGATTCAAGTAAACTAAATGGAAAAGGTACTGACAATACTTACCTTTTCAAGAGTGGTAAAACAAACATCGACGGTGTAGAAGTTGATGCTCTCAAGATTAAAAGAGACTTTGTATTTGTAAAGAATTGTGTAAAAGCAATCAGAAAAAGAGCTGGATATAATGCTGTAATGTGCAAAGCTACTATTGACTTTGCAGACACTACTCTTTTAGCTGCCCTAAAAGCAGGTGGAGCAAAAACATATTGCAGACTCGATATTTATTTGGGTGTTGAAGGTGCAGAACCTTATATTTATTCAACTCCCTGGGTTCAAAAAGGTATGCCATTCTGGATTGAGTTTACTGTAAAACAAGCTGATGAAGCTGCTACTATTGCTAAAAACGTAGCAGATATGCTTAAGAAAAATCACGTATTCCTATGTGATAAAGATTTGATTAACGTATCTGTATCTGGTGGTAAATTAATCCTAGAAGGAGCTACTGAATATCAGAGATTCCGCAAAATCGAAATTAGCACATTTGATGCTTATGATGATTATGCAGATAAAGTTGCAGAATTAGACCCAACTAAAACTGCTGCTACAGACATCAAGTTGGATGAAAGAGGTAAGAATAGCTTCGGTACATATTCTCAAATCATTAAAGATTTAAGATTACCTACCGCTGCAAACTATCAATGGACTCATATCCGTCAGGTAGAAACTCCTATAGTAGGTGCTATCTACAATCAATATATTATAGAATATGAAGCACCAGCTACAAATGATGGTCTTCACGCAGTTGGACAGAGAATGACTTCTCATACTGTTCATGTATTCTGGGTTAAGAATGATGCTGAATTGATTTCAGCTTGGGAAACTGCACTTGGTACAGTAGGTACTGTAGTTGACGTTGATGTCGCTTCTGATGACGAAGAAGAAGAGGATGAATTAGGCGCTTAAATAAACTAAAGGCGGGACTACCCTGTTCCGCCTTTCTTTTTAATAAGGTATGGAACAGTCTATTTTAGAATGGGCCTTAGCAGTAATAGGCAGTGGTGGTATTGGCGCAGTTATTACCTACATTTGCACATTTAAAAGCAAGAAGAAATAGGTGGAAGCTGAAGCAGAATCTTCAATAGTCGATGTTGAGCAAAAGAAAATAGACCTCAAACAAGACCAATATGATTATTTATAGAAAACGTGCGATAAGTACATAAAAGATTATCATGAACTTGAAGGTGATTTTAGAAAACAAATTTCAGAATTGAGAGAATAGATGGATAGAATTATGCTAGAGAAATCTCAGGCTATATCTGCGAAATGTAATGAAATCGCCACTCTGAAATCTAAGGTTACTTATTTGAAGGGTATTAGATGTTATAACTTTACTTGCAAACATAGGATAATGGCTAATCCTGATAAAACAGAAGAATAATGTATATAGAGAAACTTGCATCCCAAATTCGTAATGATGTTGTATCTGGACTAAGAGGTTATCATTAGAACTTATCTATGAATATGGATTAGCTAGAGGATGAAATAGTTGCCTGTAGATTATCTATATTACATTAGTATTTCCTTAGAGGAATATTCCCCATCAAAGACCTATTGATAGCAATTAACTGCATAGATGTAGATTGTGAATCTCTTGAAAGGTGTAGATGTGGAATGAGAAGCGCAGATGATACTGTAACAGCGCATTTTGAAATTCCACAGGTTATTTCGCAATACGGAAAGCAAGCTATCGAATACATAGGTTCTACTGATAGACAAAATAAGTTCACAATAGTAACATCATTATCGGAATTTAATAATAGAAAATATAGAAAAAGAAGTTAGAAGAAGCCATATGTTTGGATTGATTTTGCTCCAAACGCAAATGGAATGTTAGACTGCTTCTTATTTAATGCCCCATTTTTGCAACAAGTTTCTGTAGTTGCTGTCTTCAAAGATCCTAGATAGCTTAAATAGTACAGTTGCTGTAATACTGACGAGCTTAATGGCCCAGATGTAAACACCAGTTTTATTGATTAGTTAGTTAAAGAGAAGTTAACTAAAGAAAAACTATACTACTATAGATAGGTGGCTGCACAACCTCTTCCAAACGATTAGCAATATGTAACAGGAGGATAATATGGGACGAAATAATTTTCATTATGCTATAAGTTTAGCTCAAACGCTATACGATATTGAAGGAGATGACGATGACCTAGAAGAAATCGGTCTAGTGGCATATAACTTTATTGGAAACAAAAATACTAGATTATATAGGGCATCATTAGATATAAATTGTTAGGATGGGTCAGTTTAGCTGCCTTGTAATGTTGACATTATAGAAGCAGTAACTTATTGTGGTCCTGAGGATTGGGGATATACGAGTAATACAAAAGAGTTTGGAGATATACAGTCTTTGTATACTGAAAACTATATAGAAAGTAGAAAAGCTTTCCTAGATCCTTTTTATGTTAGCGGAAAATTCGTTAAATATAAAAGAGTGGGAGATACGCTTTATGTAAATAAAGGACTTGGAAGAATAAATATTCTCTATCATGGAATATTACTTGATGAAGAAGGTCTTCCAGAGATAAACGATAAGGAAGCTATAGCAATAGCAGAATATATTGCCTATACTTATAAATACAAGGAAGCAATACGTACTAACAACTAGAATGTGTTGAAAATGGCTTAGGAATTAAAAAGATAGTGGCTCCTACATTGCTAGGCTGCTAGAGTTCCAGAATATGTATCACAAGAAGAAATGGATAAAATACTAAATGTATAGGCTTCTTGGGGACGTAAATTCTACAATAAGAGCTATAAACCAACTATGTAAAATATGTAGGGAGGCAATTTGTCTCCCTATTTTTGTTTATGATTATGAGTGATAAGAATTATGCAATGGGTCATGCTTTTTCTCTGCATGATATCTTTATGAATTTTCCAGTAGAAAAACTAAAAATGACAACAGAATAGTGCAAAGAGACATATTCTGATGGAAGTAAAAGAGATTTAGCCGCTTCTATCTTTGCAAGAAGCGTATAGATGGTTGTTGATGATATTATAGATAATAACGTTCATTTCAAACTGCCTGGATTGGGAAGAACCTAGGCATACATCTACATGAAACGAACAGAAGGAAAGAAGTTTAAGAAAGCTTTTAAGAATGGAAAATGGAATGATGTAGATTTCATCATGTCTAACTTTAGCGGTTATCAATTAACTTTAGGGATGGAAAGTGAAAAGAGGCTTCCAAGAGAAAAACCTATTTACTTGTCAGCTAAAGACAAACAACGAATAGTAGATAATACTAATATAGGTAAATAGTATTAATTATTATGGTACAGAAGACTATATAGGATTACTACGAAGCAATCTGTGCAGAATATCCAGACATTCCTTAGTAGGATATTAAAAGGATTTTGCAATACGGATGGAAATCGTTATACTTACATAATAGTTACGGAGGTGACACTTTAATCAATAGATAGGGGTTTTGGTTTTATTGTGGCTAGCTTATGAATGATTCTTTGAAATACTTTGAGTATTACAAAAAGAAAATGAGAATTAAATTACGCATAATGTATAAAAGAAAGCAAATACCATGGGACGGATACTACTACTTTGCATTAACCTAGAACTAGTATAACGAATATTTAGAATAGAAAAATAAAAGAGGACGACCAAAGAAAAGATTTACCTTTTCTAAGATCATCCTCTACAAAATATATGATGAGTGTAATATATCGGAAAGTAATAGAGTAGCAATATTTAAATTGCCTATGCCTATTGACTTTGGAATTAGTATGTATAAGAGGGAGTTAACAACTGATTAGGCTGAGCTTGTATTAGTTAGAGAACCTCTTAAATTTCAGGATATATTACTGACTAATTATAATTATCAATTTATTTCAGATAATTTAAGAAAATATAACAAAAAACAAGAAAACAATGGCTAATACAGTTATGACTGCAAAGAACACGTTTGCAGAGGGATTAGTAATGGATTTCGCTCCAGATAATACTCAAGCCACAACTCTTACATCTGCATTAAATGCTACACTTTTAACATTTAATGGAAATGAAATGTCTCTATAGAATGACATGGGTAATGGTAGAGTAGAGACTGCATATCTTCCAGAGGGTTATGTACCAGTAGGAACTTGCGAGTTTGGTGATATTATTTATATAGTATCTTATAATCCAATTACTAACAAATCTTAGATAGGGTGTTTTCCTAGCCCAGAAAGGAATATAAGTAGCGAAGAAATAGGAGGAAAGAATCAAATATTATCAAATTCTGATTTTGTAGGTCAGGACGGAACCATAAAATCTAGTTCAGTTAAAAAGGTTATTTTTGATAATTCTCTAAATCCAGGAGATAAATATATAGTTTATAGCTCTGGATTATAGGATAATAGTAATAATATTACAGATTATGGAAATAGTACGTATAGTTATGGAGATTGGCCGAAGTTATTAAGATTACATATAGTTGCCATAGAGGATTCTGGAAAGATTAATTATCTAGATTCCACAGTAAAATGGTATAATAATAATTACTTTATTCAGGATAACGGATCTGCAAATAATACTCCTGAAATTGATATAGATAGCTATAGATCTACTATATCATCAGCATATAGTATATTCCAAAGTAAAGTGTCTGGAAGGCTTGCTATTTTAGCAGAGTTGGAGAAAATTTCTGGATTTAGCTGTACACACAACATATATGTAACAGACGAAAGCAACGGATAGAAAAACTACCATGTATATTTAAACATGTCATGGGATTCATAGAATAATAATATAAACCCAAAAGGATTCGTTGTTACTAAATCCTCTTGGGCAAATAATTCTTCAGAGACTAAATATCTAGTTTATGACCCCTCTTAGAAAAAAGGAGTAGAATCTACTATACAAATTCCTATTCAAGCAAACACATCACATATTCCGGCGGAATATGTTATAACTAGCAAATATGATTTAACTAACTGCTCTTCATATAAAAAATTCAAGGAGGAAATGAACTATAATGCCCAAGTTTCCTAGTATTTAGATTTGTATAAATAGTATTCTTAGGACCCTAATTATCTTCCTAGAAAGGCTACCTTAGCTATAGAAGATTCGTTACCGGTACTAGGCAAGTACTATATCAATGCATATACATATTCTGAAGAGAAGGGTTTTGGCTTTACTAAAAGTAATGGAGAGACATAGTATTTAAATGATATAAAGGATAAATATCTAATAGAGTTGGACGATGCTTTTGTTCATAATTACTTTTCTAGGGATGTTACTAAGCACTTCTTTGACATAAATCTAACTTCTTTCATATAGGGGGATAATATAAAATATTATAGTGATTTTTCTAATCTAGTATATTAGTATGAAGTTTGCCCAGCTATGCCTTATGGATATTTATAGGAGTATGCCGTTAATAACTCTATAGATTTTAATAAAGTAGGATCTGGATTAATAAACCTCTCAGAATGGAGATATTATAACGATGGAGATATCTCTACTCTGTCTTTCGGACTAGATGCATATCCAGAAGACAACAAAGGCATAAGTAAGGTAATTCTTAAATTTTTTGATAATAATGGAGCTACTGCTACCTTAAAATTATAGGACAAAAATTCTTATTCTGGGTCATTCACTGAAGTAATTACCCTTAATAGCGCTTATAATAAAAATCTTAGTGGGATAGACTCTGATGGAACTGTTATAAAGCATAAAGGAAATGGTCCATATAAAATACCGTAGGATGGTACTTGGGATCAAGGTACCGATTAGGCAAACCTGTAGGAAATGTTAGATAATGGGATATTTATCTAGGATGGAAGTGGATACTATTATGAAAATGATTCCGGAATACTATATCCAAATTTGCTCTACCTAGTAGAAATATAGGTGTACTATTAGAGTAAAAATGCTATAGGAGAATATGATGACGATAATAATATTACCCCTATTACATTTACAAGGTGGTTTTGGACAAATGCTATGTTTAATGATTATTACTTTAATACATAGGATTACAAAGATTTAAAAATAAATCTAGATTTTTCTATACAATCTGCATTTTAGGAGATAGGAAATTAGTTCTAGCAAGAATATAAAAAGTTAGAAAACAATGTAAAAAATGAGAATGCCCAAGATGTACACATTTCATTATATACGTTAGGGTATAATAAATATGAAGTATCGTCTAAAGACGAGGGGGAACCAAATCTTAGAATGGCATTAGTTCCTTCAATAGAAGAGGATTATAATACTTTTACATTTACAGATTAGGCTGTAGAGAATCTCATGTATCATGTAAGAGAGGGGAAGACTTGGGTATCAGTATCCGATCCTGGATAGATATCTTCCGATAATTCCTCATATATACCTTATTCTGGCAAAATAGCTCCTAACCCAGTTACTGATGGACTTACCTCATTAGTTATTCCTTAGGAATTGCCGTACCCTGACAACAATAATACCTAGGATTATGAAAGTTGGATAGAGTCCCTAAAGGATGGATTTAATTTACATATAATCCCTAATAGTAGAGTTACTTATTTTGGTTTAGATAGTGATACTGATGGAAGTTCTACTGAATATGTAGATTTTGAAGGAACAACTTAGTCAACGGATGGATTCAAGCACTATACTGTTAGAGCTTCTGATACTTATAGTACAGAAAATACAGAATCAGGAGACTTTGGGATAAATATGTCTTTAATTGGATAGTTTTACAGTAAAATTAATGCTAATACTACTAAGCAGACTTAGATAACCGCAACAGTATATAAACCATTTATACAGTCTACAGAAGACTTAGATAAATATAACATTGGAGTATCTAATATAGAATCTAGTAGAGTATTTGTATTCAAAAAGGTAATGAATCTAGGTAGTTAGTAGAAAAATGCTTACTTCTCATGTACAGCTGGGAATACTAATCTAACCAGTGGAACTATCTAGGGTAGCGGGGGTCTAGGTGTTGGCATTGATAAAGGAGATAAATATTATGGGGATTTAAGCACTCTTGTAGAGAGTACTGGGACAGACGTTGGAATATTTTCTATGATATCAGCTCATGCCGTGACATCCGATAATAATGGAAGCAGATCTAATCTTATGGAGTTGCATAATGGTTCCAGTAATGAGATAATTTATAACACCTGGAGGGAAACATGGGGAACTACTAATGGATCGGGAGATAGATATCTCCAAAGGGCCACCAAGAATGCATGGGCCTATACAGATGAACAATGGAAGATGGACAGATCAGATAGTGGTGCAGATTAGCTAATGATAAGAAAAGCCAAAGGTACCTATTTGATTCCTAATGTATTTTGGAGACCATATCCTGTAGGAGGATTAACTACCTAGAGATTTGGAAGATTATCTGGTGATAGTAGTGTAGTAACGTAGGTATGTGGGTTTACCAGTATGGCATAGCTTGTTACAAGTACCTTAGCATAGACTTACTATAGAGCTAATTCTACTAAGTCAGTAGACAAAACTATAGTATCAGACATTATAACAAATAATGATTATTCAGAGATATGGAAGAAAGACTTTGTGATTAGTATATAGGTTACTCCAAAAAATAACAACGAAATTGATGCTAGTTTTGTACGTAGAATGTTTAATATATCAAGAGTTAACTTTTAGGAATATGTAGAAGAATTACAGCAGAATTATAATAAGTCAAGGGAGCTAATATATGGGATAGGCGATGCTAATATAACTATAGAAAACAATTTCGACAAGTAGGTAACATTAGTACAGTTTTAGCACACATTATAGTACGATATAAGCGAATTAAATGCACTATATAATGCTCCTATATTACAACAAATGGTTAGTATAGAACCAGATATAACTGGGATTTTTTAGGGTAAATTAGTGTCGGAAGCTAATTATTAGGGGAGAGTGTTTCTAGATTTAGAAACAAAACAATTGCAGCCTTACTCATTTGGGATAGCTGTTCATAGGTTAATAATTGACGAAGAAGGTAATTATAGTTGGAGTCCTTAGAATGGTTATAATTCTCAATTTATAAAACTTAGCAGTACTAACAACTCAAATGTTCTGTTTCTCAGTGCTATCTCAGATTTACTAACTATAAACAATGAAACTGCCTATGCTAAAGATACAAGTTATAGCTATAATATATATAAAGCTTGTCCATCATCAGATGATTGGAGTGAAATTATCTTCATGGGATTTAATAGACAAACCTAGATTTCTAAATATTTTGCAGTATAATGGAAAATTATTCTTGGACTCCGGTTATTAACGGAGTTGTAAACTTAGAAGTATTAACTTAGTCTCTTCCAACAAAAGGAAAACTAGTATACGAATATAACCCATTTAGAAATTACAGATTATCTGAAAATAAGTATTGGTATAAAGAAAATTATTATTCATTAAGTGAATTGAATGAATAGTTTAATATCTTTCCTAATCAAAATGACAAAACTAAATGGGAGGGGGTTCCTTAGACAGAAACCGATCCTGTCCTTTATGAGAAAGGACAGTTAGTAGATTTTATAACTGATGAGTTAAAACTATCGTTGGATAATCCAGTACACATAATTCCATAGTACAGTTACGATGGGTCTGTGAACTTGATAATAAACGATGGGATAAATATTCCTAGATTAATTAATAGTAGATTTAGTGCTACTGGAAAAAATACATATGAGATAGTAGATAGAAAGGGAAACAATGATACTAATATATATGACTAGGGGGAGTAGTTTGACATAGATACTTCTCTATACAAAAGAGTAACTAAGATTCCAGAAGTCTAGTTTAGTGGAATATCTTCTGGAGGTAATATGTCAATAGGAAACTATCATTTCTATTTTAAGCTAGCTGATGCTGATGGGAATGAGACTGATTTTGTTGGAGAATCTGGTTTGGTTAGTGTATTCGTAGGATTTAATGACCCTCATAGTATTCATACTGGGACTAAGAATGAGAATAGTTTTAAGTGTGTTTCTTTCTAGCTTTCCAATATAGATTCAGCTTACGACAACGTTTATGTGTATTATTCTAGGTATACAGCAGAAGGGGATGAGAATTTCTAGATCGAGTATAAGAAGATCCAAAAGAAATTTCTTGTAAACAATACTGGATATTGCAACATAATAGTAACTGGTTATGAAGAAGTATAGACTATTGATTCCTCAGACATTAATTTGTCATATAACATAGTAGATGGTGTTACTACTTCTGCTACTTGTTAGAATATGCTATTTTTGGCTAATGTTCATAAACCAGAGATTCCTTATAACGAGTTAGCTGACTTATCCTTAAGATTTCTTCCTTATCTGAAACAGGAAAAATACTCATTGCAGATAGATTAGAATTATAATATTTCTTCCTCTAATTTGGGATATTACGACCCCAAGTTTATTTATAATAAAACTGGCTACTGGAATAAGGAAATATATCGTTTTGGAATAGTATATATACTACCAAATGGAGAACTTACTCCAGTATTTAATATAAGAGGGGGAGATTTAATAGGAGAGTATAATGAAAATTCTCCTTAGTACACACATATTCCTGTATATTACGAGGGACAGAGAATTCCTATTAATTATAACAATGAAAGTTTTTTACTTATTTAGGACGGAGAAGTCTAGAAGAATGGTACATCTAGGTATAGTTTAAATGAGGATGCGATATTAGAAAATGTGAAGGGGGTACTTAGGTTTGACCCCACCTCAGACTCTGATATTATATACGGAGTAGATATAAGAGCTGACGAAGAGGTAATAGAAGAATTAAAGAAATATGTAAAAGGATATTTTTTTGTTAGACAGACTAGAATACCGACTATATTAGCCTAGGGTATTACTATTGGAATAGACAAAGAGTCCAAAACTCCATGTCTTCCTACAGTCGGAGGAGTTATAAGTGGTTTGTCTAATCTAGACAAGACTTATGTAGAAACGAAAGATATATCTGATGTAAACTATATATCAGAGGGATTTTTGTCTAGATTTAGTTATACACTAAAAGCGAAATCTTCTTTCTTGAGATTTTTAAGTACTTTGTTGTCAGCAGTAGCTTTCATAGCTTCATTTATACCTGGAGTTGGATAGATTACATCATTGTGTCTAAATGCTACTAACTTTTTAGTATCTAGTATATCCTAGGGATCGTTTAAAACGGCTGCATTTTTAGCAACATTAGCTAGCGCTGTTCCAGTAGCGGGAACTTACGCCGGGAAGATAGCTGCAAAGATGAGTATTACTGCCGAGAAGTTAGGAAGTTTGACCAGTACTGCCTCTAAATTATAGAAGGTTACATTAGCCGTAGAAAAGGGGTCTAAAGTAATTACTCCTACAGCAGCTATAATTGCTAAATCTGCTAATGCTATAGATACCATAGAATCTAGTACTGATTATATTAGTACAGTTATTAGTCAAAACAAGGGAGCTTCTTATAGTGGAAGAAATACTACGGTACCTAAAGGCTACAAAAGAGTAGAAAATAGTGAAAGTAGGACTTTATCGGAGAACTTCCTAGATAGAATCATAATTAAAGATCCTTAGAGTGTTAAAGTTTAGGGCATTATATGTCCAGACTACGAAGTCAATCAAGACTATTATAATCAAATTTTCACAGGAAACAAACATACCATTAGATACTCTCAAAATTAGGGAGTCAATAATGTCAACGCTTCTAATATGACATATAGTTCTAACTATTTTACTAATTCGGATAGACATTTCTATCATCCTGCCTACTACGATTCTAATATATAGAAAAGTGATGTAGCTAAGATTATAGGAGTTCCGGATAATGTTAAGGTTGTAGGAATAGAAGATAGTATGTATAGAAGTAGAGCTGGGGAGGCCGAAGAGTCGTGGAGATATGAATTTGTTGGAAAAAAATACGAAGATTCTACTAAAAAGAAAGAGAATACTGATATAATTAGAGGATCTTTCGGACCATACTTAGCTACAAATTCTAACAAATTAGACCCAGCTACGATAGTAGATATTATGATCCCAGACTATTCTGAAGCTAATATTCAAAAGTATTTCTAGGTTAGAATGGATGACACCTCTACATTTTCTGCAATCAGTGAGAGAATAGATATTTTGAATCAAGATAAGTATCTAGCAGATGCTAACAGTAATAAGTTAGTTGTAGATCGGTCTAAAGGATTTCGCTACGAATTGTATAGAGGGGATTGTTATATTTGTTAGTTTACTCATAGAGTAAATAGAAACTTCAATGACCCATCCTCTCCATATAATGATGATATAGTAGATAAAAATTCTTGGAGAGACAATTATGATCCTGATGATACCGAAAAATATGAATAGATAAATCTTGGAGACGTTAATGCTGTTCCACTAGGAATGTGGGTTACCTTTAGACTACGTTCTTCTAAAAATCTTAATATAAGAACCTTAGATGCATCAAGTGTAGATGAGAACGCTATGGTAGGACACCCTAGAGGATATTATCCATACAATGACTTAACAGTAGAAGGAACCTATAAACATCCAGAGTCCCAGATATACAACAAGGGATTTAGTAAATCCTTAAGTGAACGGTGGAATTTCGAACTTCCTGACGTCCCATATATTAAGAATTGGTTTGGTACTCGCATTATGTATTCCGACATTCATGTTAATGATGCATACAAGAATGGATTTAGAGTATTCTAGGGAACTCATTATAGAGACTATACTCGCGAGTACGGAGAAATAGTTAAATTAATATCACTTGAATCGAATCTTCTTTGTGTATTTGAGCATGGAGTTGCTTTGATACCAGTCAATGAAAGAGCGGTTGCAGGTGAAGGTGCAGGTGGAAATGTCTATATAAACACCTCTAACGTGCTTCCAGAGAACCCAAAAATTATTTCTGATATGTTTGGTAGTCAGTGGCCTGAAAGTATCTTAAAAGTCCCAGGAAAGACTGGAGATTCTGCGCAATATGTTTACGGAGTTGATACTGTTGCCAAGAAGATTTGGCGCACTGACGGTAATACTCTTACTTGTATTTCTGACTTTAGAGTACAAGAATTTCTGAATAAGAATATTACTCTAGGGGAAAGAGAGCTTACTCCCAAAATAGGTATTAGGAATGTGAAAACAGTATATAACGCTTTCAAGAGAGATGTGTTATTTACCTTCTATGATAATACATATGGATTTGAAGAGAAGGTTTGGAACCTATGTTGGAATGAGTTACTTTAGAAATTTATCACTTTCTACAGCTGGGTTCCCAGCTATATGGAAAACATAAATAATATGCCATTTTCGTTTGATAGAAATACATCTAAATGGATAGCGAAACTCGGTACAAGTCATACAGAAAGTTCATTTGCCGATGGTATCACTTTATCAAATGTTATCATAGAAAACCTTGAAAATGAAAACGGAGAAGTAGTAACCAATTTTAGAGTTCCAGTCTCATATATAAATAAGAAGGGAGAATGGGTAACTACTAACTATAGTATTGCCGATGATAATAAGAGCAGAAAGAAGTACATAGGAGTACTATCCTTAAGTAATAGAATACTTCCAGATTCTTAGTTACATTACTAGATATCTTACTCATTATAGAGGGATTAGTATGGAAATTATAAAAAGTTTGAAATAGTACCATTGAACTGCGGAGATAGTGTAGGTGGCATATATCTTCCAGATGATGCTATGTTTGCTGGGGCCTTTATGCCTCTTTACTGCCTTAAATTTAAAGAAGGAGGAGATGAATATACTCCAGTATTCTATAAAGATGGTCAGGAGCTTACTTAGGTATCTGATGGTGCTGGTGATACGTTCTATACTTATTAGCCCTTGTATACATCAAAGGCTTTATTGTCAGAGCTTTATTATCGAAATAAGGCTAAACACGTATATGCTGATTATGATACTAATAAGATAAAGCTTGGAGACACAGTTGATGGCAAGACATTAGAGATACAAGATATGTTAGAATATCCAATATTCAAGGATATAACAGGAAAACGTCCCACTCTTCCAAGAGAGGAGATGCTTAATGCAGATAAAATTGTAACGCTATTGAATATTAAAGCAACGATATCTATTGTCGATGATTATAATGCTTCTAAATTAAGTGATGCATATTATAATATGAAGGCAGGATTTTAGTCTGGAACATCTTTAATTGATGGTGGTTACTATGAGTCTGTTGTTGGTATAGCTCCTAGATGGAATTTACAATTCTTGTCTACGGATTTTTGGAAGCATGGTTAGGCAGGATTAATAGATATAGCTGATGATATTTATCCAACTTATTGGTATGGAAAACAACATCCATTTGAGTTTGAATGTGTAATAGTGAATGACCCGTCTATGCATAAGATATTTACAAATTTGGAAATAGTAGCAAATAAGGCAAAACCGGAATCTTTCCATTATGAAATAATTGGGGAGTCTTACGATTTTGCTAAAGACAAGGTAAATATGTATTTTAGACAGGAGGCTATGAAAGCACTATGGCAATACAATGGAGCTGATATTTCCTATGATAGGAACTTCTTGAAAGTTCAGCCTAGACAATAGCCAAAATCTGCTGATTTACCTCACAAGTATTATACTAGACAAGATACTATCAATGAAATCGAGGACTATTATATCCACGTAACTTATCCAGAATCTCACGATTATCGTCATTTATCTGGTGCAGAAGTAGTATATTATCCAAATAGATAGGAGTATAGGATATGGAATCATGCAATGGCTGTAAGCCTTGACGATTTAAGTTAGGATGATTCTAGATCTATAATAGCTGCCAACTGTCAATACTTAGAGGATAGATGGAAAGTAACTATTAACCCTATTTTAGTATGTTATAAGAATGAGTATTAGAATAAATTCTCAGGTCCTTTAATATAGCCCCAAAATTCTACCTGGCCCTAGGCTAGGAATAGCTCATAGTTATTACCTCCATTCTCCATATATAACTCTCCTATACCTGATTAGGTATTAGCAGCTGGAGCTATAGATTTCCCAGGAAACGATTTAGTTCATCCAGAGTGGGGATAGGACAACGCCCTATATAATCTGTACGACTTATCTAGATATGGTAATGGAAGTTGGAGTCCTTTGGATTTAACTAATTGGTTAGATGATGTTAACATATATAAGTACAACTTTGGTGAGGCTTAGAATAGAAAAGAATTAGATGTTAAAGACAAATTCTTAAAAGTGAGAATTAGATACTCTGGAGAAGAATTAGCTATTATAGATTTCTTAAATACTGTATACAGAATTAGTTATAGTTAATATGAATATAAACAAAGTAAGAAGAGTTCTGAAGGCCCAAAGTGGTCTTCAGACTCCCTTATTATAGGGATATCCTCAATAGTAGCTTACGTATTGGGATCCTGCTGCAAATGGAGGAAGAGGAGGGATAGCATTTAATGACCCTAATAAGCAATGGATGTAGAAAATATCTCAACTTACTACCCCTAAACCTGGAGTAACCCAATAGTTATAGCAATCCTCTCCACAATAGGAAAAATCGGGTTATTCTTCTGGATAGATTTTAGGCTCTATGGCTAATGGCTTTTAGATGGTTGGGACAATGTCTGGTAATCAGGCTTTAATGAATGTTGGCTAGTTAGGTTCTACTGCCCTAAGTATATCTGATTAGATAAAAAACTTGAAAGGATTAAAAGGGGTTAATAAAACCGCTGGTATAGGTGGAATAGCTGGAACTGCCGCAGACACTGCTAGAAATGTATTTTTTGGCGGAGTACACGACAATGATTCCGGACTGACCACTGGACTAAATACTGCATATGATGCGATTTCCACTTCATTAATGGGATTCACCCCAGTTGGCACTATTATCGGAGGAGCTATGAAGGTAGGAGGATTTGTAGGAGATGCACTATCTTCTATGGGAGTTGGAACGGACCAAATGACAACTACAGATTAGATATTAGATAGCAATTTTATAAAGCTAACTCCTGTTGGATTAGTTAATGCTATCGGTGCTAAAAAAACACAAGAGTTCTCTATAGATAGAGATACTATAGAAGATGTAGGAGGTTCGTATGGAGGTTCAGTGAAGAAGATAGAGAATGCTTCTGATAAGGCTGGAAAGAAATATGGATTGTTTAGCGGAAGAGCTAGGAGAAAAGCTAATAGGGAAATAGATACTGCTAGAACATAGTAGAATACTATGGCTGGGATAGCTAAAGAAGCTACAGACAGGGCTTCTATTGCTGCTAATATGTCTGATCTAAATCATCTACAATATAGTTTCAACCTGAATGGTGGGTATGATTAGAGATATATGAGAGCTGCTAAGTTCGGAACTAAGATACAAAGAATTAAGAAACTAAATTTACCAACATACAAAACTGGAGGATAGATTAATGGTTCTGTTAATTTAGAAACTTAGGAGATAGAATGGCAACCCACGATAATAGAAGAGGTAGAGCAGTTTGAAGAAGGAGGGACACCATGGAGTCCAGTTATCCTTCAATCTGGAGGAAAGGCGGTAGACGGGATTACAGGAGCTGCACCAAAGATTACTTTTGAGTCTTGGTACAATTTGATACCAAAGGATAGAAATGATACTACTTAGTATAATCTAAGAAGAGCATTTGAACTAGCCCCTATGGAAGAATTAGAGGCATGGAGAACATCTAGTATAAAAGATTTAAAAGACGGAAAGAATCATCTAAACTCTGTATATCTCAATCCAGAAACTGGAGAATACGAATTTATGAAGTCTAAAAATCACCCAACTCTTAAATATGAATTGGAGTGGTATAATTCTGACGACCCAGAAGCTATCTAGTTTAGAAAGTAGTATGATTTAGACACATCTAAAGACTATTATAAATATGTTCCCAAGAAGTTTAAGAGCGGAGGAAAAACGGAAACTGAGAAGACAGAGGTAGAAGAAACAACTTAGAAAAACATAATTCCAGAAGGTGCTCTTCATGCTCATAAGCATCATATGGAAAACTCTGAAGGATTAACTTAGAAAGGTATTCCAGTGGTTGATGAAGATGGAGAACAATAGGCAGAAATAGAAAAGAATGAAATAATATTTACCCTAGAGGTTACTAAAAAGTTGGAGGAGTTATATTCCAAATATACTGACCATGAACATTCCTAGAAGGAAAAGGATGAAGTAGCTATAGAGGCTGGTAAGTTATTAGTTGAACAAGTATTATTTAATACAGAAGACCGAACTGGTCTGATTAGCACGTTAGAGAAAGGAGGAGTAATAGATGGACCTAAATGATTTATTAGTATCATATAAGCAAGTTAGGACTCCTACTAAACCTATTCCAGCTATTCCAGTTATTGAGCAGCCTATCTACCAAGAAGCTCCTACTGTAAAGACTGAAGAACCACTTACTGAGACAGCTGATAATCCGACTACTAAATATTATATATCTTCTATTCAAGCTCCTGGATTTAAGGCAAAATGGAATAGTCCATACAAGGACAAGAATAAATGGGCAACTGACCTTGCTAATTCTTACAGGAAGGCTGGTATCACTAATGATAATGCAATTAGAATGCTGGTATCACAAGATGCTTTAGAAAGTGCTTGGGGACGTTCTGCACAAGGTAAATTCAATTTCGGTAATCTGACTACTGGAGCTAAATGGAAAGGTGATTATGTAACTGGTAATGATAAGAATGCTAAAGGTGAAGCCATTAAGCAGAAATTTAGGTCTTATAACTCTATGGATGAGTATGCAGCAGATAAGATACAATTCTTAAAGAGACTATATGACTTTAATGAGAATGATGATATTAATAAGTTTACCGCTAAGCTTACTGGTGCTAATAAAGGTAAGAGAAGATATGCAGAAGCTACTAATTATGCAGACTCATTAACTAAAGTATTTAATAGCTTTAAGAAAGGAGGAGTTATTAAAGCTCAAGAGGGGTTTAGACTAAATTGGAATCCAAATGCAGGATCAAGTATAGACATAGTAAATACAGCTAAGTAGTATGGTCCTAGTCTTATCTCAACTCTACTTACTGGAAATCCGTCTCCTCTTGTAAATAAAATAATGGGGGATATATCTAATAAAAGACAAGAAAAACCAGGACAGGTGAAACCTTTGGATTATTCTAATACCTTTAATTTTATAAAGAATTTAGAAAATCCTCGTAGTAAAGGAATAGAGAATGGAATAGCTAGAAATTACAATAAAGATACAGCAGGCTATGGTACTGATTTTACATACGGTCCTCATAGGCATTTAAAATCTAAAATACTAGCAGGGAAGTGGACTGAAAAAAAAGCTAGGGACCAAGCTGTTAGTGATATGAGAACTCATGATAAAGTACTAATGGATAATATGAAGGATTATACAACTCGTCCAGATACTATTAGTGAAGGACCTCGCTTACTAATGGCTCAAGCGAGATACCATTATGGCAATTTAAAGAAATCATTTCCTAAATGGGGGAAAGCTGTAGCTGAAGGAGATGCTAAAACATAGAAGGAGTAGGCACTAAAATTGGCAAAAGGCTATCCAGATAGATATAAGAAAATATAGGGAATACAAATATATGGAGGATAGAAATAAGTTGTATGAAATAGGTTAAAGTTGATATAGGAGATAAGTCTTATATATGTGATTTGCTAGAGTCTGAAGAGGACAAGAGAAAGGGTCTTATGAATATAGACTATCTTCCTCCCGACAGGGGAGCTTTATTTGTTTGGGATGATGAAGATACCAGGGAAATGTGGATGAAAGATACTAAAATTCCATTAGATTAGATAGCTATCAATGATGATGATGAGGTAGTACTAGTATATAAAGCTCAACCAGAAGATGAGACTCTAGTTCCCTTTATGAATGCTAAATACATTCTTGAAGTTAATCAAGATTCTGGAATAGTAGAAGGAGATGACTTCGAGATAGACGATTCTGAGGACTTAGACAAATACGTAATGAAAGTACTTGCTCCAGATGGCAGTACTTAGATGTATCTTTAGGGAGGGGAAAGAATTGTCAGTAGAAAAGAAACAAAGACCTTAATTCGTAAGGCTAAAAGAGCCTATGAAAATAGGGACAAAGATTATGAAAAACATTGCAAAGCACTTGGTAAATATATATTCAAGGTAATAAAAGGACAAAACACTCGCCCCCCAGAATATGTTGAAGTGCCAGAAGAAAAAGAAGAAAATTCTGACGACAAAAATTCATAATATACACATCGTATCAAAATTTCTTGGTTATGAAGATCTTAATATGTAGTATTGAAGTACATAAGAGAGATAGATAATTAGTGCATTAATTACATTTTAAATTTTTTATTTATGAAATTAGGAAGAAAGTTTTAGGCAGGCGGACCAATGCCTGCAGGAGCACCAGCTCCAGCACCTTAGGGTAGTGAAGGCCCAACAGCTATGTTGATGCAAGCAGCACAGCAAGCAGTTCAAGGACAAGATTGTCAGATGGCTATGCAAGTATGCCAGATGGTAATTGAAGCATTGGGAGGTGGAGGTGGTCCACAGGAAGCTGCCCCACAGGAAGCTGCCCCAGCTCCAGCAGAAGGGGAACCTGTTTATCGCAGAGGCGGTCGTTTAGTGAGACGTATAAACGCTTAACAAATTTAACACGTAGGGGTATATCTAAAATATAATTAGGTGTACCCCTTCTTTTTAATATATACGAATTATGGCTACACCAATTACAAATCAAAAGTCGGCTTCTGTGAAATATAAGTTTGGAGACGATGAATTGGATTTAAATGATTACATTCGTAACCTTAACCATAACTATTAGTCATATGTAAATTCTTAGAATTGGAATGAGGGATAGAGATAGGAGTTTCGTTCCGCGTATGATAACTTTTTAAAAGGGTTACAAGATTAGCTTGCTAATAACACTAACAGATTTAGTACTGACTTTTCTGGATCAATAATAGATTCAACTGGTTAGCTAAGTAATACTGACAATGACGATATAGACCCAGTTGGATCAGAATATTATTATAACGACAAAGGAGACAGAATAACTACTGACGATTTGAATACTATGAGAAAGCGTTAGTAGAAAAAATATAGTACATTTTCGGCTAATAGATAGGTAGCAACATTTTTTAATAAGGTTGGTACGGCATTAAGGGATGCAAGAAAAAATAAGCCGACCGCACAGAATCAATCTAACGCTTTTAATCTATCTAAGCATGGATTTTTAGCTAATTGGACGACTGCTAACAACCCTGCTGGGGGAGAATTTAATCTAAGTCCGTATTTAGAAAAAGATACTTTAGACGAAACAACCGGATTAAGAGGTACTACTAATCGGGCAGCTTACCTAAAGGAGTAGATAGAAAATTATCTAAATAATGTAGGGGACTATGACTTCTCTGGGACTCCGTTTAAAGATAGAGAGACTTACATTTCTAAACTGCGTGCAGCGGCTGATAACTTAAGAAACGGATATAATTCCGAGGATGTTATAGCTCTTAATTAGGCAGGAATAGGTAATGAATTCTTAGGCTAGTTCTTTTCTACTGGAGGTACTGATAAGCCTAAGACAGAGGCGGAATAGGCCGCAGAAGACATTGTTAAAATGCAAGAGGAAGAATAGGCTGCGGCATTAGTTAAGCAGAGAGACTAGATGCGATATGAGTAGGAAAGGAATAAATACTTTAGCGATTATTTAAATTAGAATCCCTTCCAAAGTTCTATATAGGGAACAGTCTTAGCCCCCTCTTATAATTGGGAGGCAATGAATATTGCTGCAGCTGACAAATTCAAAGCAGACAAAACTAACTTAGCTAGTATGTAGCACGCTATTAAATCCTATATAAACTTCCCTCAACTAGCTTCTTTTATTAGAGGAAAAAACAAGATGAACGTGGGAGGATAGGATACAACATAGGCTCATATTGCTAACAATTTAGATTGGGCATATAAAAGTAATCTCCTCACAGATAGAGTCGGAGACTCTGATTATTATATAGTTCCAGGCTCTGAGGATTACTAGAACTGGTCATATATAGCATATAATCCAAATACAAGATAGTACTAGGAATAGTCTATGCTCTTAAATGAAGAATTAAAAAAGAGAATGGCTTATGCAGAATATGATAGAACTAAGAATAAAACCAAGCAAGAAACTCCAAAACAAGAGAATGGCGGAGTATTAATGTTCCAAGATGGAGGTCTTGCTAAGTGGGTTGAGGAAAATAAAAAGAAAGCTTAGGAAGCTCAATAGAAAGAACAGACTCTACAAACTAAGGTTAAAGAAACTGGTAAAACTAGAGAATAGGTTGAGGCTGGAGAGCGGAAGCCTTTTGAAGAAGGTTTTTCTACTATTGATAAAGTAAGACTAGGTACTGCTATAGCGGATGCTACTGCTGCTGCTGCAGCTTTCGTACCTGGGTATGGTACAGCAGCTTCCGGGATATTAGGAGTAGGAAGTACTCTAACTAATATCGGTGCTGATATAGCAGATGATAGTATGTCAGCCGGAGATGTTGTTAAAAATGCAGCCTATGGATTAGGTATGGATATAGTAGGTTTAATTCCTGGATGGGGAGCTTCTGGTAAAGCAGCTAAAATAGTTAGAATATTAAAACCAGTATCCAAACTTGTAATGAGGTCACTTTAGGGATATGGAATGGTTCAATCCGCTGGAGCATTTAGTAAACTAATGTCCAACCCCTCAGATATGTCTGCGGACGATTGGAGACATATAATAACTGGCTTATAGACTATAGGAGGAGAGGCAAGATATAGAGGAGCAAAAATTGCTAATAAAAGAGAATTATCTAGATAGCAAAGCGCAACTCCATACAAGACTATAGTTACTGAATCAGGTAATACAGTTAAGTTATCTCCGGAACAATTTAATAAGGTTCGTAAAGCTAGTGGAATAGACGCTTAGAATAGAGCGTTATAGGAAGTAGCTCCTGGAGAAAAATTGGGAAAAGAGTTTATTACTGGTAAATTCAATAGACTTAGACATCCTCTTCATTAGAATCCTGAAACTGGATCTGGTGTAGATTATGATTCTTAGGATTGGTCTAAAGTAAGATATTTACCAATTGGATATACAGTTAAGGACGGATAGGTTAAACCTAGAGTATTATCTAATGCTTGGATTTCTAAGAAGTAGGGTTATGGTGTGATTGGAGACGAGAGGTTTTCTTGGTTTAAGAGAAAAGAAAATCCTTTATATAAACCTGAAAAGGTTAAATCAAAGAGAGATAAAATAGACGAATCTATTTAGAAACATTTTGATACCAATCCTAACTATGTATTTAGAAAGGAAGGAGGAACTATAGACTTAGTTAAAATAAGAAAGTTCTAGAATGCTGGGAAATTTCCGGAGTGGTATTCTAAACTTTATAAATTTTCATAGTTAAAAGATTGGAACACTAATCTTGACTACTCTTCTGCCGGACCTTCTATTACTAATAAGAATGCAGGACACTTTAAAGCCGGAGACTTAAATGAGGCTTATAATAAAAACGCTTCTTATATATCTAATCCTAATCTAGTAAGCTCAGACTTACAATCATACTATAGTTCATCTTTTAATGGTAAACCATTAGATGATTATATTGCAGAATATAATGCTAACGCAGCTAAAATTAGAGGATATTGGGATTCAGAGAGAGCTTATAGAGAATCTGGAGCTTCTGGACATAATCAACTATTTAAAAATATGTTCAAGAGTAGAAGCGGAAATTCTGAAGATGCCTGGAATATCGGATACGATTCCAATTTAGAGGACACAGTCGGTTCATCTACTTGGTTAAGACGTATGGATAGGTATGAGAAGGAATTTGATTAGTTAAGTGACGAGGAGAAGAAATAGAGAATCCACAAGATAGATTTGGGAAATGGAAATTTCGGATATGTCTACAAAAAGGCTAATGGAGATATAGCTAAATGGGAGGAGCCTACAGACTCGACGAAGCCTTCTGAGCCAACTCCGGCAAAAATAGACGTTGAAGATACCCCACAACCTAAAGCCGACGGAAAGAAAGGTATATCTTCTATATTCAGTAAACTAAGTCCTACTATTACTCACGGAATACCTAGAGCGATGTATGCTGATAGAATGAATAGAAAGATTACTGATTTAGCTAAAGAATCATTAACTCCTCTTCTAAAAGATCCTTTTGAAGTACACCGCTACACTAGAAGTGACTTAGATGCTGAAATGTAGGGAGAAAGAAACTATGCTGATTTAAGAAGATTAGCTAGTAGACCTATAACTTCAGATGGAAGTTTATAGACTGCCACTTAGCTGCAGGCTGAGATGCAGGGTTAGGAGGCTAGAACTCTAGGAAAAGAAAAAAGTAATCAAGTTCAAAGACAATATGACGAACTTGCTTGGTAGTAGGAAAAAGAAAATGCTGCTAATAGACATGAAACTGCTATGTTTAATAGAGCATAGTAGTGGGGTGTAGAATAGAATAAGAGCAAATTTGAATAGGCATATCTATCTAAGAAGTTTAATATTTGGGATGTTGTAGGACAATAGTTAGAATATGACGAAAGAGTTAAGCAGTGGGAAAATAAAGCACTCACAGATAATTTTGCCCGTTCTGATATTCATAATGCTGTCAATTATGCTCCAAATGAATATGGTGCTGGATTAAGTGCAGAAGAATTATCGGTATGGAATAAAGTCCTATCCGGAACTAATCCTTCTAGCTTACAACCTAATGAATTTAACCAATATAGATTAGCTATGCAGAAGGTATCTAGGGTAGAAAATGAATAGCTAAGATAGCACTATAATATTCCTAATATAAGATGGTCTGGAAAATCTATGCAAAGTATTCCAGAATAGATTAGCATAATCAAAAAAGGAGGAGTAGTTTCTGCTAAGAATGGTTCTAAAATAGCAGTAGCTGGAATAGAAGCCAAAACTGCTGATGCGGAGCGGTTTTAGAAACAAATAAAAGAATGTATAGATAGAAATGAGAAAGCCATAGATAGATTATCTAAGAGTTTATATGGACTTATAAAAGCTTCAATGATAAAATGATACTGAAACTATAGCAAGGGGGGAACGCCCTTCCCCCTCTTGTTTCTTATCAGCCAGTAACTGTTACTGGTGGGGCAACTGCTGGAGCTTCTGTAGCAGCTCCTAGCGATAATCAAGAGACAGCTGATTTAACTGACAAGGACCTATTAAAAATGCTTGAAAAGTTGGACGGACTTCCTAGTGATATGGCTGTATTAACTTAGACTCTCTAGAACTTTTATATAGACTAGCAATACAGTCCATTCCCAAGTACCTCTAACATAGCATCTAGATACTTGTAGGCTTTAAATCAAATGAAGATAGCAAACTTCAACAGAAAGGAATATGATGATGCCTTTTCTACTGTTGATAAAAACGGAGGAATAAATGAATTTGCTATAACAGATAGAGGATAGTTATTCTGCATGAATGATGAAGGAGACTTTAAATTATTTTCTCTAGAATAGCTTAAAGAGAATCCTGACTATCAGTCATTAACTAATTCAGAGTTATTATACTATAGAGCGTAGTCTCCTCAATTAGCCAACAATAATGAACTACTAAAGGTAGTAAAAAATGGTATAGGAATAGAATCTGTTACTAAAATGATATAGGATAGCATAGGAAACCTAGGAACTACTTCTGAATCAAATGAAGGCTTTGTCAGAACTCAAGCATCATAGCTTATTAATGGTTTACAAGAGTTCATGAATGCATAGCAACAATCTGGCAACTATAATGCTACCGTAGATAATTTGTACAAAGGAAAATTCTTAACTAAGAGCCAAGCTATGTAGGCATAGGCTGCTCTTAATTATATATATACAACTCTTCCAGCTAATGCCAAGACTTTACTAAAGACTAAAACATAGAACGGAACTGATGCAGAAGCTGTTTAGCTAGTGTAGACATTAATTAACTCTAAACTAAGTTCAACCGCGGACTTCTCTTTAGATTTAGACGACCCAAGTTCTGGTTCCAAAAATAAAAATGGTGCTGGAGACGGTCTTGATGCTGATTTAGTTACACTAATTTAGGCTAGTCACGGAGGTCACGATACTGTCTACCAATTAAATAATAAGTCAGGAATAGGAATGACTGTTTAGGGAACTGCATATGAGTAGGTAAAGGACACTAAGGGAAATCATATAGGAAGAACATCAATGGAGAATTTATTGAATGAGTCTGGATTACGTTCTATTATCAATGCTGATAACGGAGTGTACTTTGGCAATCAAAAGGTTGATCTAGATGCATTGTTAAATATCACATATGACGGAAAGGGATTGCTAAGAGTAAATCTTCCTGTACGCTCAGATGGTTCTCCTAATTTTGACCTGTTAGAGGAATATTCTAATGCTCAAGCAGAGTTCTTATTAAGCCCTCAAACAGATGAGGATAGGCTTAGAATATTTGGAGACGCAGAGAAGTATCCTGGACTAAGCTCACTAATCAAACCTACTGGAGAACTAGATATGGATAAGTTTGCTCCATTTATAGTAGCGTCTGGTATGACGACAGATGGTATGGTGGAAATAGACAAGAAACAAAATAAGTTTATCACTGAAGTTAAGCAATCTCCAGAATTAGTTTAGTAGCTAAAGACCAGTTTGGCAACAGGTTCTGGAAAAAAGACTTAGTATCCTGATATTGATAAGTACGACTGGACAGAATGGTTAATGCCTGAGTTTATAAATAGTTATGACCATATATTTAAAGGAAATATTTATATACCTCTTAACATGAACAAGGTAGCCGCAGCTCTAGGAGGAAATCAAACTATTGATACAAATACTGGATAGATGTTAGAAAAAGAATACCAAAATAGGGATCTAAATTTTACTAAATTAGACCCATCAATATTAAATAATTAATTATGTTTGAAAATGATTGGATATTATCAAGCTTAAGTAATCCTACCTTAGACATAGATGATTTAGTTTCAATTGGAGGTTTAAATACTAAAAATACCCAGTTTCTAAGTGAGGATTAGTATTTGAAATCAAGCTTCATTAAAGATAATCCCGTGTTCAAGGACGATAAGGGAGATTTTTCTAAAGAGAAGTTTGATAGATTTTATGAAATGCAAGCATCCAGATGGAGAGATTTTTAGAACAATGAATTTCCAACTGGAATAGAATTAGATGCCTTTGATACGGCAAGCAATAAAGCTAATGCCAAAATTAAAGAAAATAAATTTAACTTAGGACCAGACTATAATCCTGATAGGGTTTAGATTGGTGTAGAAGGTTGGAGAACTACAAGTAAGAGAACTAAATCTGAACAGGAAATAGCTCAATCTTAGAAAATATTCAATCCAGAAACAGGAAAGTTTGAAAATTATACTCCCGAAGATTATGCCTTATTTAGTAATCCAGTAAAATGGGTTTAGAACCTATTTAAGGAACCTTTGGTATTGGCTCAATATGACTAGGATGAAGTCGATGAATAGGGAAACAAACATAAGAAAGGAGAATACAAACTTAATCCAGAAGGAACTTATTATTATGAGAAATTAAATGGGCGTTCTCCACTTGGAAAAACAGTTTTATCAGCTGCAAATATCTTAACAAAAGAAGATTCTGCTCTAAACAAGATAGACTTCATGGATTCTGACGATCTAGAGAAAAGTGCTACTGGAGTTATAGCTAAAAATATAGCATTAATAGCTCCAATGTTTACTCCCGCAGCTCCATATTATTATAAGGCTATGGTAGCTAAGGAAATATCTAAGACTCTTCCAATGCTCCATAGTATTGCTACCAACTTGTTTGGTTCTGGAGATAATGAAGCCCCAGAATGGATGCGAAAAGCAGCTGCAGTTGGAGAATCATTATCTACTACTAATTCTGTCTGGAGTAGTGAACATACATTCTCTTTTGAAAACTTGGCTAATTTAATTTCTGATATTGCTTTGCAATGGGGACAATAGAAGTAGATAGCTAAAGCTGTAGGATGGTTCGGAGATAAAAAGGCATTGAAGAAAGCTGAAGATTAGGCATTCCAATTCTACAAATCAAAAGTTGGAGGAAGTTTAAAAGGTCTAGAAGCTCCATCTGATGAACTATGGAAACAATCTACTCTTGGTCAATTATGTATGAAAAAATACTATGACCCTGTAGTTGAAACTATGAGAAAGAAACAAAGATTAGGGGCTAATTTAGCTTTAGCGTATATGTCTTTGATCTCAAACACTGATGTTTACTCCGATATGCTAGAGAGAGGTGCTACTAAAAAGGAGGCTGCCTGGGTAGCATTGGGTAGTGCGGCTGGAATGTATGGGGTGGATAGGTACTTACACCTTGGAGAAGTATTCTATGATGATCTCACAGCCGAATCTATTAAGTAGGGAAGACAAGCAGTAAAAAAGGAACTGAAAGAAGCTTTCGAAGAAATATATAAACCGGGAACTAAAGATAGCCCAGGTAACTGGTATAAAAAGGGTGTAGCTTTTGGAAAGAGAGCAGCAGAAACATTTGTAGAAAATCTTAAAGACCATAATCTTGGAGGAGTTGGTAAGGCTCTGGGAGAAGGTTTAGAAGAAGTTAGTGAGGAACTAGTAACAGACCTTACTAAGTCTACCTATTCCCTTCTTGGAGATTTAGGGATGTATGATAAAAGCGTTAAGGATACTGGAGCGTTTGATAATATGTTAGAAAGATACTCCATGTCTTTAATAGGAGGTGCTATTGGTGGAGGATTGTTCTATGGAGTTGAGAAGTATAAGGGATTTAACAAAACTAGGGACAAAGACTTAGTAGACTTAATTAATGATGGAAGAGCTTAGGAGTTAAGAAATATAGTAAAAGGATATGTATCTAAAGGTCGTGCAGGTAATACCAAAATTTCTGGATTACACTACTCTCAAGATGATGCCGGAAACATTACTTGGTTAAGTACAGATAAAAGCGAAGAATCTTAGAATCAATAGGTAGGTAATAGGGTACTAGAGAAGATTAATTCTTTAGAGGCAGCCATAGTTGGAAGTGGTACAAAACTTAGTCAAGACCAACTGTTTGACAAGATGGTTCTACAAGAAGCAAGATATTAGGAGTATAAGAATGCTTCTCACGTGACTGGATATTATCAAGAGTTTAGAAAATTACAGAATTAGTTGTTGCAAGCTAAGGATACCTATAACAAAGCCGCAGAGACTGCCGATGGAACTCTTGAGGGAAGAATAACAGATTCTCCTACAGAGGCAGAAAAGTAGGATAAAATTAAGAATTTGTAGTAGTTTTAGACGTCGGTAGATAACATTCAGAAGAAAATGAATGATTTTCTATCTGGAGATACTTCTCTAGACTATACTAGAAAACTTAACTTTGCCTTAGACCCAGTTCTTAATTCTGCATTTTTGGGACTTGACAGAACTAAGTGGTTACTTAACAAAATAGACCCTACTTAGGAACTCACAATACAAGATTAGATAGATTTGAATAACTAGTGGAATGACCACGTTAAAGAGACTATGCTTAAAGACTTAGATAAAGCCTTTTTAGCATATAAGGCTTTAGAGAAGGTCGTATCTCCATAGATGTTAGCTCAGTAGGACTATGCTAATCAATATAAGAGCATTTTTAATGCATTAAATTAGTTATATAATAAAGAAGATTTATCACTAGATAAATATATCAATGCCAAACCGTTCTATACGATGGACTCTAGGTTAATCGACTAGAACGGAATAGAGGAATCTGAGGAAGAGTATAATGCTAGAAATAATACAGCAACTCCTGATGATGTTCAAAAGTATTATCAAAGATAGCAAAGAGTATTTGATTTGAATAATTAGATACTAGCTGACTATATACAGCAATTTGATGATATCTTAAGACCTATAAATTATTAGATTGATAGTTCCACAAATAGAACTATCATGCAAAACATTAGATATAGACTTAAAGATATTATCAAGAGGGAAATGCAATATCCGTTTGTTGATTAGGGTGGTAAGTTTGATGTTAATCCATATAGAACCATACTGCAAGATTTAAAAGATGATTTGTCAAATATTGATGATATACGGCAATAGCTATAGGATAAGCATTATACCATAGTAAAAGAATAGGCAAATAAAGTAATACCCCTATTAAATGATACTATTCCTCCCCTGGAAACTCTTATACCAATGAAAGACGCGGTATAGGGGGGAACTCTGAAAAATAAGATACTTAAACCTCTAAGAGAATCTAACCTAGAAAATAAGGACTAGATAATCGCAGCCATAGAAGAAGCAAAAAGAAAATACGACGAAGCAGATGAACAGAATTAGGAATTAGCAGCTATAGAACTCTATAACACTATTCCAATGCAATTCAAATCTAAGAGTCAAAATGCTTAGGCAATATTAAATGACTTTGCAAAATAGGTAGGAAAGGACTATGGAATAAAAGGTGATGGAGAGATAGGTGATAATATCACTATTGATGAATTAATAAAAGGTCTGGACACTCCAGATTCTGCCATCTATAAGTATTTTTCTGGAAAATCTTCAGCCTTACCAGAAGTACTAAGTGCAGCTCTTAAGTAGATTCCTATGAACTTTGGAAAGGATTCTAAACTTAAACTTCTCACTAATAGTGCTAGCGACCCGAGGGATGTTGCTGGAGAACCTGTTAGAAGACAGATTTCTACGTTAAATAGATATGTAAACAATCTATCTAGTAGAATATAGAAGAACCCAGTATATTCATTCTATAATAAGTTATAGGTAAATTCACACAGCCCTTTAGAAAATATTCTGTCTTCTATAACTAAGGAAATGTCTGATAATTAGGAAGAGGTATTCAATATGAATTATATACTTGACTAGGTGTATAAAGATTATATATCTTAGGATAAGTTAGATTCATTTGAGCTAAATGATACTCAGGCTAAGCAGTTAAATAATGCATAGAAAGCTCTAGAATTACTTTCCGCATACGTATATTCTGCATCAGTATCTCCAGACGGAACTCATTATTTTGGTTAGAATAAGCAGATAAATGAGTTTGCTAATACACATAGAGATGTTCTTACAAGAGAGTGGGAACCTCTTCCAGAAATAAGTTAGGACTATGCCCAAGTATTATAGGATGAGGTAACTAACTTGAATACTGAAATAGAATTATGGAAGAGAATATCCGAGAATAACAGTATGAATAAGTTAAGACGTCTTGTTGATACAGAGAATGTTGTAAATAATCTAAGATATGAGATAGGTCGTGGACTATCTTTCTAGTTTACAGTGGGAGATAAGGAATATGATTTATCTGAAGGATTAGATTCTTTACCTCCTTTTGATGGAAACCCTGAGAATCAGCTTGGATAGCTATTCCAGTTTGAACAAACTCTTCACAATAACTTTAATAAGATATTAAAAGATACTGGATGGACTCCAGAGTAGTTCTTTGCTAACTCAGACTTTTGGAAAAGGTACTTAGGAAATTACACTGATTTAGAAAAACAATAGACTAGTAAGTTAAATGAAAATCTTACTGAATTTACTAAGTATGACAAGGCTTTGTATATTTTATCAGTCTTATCTGATAATCCATCTAACTACTATAAATCTGTACAAAATTCTATTAAAGATAACGAGGATATTGCTCCCCTAACAGTACAATAGAATATTTCCAGACTTGGGGAAGCTGCTCATACTAAAGCATATAAGGCTGGATTTAAAGCATTGGCTAAATTAGTTAATCCTAATAGTACAGTTACTCCAAATGTAGTTTATATAAATGGAGTAGCAGGAGCTGGAAAGACTGAGGTTGTACTAAAAAACATTAGATAGCGCTTCTATGAATAGCAAGCTTTGGTAATAGGACCTACTACATCTTAGGCTATTAAACTTCAAAATTCTCTTAATGAGGGAACCTCCTATACTATAGAAGGAGACGGAAATATATTTAGTAAGTTATTACCTAATTGGGATAAGATAAACGAAAGCTTTCAAAGAGCGGCCTCTGAAATAAACAAAAACGAAAAGAATACAGAATATAAGACTGAGACAGACTACTTTGTTATGCAAAGATGGGCTAAGAACGGAGCTACTGGGGTTAAAATAGACCTTAAAAGTGACAAAATAAAATTCAATCCTGATATAAAAGCTCCGCTTGTTTTCGTAGATGAGGCTGCCCATATGAATAGTCTACAGATAGCTTTGCTAGATGAATATGCAGAAAGAGTTGGAGGAACGGTATTTTTGGCTAGCGATTCTAACCAGTCTGGATATTCAAACGGACAGATAGAAAATTTAACGACAAATGACATATTTGCTACCAGAACTTCTAAACTTCAAGAGTCTTTAAGAACTTCTAATATTCAGAAGCAAAGTAATAATAATAAAGTTTCTGCAATATTAGATACTGCAAATGATATTATAGAATCTGGAGATAATCAATTATGGCATGATTTTGAAGCCAAGCTTCCAAATCTTATTAGAAAGCTAAATTTGAGAGTATATAACTAGTAGGATGATATAAATGGAGACCTAATTGGGGGAGATATAGATGAGGTAATAAAGATATTGTAGAACAATCATAAGGATGCTAGTATAGGATTCATAGGAGATGCCAACTCGTAGGCATATTAGAAACTTAAATCTGCAGGATTTTCTAACTTAGGAGAACCTCTAACAGAGAAAATTGTTCCTGGTAAGAAGTTTATGCAGGGCTAGGAATTTGATTATGTTATAGTAGATAATATAGACCTATCTGTAGACTTAGATGGACCAAACTCTTATGATAAGGTAAATTTCTTAAGAAGATTCTATACACTAATGTCTAGAGGAAAGACTGCTTCTATTTTCTTAGATAGGGGATTATCTAGACTTGTTGGAGCTAATACCCAAGATGATATGAAATCTATAGGATTTAGTTTAGCTAACCAAGTTTAGTTATTTAGAGATTAGTATTCTAAGGCTCTAGATAAGTTAGACCTGTCATAGACTACTCGGGAAGAAACTCCAGAAGTAAAGGAGGAACCAGAAGTTAAAGAAGAGGGAGAAGAATTAGTAATATCTCCAACAGTTGAAAATACTCCAGAGTTTAATCCAGAAGCTTCTGAAGAGCAAGTGTAGCAACAGTTAGAATCTAATAAAACAGAAATATATAAGGATTTCGTAGAAAAGAATCCAGCTGAGCGTCAAGATATAGAAGTATCAGAGTTATCAGATCTTCTGATAGAAGCCAATACAGTAGTACCAATTACAGGACTAAAAGAGACTCTTGTTAATCCTGATGGAACACAAAGAAAATACCCAGCATGGCTTCCAGGAGAAAAAACTTCCGTTAGAAGAAACATTAATGCTATATATGATGGAACTGAGCCAATCACCAAGAGAGTAGATAAACAGAGATATTAGGATATCATAACTAAAATCCAAAGTTCTGTCATATTTGGAGGTAATGTAACTGACCCAGCTATGACATCACTATTAGGATTTAGTGAGGCTTGGAAAAACAGAAAATTGTAGTTAGAAGTCAGAAAAGCTACTGATTCTGACAACTTTGGAATAGGGACTGACTTGAAACCTACATACATAGATATAGACGGAGAACGTTATATTGTATCTATTACTTGTAGACTAGATGGCTTAAGTAGAACTATTTAGGATACTCCATTCTCAGCTGTATTTGACATATGCCTTCTTTCTGATTTTAATAATTTAAGAAACCCTGCTGTATAGTAGGCTATAAAGGATAAAATAAATCAGAGAATTAAGGATGGAAAAATTACTGGAGAGAATAAGATTAAGGCAGAAAGATTTAGAGATAACTTGAGTGAATCTGTTAAATAGTACGAAGGCTTTATTAGAAGAATAGTTTCTGAACATCCAGAAGGTCATGCTATAGAACTTACTCCTGATATGTACGAATCGCATTAGACTACTAGACTGGTCAAGAGGAAAGTTCCAAGAAGACTTGGTGGAACCTTAAGTATAGCAACTGTTGAGAACAACAGAGTGGACCAAGACGGAAACTATATATCTGATTATAATAATTTCATGGATACTGACAAGAGAAAAGTAGTTTCTCCAGTATATATTTTGGGAAATAAATCAGATGTATTGAAAGGAAAAGTATCAGAGTCTATTTTCGGTAAGGCTGTAGTATTTGCATCAGCTAATACTAATCTTTCTCCAGAGGAGTTAGCTGATAGATATATAGAGCAGAAGAGAAATCCTGATGCACATACTCCAGAAGTCAGAATGATTGTTCTTAACAATCATGGTTTAAGTTTTACAGAACTTATTACTCATAGAATATAGAATCAATTAACTGGGGAAGGAGAAAAGGCTAAAAAGCCTTGGAGAATGGATACTCTAGGAGTTAGGATGTTCACTGCAATGTGGAATTTCAGAGCTGGCTTAGAAAATTTCATAGCTCAATTAGAAAAGTGGAAGCTAGAGAATGATTATGATAGCAATAAGATACTAGATATTTCCAAAGTTGAATCTAAACTATTTAGTAGATATGGCAAGAATTGGATAACTTAGCTAAATGCTGGTAGTTAGGAGGTATAGAAGCTCCTAAACCTGTATAAAGTAACAGCAGCAGACTTGGAAAACTTAATAAAGTTTAACTAGGAATACTGCAAAGATATACCTACTTTTAGGCTAGGAATTGACCTAACTAACAAAAACATTGGCGGATATGTAAGGTCATTTGATGTTAGCAATTCTAGTGTGTATGGAAAGAATGAGGCTAATATGTTAGCTATAGAAGAAGAATATGCACATAAATACCATTCTATTCTGTCATCTATATTAGAACAGTTAACAGCTAATGAGCCTCCTGAAATATTTAGAAGGGCTGGATTAAACTTCAAACCTATGGCTACTAGACTAGCCAAGGCTGATGGTTCTAACTATGCTACGAATGAGTATATAGGAAAGAATGAACAAAAAAGAAATCTTTCCGGACTTATTCATACAAATAATAAGAACATAGTAATTGGGGAAACAGACGAAAATGGAAATGTTATATCAACGTCTACTATTCCTGCAGAATCAATGTTTAGCTTCTTCCCTAAAGCTGTCTCAGCTATTGCTACTAAATCAAGAATATATCAAACTAATAGTAAAGCTAATGGGTTGATTAGTATTACTACTATTGACACAAAGAATAATACTGATAAGTTTGATTTTGATATTTCAGCTCTATTCGGGGATGGAATGTTGGAGAGAAGAGGTAATGATAATACATTATTTAATATGTTTAATCTTATCTTTCATGGTACTGTATAGAGCTTAGAGGAGCCTCATGCCTATACTGAGGAAGCCCCGTTTAAGTATGGAATATTTGTAGACCCAGATTTAGAAACTAGTCAGGATTATAAGCAAATAAACGTTAGAGGACAAAATGGACAGGATTATGCACTCCTAAAATGTGGAACTAATCCTATATACTTTGACGTTGATGTTGATGTTATATCTGGAGGTATTGCCCTTAACCTTTCTAAATTATTAGAGGGAGGAAAAAGACAACTAAAAGAAGAAACCAAGGTAGAAAACCCGGTGGAATAGTATATAGGTTATTCCTCTAAGATAGTAGATGAGTAGGATAGAACTAGATTCCAGAACTTCCTTCTTAATGAAGGAAAGGAGGATAACGAGCAAAGCTATATGGAATATGTTACTATATAGAACAACAGAAAATTGATTAATTTCTTTAGAAACGGATCACCTGTTGATAACATAGTAGAACTTATTAATATGTAGCTAGGATAGCCTACTATAAAAGATGTAAAGTATGAAAACGGAAAAATAATATATACTGACGTAAACGATGGCACCGGAGAGTTGAGTTTGGATACTGAAGATATGTATATCTCTATGACACCAAATAAAACTAATTCAGTTGAAGAGATTACTGGACAGTCATTTGATTCTATGGTTGTTGACCCAACAGGAATGGATATAATGACACACTAGGACTTTTTAAATTAGTTAGAAGAGACATTCTAGGATGATAGTGATGTATAGATGCTATCAAATTCTTCAAACGTAGAAAGCTATCTAGAATTGTTAGTAAGTATGAAAGATACTTTGAATAATAAAATAGAACAACTAGAAGATTCAGATTTAAAATGGAATTTATCTGATTACTTATTGTATGTAGATACTTCATGTTTTTAAAAATAAACGACTATGGCAGCTTGTAATGTTAAGTATGACAAAAAAAGTTATTAGCAACTAGCCTCAGATTTAAAGTTATTGTATAATCAAATTAATAGACCTGGAATAGAGGACAGAATTATTAAAACTTTGGAATTTAAGTATAAATCCAAAGATGGTTAGGATAAAAGATTACTTCTAACAGATTCTGAAAACTTGGATGAAACTTCTAGAGAGTTTATTGATGATGTAAACAATATAGTATGTGGGCTAGCTAATACTTCTTTAGACAAATTACCAGAAAAAGCCATGAAGTTTAGAAATATTGTGTTGTCAACCTTCTTCGACATGAATAGTGTCGGAGAAGTGACAACTCAGATTTCTGAGACTGAAAAGGAAATGGAAACTGATAAGAGTCAAGAAGCAAGAAAATTATAGAAAGTAGAAGACACTTTATTAGAAATATACGGACCGATAAATACTGGTCTTATTCAGGAAGTAACTGACAGCTTTGGAAGAGAACTTAAATAGAAGTTAATATATAATAACTACCTGAAAACTAAGTACGAATTGACCTCTGATGAAGTCAACAAAAGAATCGTGGACTATAAGGAAGGGAAATTTGAGAGCATTCTTGGTCATCTAAAGGAATAGTTCCCAAATGATTCTACTTTGCAATCCATTACAAGTATGTATAGCAATGGAATGTTAAATTCTAGTCAGTACTACTATGTTATAGATACTTTTAGAAAATATGTATTGCAAGACCCTGATAGAAATACAAAGTTTAACCAATAGCTAGAGGATAAAATCCTACAGAAAAATAAAGTATAGCAAGAATATCTCTATAGACAACTAATTAAGACTATACTAAATAACCCTAAACTTAATACATGGTTTAATAACAAGTACAATACTAATTATACGAACTCAGAAGCAAAGACTTAGCTGTTTATGGCTAATAGATTCTCTAATTACTATCTAGAAATTAAGGATAAACTTCTGAAAGAAATTGAGAGAGGTGCAGAGTTTAAGGATGAAGTATTGCCTATTATTCAGGAGATAGAAAATCCTAAAGATGATTTATTAAATTATGTAAATGATTATATAGCTCTTACGCAGTTCGATGATTTATTAGCTTAGGAACTAGGAAGTAGTATTGGTATAGAAAGAGGCTTCTTGAATAATGTAGAACCATAGAGATAGAACGCTAAGAAATATGCACTGAGAGAATCTCATGCGCATCAAAAGGCAGGATGGGAAACTGCTAACAATGAGGGAAGTGAAGCTCATACTAGTACTGGAGTAAAGGATATGTTGGACACTATATTTGTTTATAAATATAACGAGTCTCATCAATTACTTCCTTAGACATTAAATATGACGTCATTGATGCAGGCATGGCAATCCTTGTTATCTGACGTATTGAATAATAATATCAATTTCGATACAAGTAACAGTGAAGCCGTTGTAGGAGTATTGAAAGATTTAATTAATACATAGAATGTTAATGTTTTAGATAATATTGTAGATATTCTAGAAATATTATTTAAACCATAGGCTATTCAAAATTCTAGAGGTAGAATGATAGATTTTATGCGCAATGAGAACCTGTTCTCAGAATAGCATAAGAATATACTATATTCATTCTATAATGAAGTTTTGAATAAAGACAATCCTAACTCAAATATATCTATAGAATTAGGAAGAGTAAATAATGGCCTAAAATACAGCACTAAATTCTTAGAGACTGTTTCAGATTTATGTGCCATTATCTATAGAAATGTAAATAACAATTATATTGATTGTAATCTACAATCATCGAAATCTTTATTTGCTGTAAAGAAGAAATTTAATTGGGATGCTGACCTATTTGATTCTGTCGAAAGAATTACTTTTAGGAGTAAGACTAGACAGATAAATAAACTTGGGGGAGATAGATTATCTAAATATAAATATACTTCCGTACCAGATTAGACTGGTAAGTTTATATCTAAGGTTGAACTTCCTGGAAAGGAAGGAACATTATATACATTTGGATTTAGATATAATCAAAGGGCTTCTAATATGGAGGGATTGTTCTCTACCATGGACAACTTAGAGCTAGAGAACTCTACGGTAAACATAAATGGAAAAGAGGTTCCAATGTTAGATGTATTAGCTGGCATAAACCTTAGAGACTTTAGTAATAAAGTTCTTCAAAATAAAGAATTACTAAATGAGTACGAAACAGTTCTAAATAATCTATTAGAAATGTTTGATTATTATTTAGATACTAATTTCCTATCTGATAAGGGACTAGAAGCGTTATAGGGATATAAAGACAAGTATACTTATGACCCAAAAAATAACTTATTTTCTAAGAATTATCTTAATCACTTCCTAAAGTTAGCAATTAGAACTGCTGACATTGATAACTAGGTAAAACTTGCTGGGGATTAGGATATGAAATAGTTTTTGATGGAGAACTCTAAATATACAAGTTTGTTTAATAGAGAGTCTAAGAAACCATCCTCTAACGTTTTTGACATCCAGGCTAATAGAGTTTATTTTAAACCTGTAACTACTAGTGATAAAGCACTTAGCGACTTAGCTAAAAGCTTTGTGGAAGCATCTGGTAGGTCTGTACGCTCTACATCTCTAAATAAGGCCGGTTCAAGTGTCTCTAACTATAGTATATCAAGATTAGGCTCGGAATTAAATAGACGTTTGCATAAATAGCGCCAAGAGGGTGGGCCAGCAAACTCCTTATTATTTGTATAGAACCCTAATGCTATAGATATAGACCCAGTAATTGATGGAGAAATAACCACACCCATTGGCGATGTTAAAGCTGTTAGAGATATGTCCTCTTCAGAGTTATTTCAACACGCAATCCTGGATAAGTTCTATAGTTCCTTCTTGAAGACTGGAAGAATATGTTTCCAACCTACTGTATACTCTGATAAGACCAACTTCTTGAATTATATGTCTAATCTATCTATGTTTAGTGATAACATAATGGATCTAATGTCTGATAAGAGTCAAGAATTTGTTGATTTATATAGAAATACTTTCTTCTCTGCCCATAATCAAATTCAAGCTAACGTAGTAACAAAAATGGAAAAACTAATGTCATTTTTGACTACTGAATATGGAGCACAGTTCAGAAAGGAAGGAGATGTATTTACGTCTAACAGACTAGATAATGTTAGAACGTTCCTAAGAAATAGAACTGAGAGTGATTTAATTTCTCTTGTCTTTAGTTATAACCAACACAATCTTGAGAAGATAGAGTTAGAGAAAGACAAGGATTACAGAAATAGAAAGAAATTCTGCGACCTTAATGAAATAACAGATTTTTATGCTAAACTATATAATGAGCCAGTTCGTCTAAAGAAATTTCTAAAACAACAGTAGGAGCTGTTCCTAGAAAACCTTAGAGAATATGGTGTTAATTTCCGATTGTTTGATTCAACCTAGGAATTGAACTCTTGGATTAATAATAAATTAAATGAGAAGGCTGCTACTTAGACAGTTAGATTATTGTCTGACAATAAATTGCTTCAAGTAAAAGATAGACAAGCTTTCGCTGACAAGTGGATTGATAAAGAAACAGGAGAATTGCTACTATAGAAAGGTTCGGAAATGAATCCATTCTTAGAGAAATTCTTCTATATAGAGGGTTTGTTTAGTAATAACCTGAGACTCAGTTTATCTGGAACAGAAATAAACCATCCAGACAAAGCAAAGGGAACCCTATTTAATAAGATAGCTTCTGCTGTTAGTGATGTAAAAGAAGCGGCTGACAATCCGATAAAAACTAATGTAGCTAGAAAGGCTTTAGAAAATATACTAAATAATAACAAAATAGGTTTTAGTTCTCTTGATAATTTTATCAAAGAGTTTTCTTCAATGAGAGCTATAAATGATTTAGATGGAAAACCTAATATGTAGGATATATATGATAAAACTATCATAGAAATTATAAATACTGCATAGGGAACTCAATTTAAACGTAATGTTATTATTCCAGCTACTTTGTAGCATCCTCTTACTGGTTTGATAAATGGCGTTGCTAATAGGGTTAACGCTGCTGTTGCATATGATATGTCAGCACCAGTCAATAATCTAAGAGAATCTGATGAAATAGATTCTTAGGATGGTAGTTCAACTATGTCTCCTATTTAGGTTATTTTGGAAAATAATTCTCTGGGAGATTAGAGAGTTGGAACAAACAGAAAGCCTATATGGGACGATTAGACTGGAGACTTAACATCGTTCTTGGCTAAGTTTGCATCATTTGGATAGACTAATGCGATGATGTTACAATCATTATAGTCTAATTCAGCTTAGTATAATATGTTCAAGAAAATGCATAATATACGTTGGAATGGAGCTATAGATTTGACTAAGAACATTAATCAATTCCAGTAGACAGCATATGACTAGGAAGAAGTTTCTAGATGGTTTAGAGAAGCAATTCTAGGAGGAGAAAAATTATTCTATAAGAACCAGCTTGGAGAAATAGTCTAGGTGACTGACTTTGGAAAAGACAATTCTGGATATTTTACCGTAGAGACTATTCTAGGAAAAGGCTCTAATAAGGTATATCATTACTTTAGTGATGACACATCTGAGCATAGTACAGTTGGTGGATAGGGATTCCATACAATAGACAGTCTTTATGAATTGTTTGTTGCTCTTGGAGGTATTAACTGTACTAACGCTAAGGGAGTAACTTCCGAATTTAGTAATTAGGTTTTAACTAACTTTGTAATTAATGTTGGATATAAGGTTAATCCGAAAGTAACTTCTATAAACGATATAGTCCAACCGCTTAAAGATAAGTTTGTAGCATATGTATTTAATAACTCTGCAGTAAAGAACGGTGCTAAGAACATAAATAGTAAAGACGTATGGACTAATAATGTCCCTCTTAATACTTTCTAGTTAAATATATAGGGATTAGGTATTCAGCTTAATGCTGACCATGATGTAGTTGACTCAGAATTAACAGAGTTCTCTCAGGTAGTTGCGGCTTGTGCGGCATATGGAAAGGATTATAAGTCCGTAAATGAGATTTACTACGGATTGGCTGAATCAGCATTCTAGGCTTCTGAGTAGGAATTAACTAATATACAAAGATACTTCAAAGATTATGCTGAGGACCCAAGTAAAGCTAAATACTAGTTGTATAAGATAGTTGGAAAACTTATAGTATAGTCAAAGAGTAATAGTGATATGGATTTAACTGAAAAGTTAAAATAGGAAATAAACAAGGAATTTAAGGTTAACAAAGATAACTCATCTTCTGGTTTAAAGATTCCTTTTAGCGATCCTAGTATCTATACACAATTTATTACTAATATCACTTCTGTAATTAATTCCAAGTCTATTAAGCGTAAACACCCTGGGTCTGGATATGTTATGGCGCCAGGCTATAATGTAGTTCAATACTTTCAATGGTTTGACCCAAAAACTAAAACATATAGGAAGTATCTTTTTGAGGATGTTTTAAAGAGAGCTAGAAACGACTTTAAAGGAAAATTAAGAAGTGAGTTAGAAGCATGGTGTGCCAAAAATGGGGTTGACCCAAACAAATATGGAGAACGTAAAAGAAGAATTTCAAGTTTTGACCTAGCCACGCTAATCTAGGAATCTTCTGATAAGATAGACACTTCTCTTATTCCTTATTTAAATATAACATCTTAGGACACGACTGAGTATAATAGACAGCTTGTAAATATGTTTCTAGCTTCTAAACAAGAGGCAGAGCAAGTAAGGGACAAGTCTTGGTTTATGCCTACTGATATTGTTAATATTATCAAAAATGATGGAACTGTAATATCTCACGATTTATCTGATATGGCTGATTTCTATAAATTCAAAAATGGAATATTTGACATAGAGGACGAATATAATGTAAAAATTAATCAAAAGGGTAACAAGTTTACTATTACATTAAATGAAGATAAAAATTCATCATTTGTTATCGAGAAAGAGACAGATTCAGATAAATGGAACATTCATTTTAAGACAGGGGGAAGAGATTCTAATTTATAGAGAAGAACTCCGTGGATGGGAGCTAAAGAAGATTAGAAAATTAGACTATTCAATGCTGCTCTATAGGTTTTACCTGACGGAGCTATTCTGCGTTTATCTCCAACTACTCAGGAATAGTTAGATACAAGAATAGGAGGCTTGACTAAGGGAAGTGTCGTAGGGTATTAGAGCATAATAGAAAACGAACAAAGGCACTCTGGAGTTAATTTAGAAGTTGTTTCCGAACCTTATACTGTCTCATATTTTGATAAAGATAACCAAGTAAAATCTACTTAGGTTAGAGAGTATAAGAAAATCTCTAATACTAGTAAACATACTTACAAATTAAACATAACAAAGCCTAATAATCTTAAACCATCTCTTCTTAGATGGCAATATGTAGACCCGGCTGATGGTATCACCAAGTACATGACTATATATGACCATCCGATTATTAGAGGTTCTTGGAACTTACCAAAATCTGAAAGACCAAAACAAGCTTAGATATAGTAGGTTTTAGACTTACTAGATGAAGGAAAGTTTGAATTGAATGGATAGATATTAGATATAGTTCCAGGAAGTCTTGAAAATACAGAAGCTGAAATAGTTCTTGGTAATATGTACAAGGACATCTTTCAAACTGGAGATGCTACATTAGCAGACATTATGGACTAGGGAGAGAATTTCTTCAGAAAACAGACTGAGGTTCCAAAGATTCCCGCTGGATTTTATAATCTTGCATTTGTTAAGAATAATGGTCAACATACTTTAGTTTCGTTTAGTAATCTAATAGAAACTCTTAATATATACGAAGACCCATTTGATTATACTTAGGAGTATATAAACGATAATAACGAAATTTATACTCACTAGGATGGGATAAAGATTGGAAAATATATACAATCTTCTTGGAAATATTCAGATGGTAAGGTTTTAGACTAGAACAATCAGGAGATAGATAAGTCCCGCTATAGACTTGTTCAAGATGAGAATGGAAACGTAGAGAATGTATTGTAGAGAATAGATTATGTCAAAAGATACAAATATACTAAATCGGAATTAGTTAATGGAGAGTAGTAGTTAATTAACTATACTTTATACAAGATAGCTCCCGTTTAGGATATAAGAAATGCTTTAGACAAAAAAAGCAAAGACTAGGATGTATTAAATTCAGATGCTTTCCATCAAATCTCTTCTATACTTAATAACATTTATTCTCAGGATAAGTATATAGACATATAGGTTAATACTGGTATAGAACTAAACCCAGATCTTAGGAGAACCATTGCCAATAGTCTTGTAGACTTCGGAAACGATACAAAATATGATAAGGAATCTAATAAAAGAGTCTTAATGACTCCAGAGGAAATTTAGAAACTTCCAAGATTCTAGCAGCATATGATTGAGTTACGAAATGCCCTAATTGGAAATAATTTCTAGGAATAGTACAGGTAGATAAGAACGTCTTACTATGAGTATCTTCAGTAGTATAAGAAGCAATATTCATCGTTCTTAACATCTCTTCATTTCATCTCTTCTCGTATCCCAGCACAGTCATTGCAATCATTCATGCCTATGACTTGTGTAGGATGGACTGCTGATACCTCTAACACTGCTTATGTTTCCTATATTTAGACATATTTGTAGGGTTCTGACTATGATATTGATAAAGCTTATGTTATGGGACAATCGTTTAGTGATGATGCTATGTACATAGGCTGGAGTCCATTATTCAATTATTCTTCTGAGCAAATGGTTGATGCTAGTAAAACTCTTCCGTTACCAAGAGGAAATAAATTAATTGTAGTGGAAGGAGAGCAATATTCTATAGAAAACGAGCTTAATAGTATATTATCTTCATCTGGTCCAGAAAGACTTAGAAAAATGGCTAACTTGATATATAAGATAGACAATAATAACGGAAGATATAATTACATAGTTGGAGAGAATGCTGATTAGAAGTAGAAGATTATAGAACAGATTCAGAAACATGAAAACTATAAAGTAAGCTATAGACAGAGAGAGTAGGCATACAAAAATGTAGCTAGTGCTAATATTAGAAATGTTGTTCATAATATTAGAAATAGAGACTAGGCATATTCTCCTATTACAATGAGGGACTTGCAGAAAGAGGCTGACAAATCTCCAAAGGGGGCTAAAACTAAGTAGTTAAATATGATGAATCCGCTTACCAAATACGTAATGCAAAACTAGAACTTAGTTGGTAAAAACGTAATTGGTATAGCCGCTAACGGTGAAAAAGACTGGTTTAACCTTACTTACTACTATCATAATGTATTAAGAAATGGAAATCAGAAAGATAGATTCTTCCTAAAGATGAGTCACTCATACAGTAGATTATCTGGACGTGCTACTGACCAACTAATGAATGTAGTTGTAAAACACATTCCAGACTTGTGGAATGCTTCCCCAGAATTATCTTAGAAAATTAAGGAAGAATTTTATGCTACATATGATGGTTAGATAGACATGGATGATAAATACGTAGACTAGTTAATTTCTCAGATTCTTTCAGCAGCAACCGATAATGCTAAAGAGTTGATTCTGGCTAAAATTAATGCTGGTACTAACTTGGCTAAATATCATCTACACCTAGTTATGATGGGATTCAATCTTAAGGATATTGTAGCATTTATGACCAGTCCCGTAGTGGAGTTGATAGATAAGTATAGTAGAAACGATTTATATAAAAATCAAACAAGTTCTGTAACTAATGCCATTAAGACTCTGAATGGAGACATAGACTTGTCTAAATTAATAGTTAATCCATAGGATAACCTTTCTCCAGAAGAAAGAATAGAAGCTATGGAATCTTAGATGGAAGCTATGGAAGCTGAGGCAGATATGATGATGGAATTAATGGCAGAAGGTCGTACTCCGAGAAGAGTAAATAATGAGTATTCTTGGGTAATTAAAGAACTTGGTTCTATGTATAAGACAGCATAGGCTAGGTCTCTTAAAGATTTCGTATAGAAATATATTAAAGCTAAGACTGAACCCTTATCTGCCAATAGTCCAGAATTTATGGCAGCCTTGGCAAACTATGAGTTGCCAGTAACTTCTAATATGAATACTAACTATGTATTCAGATATATAGACTAGATTGTAAACGATATAAGATCCCAGATAGAAGACTATAATAGGATTCATCCGAATAGTAACTATTCTATGCTAGACTTCAAGCTTGACTTAAATGAGTTCTAGAGAATAACAGATGAAGCAAATGAGACTTCTACATTAGCCTCTGTATGGTTGAAATTAAATTAGGGTATCCCACAAACGGATATAGATTTAATTAAACTAATCAAGAGAATGTATGCTACTGTATCTACTAGAGAGAGAAAAATGGGTATAAAGAAACCTGTAGATTCTAACAAGTAGAAATTTGTTAATTTGTCCGACGAAGAAGATATAGTTACTGGAAATTCTGGGACTAAATAGGAACTTCTGCAATATTTGGAAAGATATTCTATGCTTCCTGCTGTTCCAGAAACCTCTAAGAACAAGACAGAAAGCGGTCTGATAAAGACTATAAAGAATATCTAGGGAAATAACCCAGAATTATCTTTTGCTGAAATAGTTTCGATATTAGAGGATGCAGTTAATACGGATTTGTATGGAAATTTTGATTTATATAAATTTCTGAATGATGAGAAAGTGGTACTTCCTCAAAGTTCTAGAACCATCTATAACACTAGATAGGGAGACCTTGTTTCATATAGAGAGCTTGCTGCTACATACTATAACTTAATTAAATCTAGTTGGAATATTCTTGATATGGTCAATCGTATTCCACACTACAAAATGAATCTGGATTTATTAAATTATACTCTGTAGCAAAGACATCTATTTGCAAATAAGTCTAAAATAGTAGACTAGTTAATTTCTCTAGGAGAGCTGTCTTATAGTGCTTTATCTGATAGAGATTATAAAAACATCATACAGTATGCTGATAAGATACTGATAACATCATATTTCTTATCTAAAGAAGAACCTATAGATATATCTAAGGTAGATGATACGAAAGTATACGATTCTAATTATGACTTAGTTAGGTCAGATGAATTATATCTAAATTCTCTTAATGGAATTGATTCACTGAAGAACTTTGTAGAGAATAACTTCTTTGAGTGGTTGAAAAATACTTATCCAGATAATTTCTTAGTCAAAGAATTAGTACAGAGTTCTAATAGAGGAAAGAGTATGTTAAGAACAGCTCTTAATTTGTTTGAAATCGATTAGAGTCTAACTAACAAGTAGACCTATAATAGATACCTAATAGGTATTCAAGAGCTGGCTAATGAAAAATTTGATTAGAATCACTCAGTAGCCGACATACTGATGCTATATAACCTAGCAGTAAACGGAACTAAATTGGGAGGAAAATACATGACTGGTATATTTAGAGATTAGGTCAGAGAAGGTAGTGTTCTGTATGATTATTATAAATTCATGTCTGAACAAGATTATAATGACGACTTTAAATATATTATGCCGACTAAGAGAGACTTCTTAATTGCTATGGCTCCTACTGTATATTCTACTTATGCGTTAAATTATAGGACAGAGCCTTATGTTAAAGTTCTTAATCCAGCTCATGGATATGACGTGTATAAAAGATACTATGATAGGTCTGATTATACTTGGAAATACGACATGAGTAAACCAGAATCTCTATTATAGTTAGACCATCTAGGTTTAACGCAGGGAGAGATAGACGAGAGAACTTATAATTACGCACAGAACTCTCTGGTAATGTTCCCAGAACTTCATAAGAGATTAAGAGAAAATTCTATATTCTCTGGAAACGGAGAAACGAGCATGAAAGACAAAGTGTTATAGTTAGCACAATACATTAGATAGAACAGGTTACTTATTTACAAACTATGTTAATATGGAATGTGATGTAATTCTTGAGATAGGAGGGAAAAGTAATTTTAAAATTGATAGAGAGTCTAGTGAAAAGGAGCTAGACTCTCTTCAAGATATTGTGGAGTACTTAGACACCCTTCCTGAACATAAAATAAAACAGTTAATTTACGACTTGTAGACATCCTCTACAAGAGTGAAAAACTCTCAAAAATACTTCTTGGACAAACAGCTAATAGGAAACTGTTCTTTCGAGAATTTGAAACTTCGTTATCCAGAGGAAACGGAATTAATTAAAGATATTGAGAAACCCTATATAATTACTCTAGTAGATAAAGCATATTCTAATGGAGATATGCTTAAAGGGAGGGTTGTAGTAAACGGAGTAGTTAGTTATATATTTAGAAATAAGTTTGATGTTCAGAATTTTGCTGAAACAGAGTATAAGAAACATCTTGCCGAACAAATTATAGCTGACAATGATATTACTGACTAGTATCTGTCAGAAAAGTATAAGGATAAACTGAATATTATTAGGGATAACTATAAGAAGAACTTAGAAAGAATTACTAAGGAAGTAGACCCTACTCCATCCGAGTAGTTTACTATTAAACATCTTATTTTAGATTATCTTAATAATAGTAGCGACTATACCAAGCTGATAAAGGTAGGAGACTAGATTATTGATTCTGGTTCTGTATTAAATGATTTCTGTAGGGAGCTTAATAAATAGTAGGTAATAAATGAGGATTCTGAATCAGACTTGGCTAGATATTTAAGGAGACTACACTGGAAAAGAGAGTCATTTGGGAAATCCGAATTATATAAAGGGTTAGCTACTTACATTCCAGAATTTTCGCAAGAAGTTAGTGAATAGTAGTTCATAAATCTAGATTAGGATGGAATGGAAAGTTTACTTCAAAAGTATTTTAAGAATGATATTATTCTATCTAACTACCATGTAGAATCAGTTGGCAAATCTGTTCCACAAACTATAAGACTTACCAAGTCTTAGGTAAAAAAATTATTTGAAAACACTTTAGCCCTTAAGAATACAGAGAGAAAGGCTTTAGGAGAATTAGAATTATCTAACAGTTATGAGGATAATATATCATCCTTAGAGGACGCACAAGCCTTCTTTCAAGGTCACTTAAATATGGACATAGACGGAGAGATGTATACTCTAAATATTTCTAAAGATAAGGACTAGATAGTGTACAGTTATAGAGGTAAGAAGCTCACAAACGATGATAAGGTTAAGTTAAAAAGAAAAGGAAGAGTCCTAAAAGATGAATTTAATTTTGGATATGACACAATGAATATATTTACTCCAGTAAATGAAGATGGGGTAGATAATGGATACTATAAAGGATACTATATATATAATCATCTAAACGAGGCTGGGGATAATATATTTATAGTAAGTAACAGTGTTATTAGTCCGAATCTATATGGCCCGGCAAAGTTTAAATCATTGAAGGATGCTAAGTTAGCAGTAGAAGGATTTAACCGCTCAGCTAATGTATCAAAACAAACTAAAGTGGGATTAAAGCAGATATTAGGAAGTTCTGACGGAAAAAGATATGTTAACCTAGAATTTCCAACTAATGTTGGCCAGACTATAAATTCTATAGCTTATCCAATAGGCCCAAAAACTAAATTATTTGCTCAGGAACATAATCTAATTACTACAAAGAAGCCTTCAGAAATCCAAGCCTTTTATAAACAGAGAGGTATAGATATTTCATCGTTAGACCTCCCTGAAAAGATAGGAATCTTTCTATATGCAATGACAGAAAATGGATATTCTATCAATGCTATGTAGGGAAAGACCTTAGAAGATTCTGACCATGCTAATATAAGAAAAATCATATTTGATATAAATAATGCTCCAATTAAATAGTATCTAGTAGAAAGAAGTAATAAGAATGGTGAGGGTAATTATACAACCTATATAAAATCCTTATCTGATTCTGGAATCACTATAAATTCTACTGGGGTAGACTTGGCAGGAAATCCTCCAACGTAGAGTCTTACGAGTACACTATTTAATTTAAAAGACACTCTTGAGAACACACTTTTCAAAGATACTCCAATTAAGATAGTTATTACAGATAATGAATAGCTAGCACAACTTCAGGACTAGAATGGAAATAGAATATTCCCCGATGGTACTGATGGAGTGAGAGCTTTTATCTATAACAACAATCTCTACATAAATCAGAGTAATGCTAGTATTAATGACCTTCTTCACGAAACTTTCCACATTGTACTAGGAGCCATAAAAGCTCAGGATATGAATGAAGGTACTAGAAATTATGAAAACATTTTGAATTTCTATGATAAAAAAGTATCTTAGACAACTAAGGATAGAGTTAATGACCTCTATAAAAACTTAGCATATATAGATAGAATGGAAGAAGGTGTTGTTAGATACTTAGCTAGATAGGTTGAAAATGGTGATGTGTTTTACTATAGTGATAGAACTAATGAAGCGATTGATTTGTTTAGATAGCAATTTCTAAACATAAGACAAAATATTAGAAAAAATATTAAACTTGATTTGGACTCCGATTTAGGTTTCCAGTCAAGTATAAATACTCTAGTATCATCATAGGTAGGACAAATGTAGAAGAATCGTATCATTTCAAACCTTATAGAGAAAGGAATTGAGAAAGGTTTAATATTAGAAAACTGTAAATGAAAGATTGTAATTATACATTAGTTGGAAAAAGACAGTATAACCACTCTTATGACGAATTAATCAAAATCTTGAAAAGAAGTCCGCAGCTTGCATATGACATTCTTTATTCTAAAGATTATAATCGTTAGACAAGAGTGGTTGACAAACTGTCAGAATTAAAGGAATAGGGGAAACGCAAGTTTAGAAAGGAATTTTCTGACAGGGTAGATGTTATAAATGGATGTGCAGAAATAAACGCATCTGGATACACAACTCAATCATTTATTGATTCTGGGTTATATGTTGACTAGTATGGAAAACAAATAATGCCGGTTTTATAGGTAGATGATTATATTGAAAGAATGAAATCTCTATATGAATAGAAGGGATTAACTAAAGATTAGGTCGATTAGCATATCTCTATTTTAAAAAATAGCTGGAAAAGAATAGCAGAAGATGGTAGAGATTTACATAAAATTATCTTGAAGCAGGGTAAGGAAACCTCTTACTCCTAGACTGAGGATAATACCAAGGGCACTTCATTTGAGCATCTAAGTGATGTTATACATGACTAGGTTTATGATGATATATTTAGTTAGGTATACTTAGGAAACGGAAAAGAATCTAGAGAACTTGGGGATGACTCTTCTCCAGTTATTCTCAAGAATCTAAATCTCTCTGCCAAATTAATAGGAAGAGACGAAACTATTACTGGACATATTGATTATATTGTAGTTAAACCAAATGGTTCTGTAGAAGTATTCAACATAAAAAGCTCACACGAATCCCCCGCATTCTGGGATTAGGCTAAGAAAGAAAAATATAGGAACGAGTTTGCTTTATTATCTAGAATACTCTAGTATAATGGAATTAATACTAATGATATTAGATTTAATGTTATTCCAGTGACGCTTGGGTATGATGATTAGTTTCAGAATATAAAAGAGATTACTGTTAATAGAGCAGAGTGCTATAGTCATAATAGAGGTGCATTTATAATGCAAGAATCTATGAAATTAGCTCAAAGATTCATAGCATCCAATGCAGAAACTATTACAATAAACGACTCTTCAATAGATACTGTAAATAAACAATTAAGTGCAGTATTTCCAAAAAGAGATATAAAAGCTGACGGAATAACGTCTACTATTGAAGAATATATTGATAAAAACTGGACATATTGGACTCAAGGAGAGCAGCCAGATACTGGTTGGAATCTTACTATAGATGGGGTAGTCTATCATGTAAATAGTTCCGAAGTTAAGAGTAAGAATAAGGAAGTAATAGAAATTATTAAGCAAAATCAGGATAAACTTCTAAATGTAGATAACGGAAAACTGAGCGCTAGAGGTATAGTGAATTAGATAGGAGAATTTAGAAGATTTGGTTTTCCAAAATTTGACAATGACTATTTAGATTAGCTGTTTAGTCCATACTTTGAACATTCTGTTGTTAAGGTAAATGGGAAAGATAAATACAATTATCTGTGGGAAGTAGTTAAAAATGATACACTAGATAATTGTAACATCATTATGTTCAAAAATACTCTTACTGGATAGGTCAACGTAATTACTCTTTCTGGTTTAAACTTAGACTAGAAACACTCTTTCGAAGGTAGAGATAATATATTAGGTTTCCATTTGAATGATTTATAGGCTACTGATAATCAAGGTAGAGAATTGATGAAAGCCACATACGGAAATATAGAGATGATGAGAACAATGTTCTTGTTGAACGAGATAATACCGCAATTAGGTTCTGATATTAAGTTGGGAGACTTAATAGTAGTTGGTGGGCTGGGTGGAAAAATATAGAGTCAATAGTATCCAATACAGTTAGTTGTCTCAAATTTCGTTAAAGCTCAGGAAGTTTTGAATAAGAAAGAACCAAATCTTAAAATTAACAATAACTTTTCTACTGTGGAGCATATCTCTCCAGTATCATTATTGATAAATGAATTTTGGGATATTTTACATGAATCTCCCAATCTAGGAAAAACAGATTTCAATTCTTTAAAGGAATTAATTTCTGGGTCTGATACGGACGGATTGTAGCATCTATTAAATGGAACTACAATAGATTCTTTGGCATCTGCCGAAACTACTGAAATATAGATTTAGAGACTAGAGGAATTGATTAAGAAGTTAAATACTATCATGTCTAATTAGCATATGTCTGTATCTCCTGATACTATCATAAAGTATGCTACTGGAAAAGCTAAACTAGCCAATCCAGAAAGGAATGAACTAGTTACTGGATGTTGTAAACTGTTACTTAATGCTTCTATAGCTTTAGATAGATTGTCTGGAGTCATCAGAATATCAGAGGGAGATTTATCAGAGATGGAACGATTACTTGCAAGACCTCAAAATATATCCAGTTCATAGGTTAGAATTATTAGTAAGCTACTGCAAGACGCTATTCACAATATTTCTAATAAACTAGAACCTCAAATATCGGACTTTAATTTAGCCTGTCTAGAATATTACAAAGCTAAGGGATATGGGAAAACTCGAAATGCTTTGATAGGAGACTAGGTTAAGGTTTTTCAACATCTCTACTAGCAAATAGATGATGAATTATTTTTTAAGAACCCTTATGACTCTTCATCGGATTTAGATGAGGATGATAGAAAATTCTTAAAAAAGGCATTATTTGAAATAAATAAGATTAGATTTAAAGACAATAACTTTCCCTACACATCAGAAAACGATCCAGCACTAAAATCATTTATTAAGAGTACTCCGGGCTATCTTTGGGTCCCCCTAGAGAAAGCTTCCTCTTCTACTCGATGGAGTAATCCTGGAAAATACTTTGAGGATTTCAAAAGAAGAGTCCAGGGATATTGTAAAAATCCTACCTTGTTCTTTAAAGAAATGTATGAAAATATATTAAGTGAAGAAGATGAGGAAAAAATAAATAGTGATATAGAGAATATGTAGGCTTATAATAGATTTAGAATTGCAGAGCCAACATTGACAGGACGGCCTAGCAGAGGGAGACAACGTTTATTTGAAATGTATGGTAAGGATTACTTTGAAACTAATCTACAAAACCTAGTTATTGACTATTCATATAAGAACCTGCAAGAAGAAGAAATGAACAAGATGCTAGTTAGAGCTAAAGGTATTCTTCTGTAGTTAAAGTTAACTGGAATTAGAGAGGATGATTAGGAAAAATATGCTAAGACTATTAAGCATATTGATGACTACATTAAGACAGCAGTATTCAACAGGAGTATAATGGAAGAAAGTTCTAAGAAAATTATTGCTAGGTTGCAGCCTCTTAGAAAAGCTGTATCCACAGCATATATTGCAGCTAGTCCTGTTGCAGCTATTCGAGACGTTTTTGGAGGCTTCTTATCTAATGTTGTCAGAACAATGACAAAATATAGAACTGATATAGATGCCAAAGATGTTATGTGGGCATATCAATTTGTATTAAGGTAGGGGGTTCATTCTGCTATGAGTATAGACTTATTAGATAAATTAAATAGTAAGTATCTTATTTCTAATATCAATATAGAATAGCAGTAGGAAGGTTATAAAACTAATAGAGGGGGTATAACAAATGCTGGAAATTGGATGTATGCCACTCTTAGAAAACCTGACTTTCTAAATAGAATGGTTCTATTCATGGGAAAACTAAAACATGATGGTTCTCATAATGCTTATTCTATTGTGGATGGAAAACTAGTATATAACTGGAGAATGGATAAAAGATTTAATTTATTAGCTTCAAATGATAAGAGTGATATGGAAGCCTACAATAAGTAGAAAGCTCTGTACTTGAGCCAGATTATGAAGTTTAATGAAGAGAATCCAGAAGCAAATCTTCCTGTCAGTCTTGATACTAATTTGCCAGACGGTTATACCTAGAACTAGATTGATGAAATCAAGAATTTAGGAGATACCATATACGGTTCATATAACCGAAGCACAAAAGCTATGTATGAAAATCTTGCTATAGGTTCACAGTTTGGAGTGTTCTCTACTTGGATGAATGGTATATATGATGTATATCTAGGGTAGAGAAGAGAATCTTCTTATGAAACTTAGAAAGTCTAGAAAGAGGACGAGAACGGAAATAAACTCTGGATAGATGATAACGGAAATGTTACCACGGAGAATACAGGAGTTCCATATTTAACTGATGTTCCATTAGTTGTATAGGGAGTATTAAGAACTGTACTAGACACAGCCTCAGAGATTTATCATGGTAGAGGATGGGAAGGAATAAAGTAGAATATTCTTAGTAGCCCAATGTAGATGAGAAACTGGAGAAGAATACTGTCGGATGCTCTAGTAGCTATGTTATTGTATTGGCTATTTGAGGAATTAATCAATCCTGCATATAAGAAACACAAAAAGACTGGAGATGGAAAGGATGTTCTAACTAATGCTGTTATTGAACTACTATATAAAGGTAGCTCTAGTAGCTTTGAAGAGTTTAAGGGACCTCTTCCAATATTAGACTATGTAATAAATAACACTAGTCCTGCATCTGTTAAGTGGGGAGCTAAAGTCTATAATGACATTGTAGGATTCCTGTTCGGAGATACTACATTTGGAGAGTTAGTTACAAAATCTCAAGCATTACCGCGTTCTCTATAGGATACATATAAAATGTATAAAAGAGATACTATAAATGGTATTGGAGAAGAATAAAAAAATAAGGGAATATAGGAAGGCATAATCGCCAACCTATATTCCCTTTATTATTTACCATGTATTGTAATCAGTTATGTTAGTACGTTCTTTACATACATTACATTGTACAGTTTTACCTAGTCCTATTCCAGTATGAGTAAATATTACTGAACATCCACACGCTTTTATTCCCTTGTGCAGCTCATAATGCTCTTTCTGGAATTTAGCATAAGCCTCTGCCTCTTTTTCATTTAGGCTATAAGTTATAGTAGGTTTGGGAACAGAGATTGTTCCTATACTCCATCCTTTTGCCTCATATACTGGTTTCTGAGCTTGCTTGTCTTCTTCTAGTTGTCTAATTCTTTCTCTACAGATGTGAATAATTTTCTCATAGTCCATTATTCTAGCATCCTCTTTAGATTTTCCAGGCTCTTCTTTAATTCTCAAAACCCTTTTAACTATATCGGCATCCCATGGATTGAGATTGTATTCTCTCCATATATCCCAAGGCTGGATTTTGTGCTTACTGTAATCAGAGTTTCCTACATTATACTCCCTAACACCTTTATTCGTCTCCATTAACAACTTCGATTTTATATTCAAGTTCCATAGAATCTCTTAATGTATCCAAATCATCTACAAACATGATTACATCTCCAGAGTCTACAAAATCTCTTAATACGTCTATAAAATCAAACTCATCAAGTTCATCATCACATTCTTTAGCATAAGCTACTCCAGTTCTACTTAGTAATACTCTATACATATTAATTATCGTTTACAATTTGCATAATAGTTCCGAGAGATACAGCACCAACAGTTCTCTTAACTTCTTCATCTCTGTCATTGTAGTAAATCAACACAGGCACATTTCTTATGCCTTTAGAGTTTGCCAATTCTTCCTCTTCATCTACATCATGCTTTACTATCTCTATCCCAGAAATTTGTTCAAGAGTCCTGTCTAACACTTTACACGGTCCACACCATGATGCTCCAAATTTTTCAATTCTTGTAATCATACTTTACACTTTATTATATTTTTCTGTATCTGTACTTAATATTACTAATCTATCAGCTAGAAGAGAGGCTACTTGCCTTCTAACTTCTTCGGTAGTCCAGTATCTCATTTGGGTAGATATGTGATTTCTAACAAACTTATCCATATCAAAATCATCAAATGTTTTCTGGAGCATAAGCTCAGCTTGAGACTGAACAGCCTCTTTAAGCCAAGCTCTTATATCGTCCTTAGTGATGCCCAATTCATTATGCATATAATTTTTGAACATCGTCCACTTATCATTCTTCTCTGCCATATAGGTTTTTTAATATGTCTTTACAGATTATATCAGTAGCAGTTTCCTTCCCCACATAGGTACATGGAATATTGTATTCTCCAAGAATTTCTTTTATCCTAGAATCCAGTTGCATGGATTCTTCCATAGTTTGCATTCTTCCTTTTGGGTTATAGGACTGGTCTCTTTCAATAAAGTAGTTTATATTATTGAATTGGTTAAATTGATCTAAAACTAGTTCTCTAAACTTATCATTTGAACTTTTATCATACAGTATAGAGAAAAGTAATGGAGAATCTGTAATGATTATATCAACTTGATCCTTTAATCTCCAAAGTCTATGTAATTGTTTTCCAAATACATATATTTGATTATCTAGAGTATGGAAGGACTTCTCCCATACTTTATCCTTTGCATACTCTAGAGCCATTTCACAGTTTATTCCAGCTAATTTTAGCTTATTGAATACTCCAGCACAGGTTGTTGATTTTCCACTTCCAGCAAATAAGTTTATTACATTCATTTTAAATATGAAAATCAATTACAGAAATTTCTACATCATCTTCTACCGATTCCAGATAATCTAAAAATTCTTTTCTCCAAACATCTTCGTCTTTGTCATTGGTAGTCATAGTCCACCAACCCATACTAGCAGACTCATGCCAATCTCCGTCCTCTGTTACAAAACAGAATGGGATTCTATCTTTTTCTAACATAGCGTCCCAGTCTACTTCTTCTTTGGTAGCAGAGATGGCATTGAGAGGTTCTCCGTCTTCTCCTTTTTCCTTAAGAAGTAACCATGCTCCCCATCTACCTCCTTCACAATACCAATCCCACTTAGAGTCAGGATTATATGTAGACATCAAGTTCTCTTCGTCGTCAATTTTATATCCCCAGTTCTTAGCTTCTTCCCAGGCATCTTCATATGAGATAAACAACCCTTTCTCTATGATTTTATTAGCTCTTTCAAGCTGTTCCTTTTCCCATTCAGTGGTAGGATTCTTATACTTATCTGCTAGCTTGATGGCATACTCATAGTTATCAGCGTGTCTAGTTTTAACCTCATCAATGGCCTCATCCTTTGTATATCTAACATATTGTTCTACCTCCATGTTTTCATCATAGGGTTCTAACAATGTTTCAACATTACTTCCGAATACTAGTCCTACAAAATGGCTCATACTATATATTTTTTAACAATTTCTGAAATCATCTTACCGTCTGCTTGAGGAAATCTAGCTTTTAAGTGCTTAATTGCGTTTCCCATTTCTTTTTTAGGAATCTTCATCAAATGTACTGCGCTGCAAACTGCACCACTTGGGGTCTGTCCATACCATCCGTGAAACAGTTCCCATACTATCTGTGACTCATTTACAGGCTCAGGAAGCAACTTTTTCAGCACTTCTAATTCTTCCCTATATTCTGAGGCAAGGTCTTCTCTATTAGCCTCTATAAAGCTAGAAATACTATCCTCTAATTTCTTACACATTTTAGAAATAAGCTGTATCTCAGCTGCTTCATCATAAGGTTTAGCATTTTTAGCAGTTCGTAGAATCTGAATTTCTGCCTTCAGATTCTTATATGCACGAAGTTCTACTTGATTTTTAGACTTCATTGCTTTAGCTATACATTCGTTTATATTTATCATTTTAAATTATTTAATCCTTCTTCTAAAACTTCATTTAGCCAAGTGCCTCCATTGTAAAATTGGGCAATGTACTCGTAAGTTCCATCTCCATTACTTCTAACATCAACCAAATAGGAAGTGTCTTCTGGATATTGAGTATCATCACATTTATACAGTTCTCCGTTTAACACTTTATAAGTATCATCCACGTCCATTAAGGTTTCAGCATATGTATCTCCTTCATAAGCAATCTCATAACCATATTTCTTACAAAGATACTCACAATATTCTTCTACTGTAAGTCCTTTTGTATTAATTTTAGTTAAAGTTCCTGTATGTAATTCAACACAGCTCATATTTCCAAAGTATAATTAGAAATCCAATCCCATAACTATTCCTCCCAATTGATTTTAGTAGTTGCAACGTAGTGGTTTCCATCAATAAATTGTGCAGATGCAATTGCAGCTTCCCTCGAAGAATAAATATTATCATCCTTAGTTATGTTCGCTCCATCACAATCGCGATACACATTCACCCATCCTCTCCTCTTTTCGGGGAGCATCATAAGGTCATTGTCGGAATCTGAATGAAATACACTGCCGTCGTTATAATAATCGTAAAGAACTTCAGTTTCATTGTTAACTTGAACTAAAGCTACTATCCTTTTGCAATCTTTCTTATCAAAACAGATAATCCTTGCCTTACGTCCATCCCTCGTACAGACTGGCTTTTCAGAATTGGAATGTTTTGCTTGATTCTTTTCTTCCATATCTTCTTTGGTTTGTTTGATTTCTATACTTATAATACCATCTTCATTAAAATCGCACATTATGTATTCAGTATTATGAAAGTATGATTTATTAAAAATCTTATATCTCTGAAAATATATAATTCTGCCACTTGGACAATAATGTGTATAAGGCTCTCCGATCTTTTCAAGTTTCTTGAAGATAATACCAGAAGTACAAAAGCCTTTAGTTATAAACTGTTTACAGAGATACCTTTTTCTGAAAAATAACAGTCTCTACATCTACCCTCCCCGCATTGATACCACTCACCGTTATACTCAAATATTTCTCCTATCTTGCGTTCCATAGTCAATATTTATTAGTTCCATTGTTACATTTAGTCGGGTCAGTATATTCTAGTTTCATACCTAATTTATTACCTATTATAATCCAAAGCTTTAACTAAATATTTGATTGCTTCCAGCTGTCCATATGTTAAGGATATCAGTTTATCATTTAAACAAATATCCCAACCTTCTCCATTCGTCCATTCTGTTACTTCTATAAAGTCCGAATCCTTTGCTAAATGATCATACTTTTTTAATTCGTCGCTTACAGCTTTTCTTTCATAAATTTCCATATCAAATAATTATTTTAAAATATACAGAAGTCTTCCAGGTTCTCCAACCTAGAAATTTAGTAGGAACCCAGCTAGGTTTTCCTATTAAATCTCTAAGTTCTAATGGAGTCAAATCAAATTCCATCCCTTGAACATCATCTGGAGACAGTCTTATCCAAACTTTCATTTTTCTGAGATTCTATTTTTTCTTTAACTTCTCTATATGATATTGGAGTAAAATTATTATTATCAACTCCGACATCATACTGGGTCGGTAATAGTACCCTAAGTCTAGAAATATCCAAACCATCAGCTTGTGGTCCAGAGTGAACATGACCAAATAATTGCCATACTCCTCTATATGATCCTCCATAACACAGAAATGGATAATGGTTTAAATAAATAGAATTATCCTCAATTTCTATCTGCAACTGAGGTACTACCATATCAAAATATGACATATATCCCTGTCTAAGATTCTTTCTGTCATGATTACCTATAATAAGGTTTATATGACCGTTTAGACGGGGGATGATGCTATTCCATACACTACTTCCACCAAAGGCAAAATCTCCTAGATGGAAGACCGTATCGTCCTTAGAAACCACCTTATTCCAGTTTTCTATCAGAACTTCGTTCATTTCTTCCACATTTTGAAAAGGTCTATTACAAAACCTAATTATATTGGCATGTCCAAAATGGGTGTCAGAGGTGAAAAATGTATGTTCTGGGTCAAATTTATATTTCTTTTCACTCATATAATTACGAAATTAAGTCTTTAAGTTTAGATATATACTTACTGTTATCATCAGCAACCTGCTGATTAAACTCAATTTGAGTTTGAATAGAAGCAATCTCGTTTTGCTTAACCTTTATATCTTCAGCAATAGCCGAGTTTAAAGCTATAGCTTGGTCATAGGATGTTCTAAAGACGTTCTTTACTTCTGCCAATTGTTCTGCAAATGATTTTACTTTCTTGCTACCAAAAATATTTGAAAAATTCATAATGTTTTATTTATTTAAAATTAGTTATTACTTCCCATTCGTAAAAGCTTGAATCTATTTCAGAATAGTCTTTCTTTGGATTAATTGCATAAATATCCTTTAGTTGTTCTGTTATATTGTGTATCATTTCTGCATAATCCCTTTGCCGTTTTATTTTGGCGGCCTTACGAGTCCACTTAGAGTTTCTTCCTATAGTATATACAGCTCCATATCTTATAAGCCTTCCACATACCCTTGGATGTAGGAAAGCATACTTAAGAGCTTTCTTTATTTTTCTAGGTATCCTTTTATTCTCCATGATACGTAAAGCCATAGGCTGCACCCTCTAGATCCCATAGAATCTCTTCTTCTAAGTTTCTAGCTCTCCACGTCAAGTCTGGAAGAAAATATTTTGCTATAGCAAAGTATATATCTACAAACTCATCTTCCGCACATTCAAACTCATAACATCCAGCCGGTGCACCCCATTCAGCATCTGATTCCCTGACATACTTCTCGTCTATTATTCCCAGTTTTAATAACTCTTTAGTAAATTTTTCTGGTATCCAATAGTCTGACTGAAAATCTACTCCAACTTCCTTGATAAAATCAAAACCTAGGAGTTTAGTAGTTTCTTTGTATGCTTTGGATATTTCGTCTGCTGAATGATTAGCAACTATATGATAGTCTGTTGTACAGGCATGGCCATCCCCTCCTGGGTCTCCAAGCGTAAATCCAATATTATACTTCATAATTAACAAGTTCCATATTCTGTTTCTTTATAAAACTCAATCTTTTGCCCATATAGTTTCTGTAATTCCCAATTTATTTCAGTAAATACACTATAAGGCATCTTTTTATTCTGTCTAGCAAAATAGGCGGGATGATATACTTCTATAATTTTGGGACTATTTACAATATATTTCTTAAATGATGCTTGATTACCAAATAAGGCATATATTATTCCTCCATCTCTAGAACTTAGATTGTGAATTAATTTGGCAGTAAAGGGTCTCCACATATCAAAGTGTGAGCCTACTCTACCAACTTCACAAGTGAAAGCAGTATTAATCATTAAAATACCTTGCTTTGCCCATGATTCTAGAGTATTATCAAATTCTATCCTATTGTGTGGAATTTCATAATTTATTGCAGCTTCTTTAACTATCTGTAATGAAGGCGATAGTTTATCTTCTGGAGTGTCCTTTGAGTTGCCAAACAGTATCCCAGTAGCCACACCTTGTTGTGGGTATGGATCTTGTCCTAAAAATACAACTTTACAATCTTTAAGAGGACACATTTGAAACGCTCTAAATATGTTTTGAGAGGCAGGACACAGGGTAGTCTTGTCTAGCTTTCCTATCCATGAGACTACCCTATATAGTTCCTGTGTATCAATTACTCCCATCCAGTCTCCAAAATACTCACTAGCTTTCATATATACCAATCCACTATATGTCCTTCGCTTTCTAGCATCTTAGCATCCTCAATGGCATCTTCCTCATAGTCATAATGTCCCCAATTTGACCATCCCCACCAATGCTTCTTCTGGATTACATATCCCATATCCATTATAAGGGAGGAATATGTACCAACTCTAAACCTACTCATTTGTTTTCTTCTTCAAGTTCAGCAATCTTATCTAATAATATCTGCTTCAAGATTTCTGACTTAGCCCTAAGTATTTTATTAGTACCATATTCACCATCGAAATATGGATTTTCTATATACGGAACGTTTAGGGTGTAAGTATACCTTGGCTTTAAGTCCCATCCAAGAAATTTTCTAGTGTTCTTATAAACTCTTCCAGAAATAACCAAGGTAACGTATTTCAATCCAACAAATAAGTTGTCTACAGATATATCCTTAGAATATACTAACTGTTTACCCATTGTCTGAATCAAGTAATTCGTCTAACTCTTCAGCTAGTAGTTTTAATACTTCTTTCTTAACGTCTTTCTCGTTAATAATGGTAACATTATCTGGATAATAAATATAGAAATCACTTGGGTATTCAGAACTAATAATTTCAAGTTTCTTTAGTTGGTAATCGTAGTGAACACCATATCCATAGAAATATACATCATCTACGTCATCTGTTACACCCAAAACGTAGATATAATCACAACCACTTTCGTAGGCATTGTGAAACACCCACTTGCCTTTATATTGGTCATAATTAGTATAATTATTAATAGCTTTGGATATTTTTAATTCTTTCTCCAGCTCCTCTAGCTTCCACTTCAGCGGGAGTATTTCAGCCTCTATTTCCTCAGGTTTTCTACTAGTCATTACAATCGTGAGTTTGGACATATATTACTTCATCTGGATGGTACTTCTGCTGATATTCACAGAATTTCTTCTGCTCTTCCAGGGAAGTTTCTTTATCATACTCTTCTATAGATAGAGATTTTAAATACTGGTATCTTTCTTCGTATTCTTTCATATCTTTCATAATTTTCGAATATTCATAAGCAAGTATTCCAGTCGGATTAGTTATTTCCTCATGAGTTGCACGTAGAGGAACTCTATGACATTTACTTTGAACTAACAGGTGTAAATCATTCTTATTCATCCGTTTTAATCATCAATTATGTGAAATGTTACATTTCCATAAACTATAGAATCAAAAATAGCCTTATTAAAAATCTCTATTAATTTCTTAGTATCGTTTATAACGCTTTGTGGTATTTCAATAGGTTTAGGATACCAAGGTTCTTTAAATTCTATAGCAAATGGTAAGTTATGCTCAATACAAAAGTTTCTTAATTCTTCCTCATTCATACTGTAATTCATACTCTATATACTTCTCTCCAGGCTTCATACTACTAGCTATTATACCTCCGTTAGCAGGATTAACTAGGAAGGTTATTCCTTCATCATGAAGGAATTTATTCAACTTCTCTAATTTATCTTTAGAAATAGATTCGCCAACGAAATAATGCTTACACAATTCTATAGCATCATAAGCTCCAGCTCTATACCCTTCGTACCATTTCTCCTTCTCTTTGGAAGTAGTAAGAAATTAAAAAGACCTCTATTATTCCTGTTCTCTTTTATTTCTTTTTCTTCTTGTATACGTTCTTGCCTCCTAGCTTCTTCTTCTAACTGATTAACAAGCATAAATGATGGAGTAAACGGCCTGTAATCAAAGTATTGAGTTCTTTCTACTTTAACTATTTTAGGTGTCATTAATATCCTCTTTTAACAAATTCTTCTCTCAGTGGTATAGCAAGTTCTTGAGCTTGAGGATGTGCATTAGATGCGCATCTTAATCTAAAAAATTCAGTCCATTGAGAAACAAAACCAGTCATAACTAATTCTGTCTTTAAAGAGTTAGGTAATATAGCTCTAGCTTGTTGAGGTTTCCATCCTAATCTTATAAGAGTATTATAGTTTATCTCAGCTTGAGCTAATGTACTCATAAAAGCTATTTCACATATTTCTTGATTATTATTAGCACTAAACTCTTGAAATCCATCAGCTTGAATTAGAATTTTAGTACTATTATGTGTACCTAATTGAATTTCATCCATCCAATTAGGTAAAATATAAGTAACCTCATTACCAAACTTATCCTTAGAATAGTTACAATACCTAGTAGATTCTTGAGCAAAGCTGAATACTCTCATTTGTTATGTTAATGCTCTTTATCATTAACTCTCCTCGTTTCCAAGGAGTATCGGACTATATCATCATCCTTTACAGGATGCCCAGCACTCGTGTCAGTATTATATTCTATAGAACAATTACTTGGACACCAAACAGGAATATACCCTTGTTTCTTACACAGAGCATAAGGAAATAGCTCTATAAACATCTGATATTTACAATCATTTTTCTTTACTAGTTTTTCCATTCCTATACTCTTGTATTCCTGCTGGGATTAACCACACCAGAATTGAGGTAAATAATATTATAATTCCAATTTGTTCCATAGTTTCAACTGTTAGTCTCTGAACCTTCCAACTTTGTTAAAGGTTGGCTTGGCTGCTGATTAGCATGATTTAATACATCTTTACAAAATTGATACAATTCTTCCATTGTCATAGTGTGTTTACTTACATTAGCTTGATAAGTAGTCCACTGTACGTTTCCTTCAATATATCCCTTAGATGAGTCTATCCTGTCCAAAGATGCTTCATCTATAGAGTCAATATGTCTACCAGTTATTGCACATATATGATTTTGAGATTCGTACAGGTTACTTAGATATTCTAAAGATACTAGGAACTCTATATTCCTTCTCTCAGCCGAACGTTGTAATTTAGTAAATCTAGTTAGAGTTAGTTCTCCTACCTTACCATTACGTTCTGCCTGAGTAGCTCCTCTTTCTTTAGCAGCACATTTAGCACACTTAAAGTTACGGTTAGAATTAGTAAGTTCATTAGCCTGAACCCATTTTACAGTGCCACAATCACATTGTACTTCGTATAACTGGCTACCATAATCAGATAATTTTGGTCCTCCAATTACTGTCCAGCTTTTATATTTGTCTCCAATTTTAATTGAAGCACCTCTAGCACGAGCTGCACAACTTCTGCAGCTTTTAGTTCTACCATTTACTAAATCGCTGAGACACTTATCTTCTACCTTACCACACTTACATTGTACTTTAACATAAGTATGACCACTTTTGACGAATGTGTTATCATCAACCACAGTCCAATTTCCGAATGTATCACCGAGTTTACAATTTAATTTTTTCATGTCCTTTACACTTTTAAGTTCATGTAAAGATACTAAATAAAATTAAATTACTCTATCAAATTTTGTTAATAAATATTAAATTTTAGCCTTCCAGCAATTCACTGGGTTATTGCCCTAATGTTACCATTAGGCGGCACAAAGTAATTTATGCCTTACAAACTCATGAGACACCCCTCTATCACAAACAAAGCGAACAGTTATTCTCCTTTCATGTTCTTTGCTAGGATTACAAATATATTTCAAATCATCTAACCAACCGTTCTCTACAAGTACTCTATAATTAGTAGTAACAAATCCATTCCATGTTCCCTTTTCTGCTTCTCCGGTACTATTAGCTACAGAATAAGGATTGCTGCAATACTTAAAATACTGTTGTCTAGAAGACATCGTTAGAAATAGATATACGGTACCATGCTCTAACATAGCTCCATGCCCAGACTTTACCATTCTCTCAACAAATTTTGCAGCAGAATCTGGAGTAATCTTATCCTCTGATTTGTAACAGGTTCTTCCAGCTATTTCAATCTGTCTATATACAGTATCAATAAGCTCTTGCCTAGCCATTTTAGGTCCTATTTCCATATCAGATGGAATGATTATGTTTCTAGGTTTCTGTTCTAAGATTTCAAAATATGGTTTAATTAGCTTCATTGTAATCCTTTGTTAGTTCATCATTAGTGTATTCATCTGCTTCATAGTCACTCATTGCCTGGTCATACCATGTCCAATTATCAACACCTGCCATTTCTAGACAACGCAACTTCCATCTATCTCTTAATAATTCTGCTAACTCGTCTTTTCTAATCAACTTCATTTCCATAGTCCTAGTTCTATACCTAATGCTTTATCCATGAAGCAATACATTGTTCCATCCTTTAATGTCCTGGTATTCGGCTTTATATGTAATGCTAAAGGACAATCTTTATTAATTCCTGTAATATCTCCAGTTCTCCAAGGTTCTTTCTTAGATTTCTCTGCGTCAATGCCTATTATGAATAAGGCTTTATCCTTATACTTTGCACATTCCTTGCAAGCATGATCAGAATAACCTACAGTTTTTCCATGTAGATTCTTTACCTCTTTTGCAGCTTCTTCAGAAAGAAGGGAATTCATTATGATTCCCTCCTCTGCTATATTCCCACAAACTGGGCATAGATAGTTTACTAAAGAGACCTCTAGTTCTTTCGACATCTCTTGCAAGCTTTATATCCTTGTTTACGAGCATCTGATAAAGATATTTTCTTAACTTCCGGGTTACGAGCCTTCAAAGAAGGACAATCCTTACTAGTATGATAAACACTGCCAGTCTTTGTTACATATACATCAGTATCTTCATAGTCAATACAACCACCAGTTGGATTTCCATCCTCGTCGCAATAAGCTCCACTATTAGCTAGAATTAACTTTCCGTTATCAGCCTCTATTACTTCGTCACCATTTTCTAAATACATATCCTCTACCTTTCTTAATGTTAAACTTTTTATTGAATGATAATCATGTCTTATATTTTGTTCTGCTTCATATTCATCTTCAGCAGTAGTCCAAACATTTTGATCATCCCCGTAAGTATGTTCTATATGATATATAAATCTTTTCATTTTATTCCTCCGAAATAAGCTCTACTAGAGTGAGATTTCTAAAGGTCTCATTTAGAGACTTTCTAGCTTCCTCCTCACTTGGAGCTTCTATAGTAACTGTTTCTGCATATCTTTTCTTAGATTCTATATAATACGTATAGGTTTTCATCTTCTTGATTTATTAAAAATTTTACTTAATATAATTATAAGCGCCATACATATCATAGCGGTGATATAATATAGCACCAATGCAAAGAAACACAATCCTGCGGCTATAATAGCTATCCAGATTGGGCTAGTTATAATTAGTATGAGAATTATGATAAATTCTAACATAAGGTTTTGTAATATAATAGGGTAGGATTATCATCATGTATATCAATCTGGTCTAGTTGATATAATGCCAACTTCTGAGAAAATTGTTGTCTATCAAATCCATTAGATATAAGATGATAACCGTTAACAGTGGGAATTATATGCTTAATCCTATCTCCCTCTGCTCCTCTACATTCATTAATTAGAGATATTATCCTATTCCTATATTCATCATCTTTAGAATCTATATCAACAATCCACAACTTCTTATAATTAGAACTTCTACAGGCACTAGTAGCCCTGTCATATACAGCTATGCCCTGCCTAGTATTTCCATTCTTAATTAAGTCTGCAAATTGTTTAATAGACTCACAAGCTATGTCAAGAGTATTTCGAGAATTAATCCAAAAATAAGCTCTAGCATTATTACTATTACACAAGTCCTTTATATATGACTCTTGTCTCAGAAATTCTTCCTTTGTAAAAAAGTAGAAACTTCTAATAGTTCTAGCGACAGATGTATAGGATGGGAGTTCTACCCCATCCTTCTTTCTTTGAATTATTTGAACGAAATAAAAATCATCTTTATCTACTAATCCGTCAAATAGATTAGCTAAATATTCAAAATTGTCTACCATAAAATAAGTCGTTAAATATATTAGCACCTCCAAAGCAGTCAGGAACACATCTAGTTATAATAAGCTGTCTGAATGAATCTCCATGCTTCCTTTTAAGATAATCTTCAAGGGAGCATTTAGCTACCAATTCGTTGCTTTTATTCTTAACTATAATCTCTTTATCATAGAGTGTCTCACTATACAAGACTACATTATAATTGATCCTGTAATTCATTTTCTATATGTTTTTTAGCCTCACGCCTTGCTTTTTTCTTATCTACCACATCTATCATTATTTCTCCATATTTTTTGAAATAGGTTTCACCTCCCCATCCTTTCCATCCTTGAGAACCATAAGCTCTTCTTTTTCTTCTACGCTTTACCTTTCCCTCTTTCCATTATTTACTACTAGGCGGCATAAGAATGGCCTTCCTACTCTACATAAGTTATCATTCCTCCATGCACATACTACATTCTTTCCCATCACGTCCATTATAACAAAAGATTTGCAATGGCTGGCAGGAACTTCCGTGCAGTACTTTATGGGAATGGACCAATACCTATCGTTTACACTTCTATTTTTAGAGAATTTATTCATACTTAGATAAACGTTCTTTTAATCTTTCTAGTTTCCTTTCTTTTTCCAGTTCAACTTTTTCCTTTCCAAAGTGATAAGAAAGTTGTTCACACATAATTATAACGTCAGCAATTTCAGTTATAATATCATCATTACCAACTCTACCTCTTCTAAACTTACAGATAGCATTAGTAAGTTCACTACACTCTTCTACCACCATAGCAGCCTGAGCTGGAAATCCGTAAATCTCCATTGCCTTTCTGCATAAGTTTTCTGAATCAATCATTACAAATTTCTTTCATTTTATCGTGAAACAATTTAATGGCATCTTCATTAGTATAGCTTTTTTGAGCTAATAATTTACATACATAAGCTCCCTGACCAATACTTCGCCTAATCTCTATAACATCATCAAAATGTATCTCTCTAACCGTGGGAAGAGAGTTTAGAGATTCAGTCAATTTACGGGATTCTAAAATATGATACATATTATTTCTCATTAGTTGGCTTGAGCCATAAGTTAGTCTTTTTGAAGATATACTCTTCTAGCTCCGGAAGTCGGCTTAGATAACGAAGTGTTCCTAATGTATTATATTTAAAACATTTAGTTAATTCCTCTCTTATTCTCTCCTCTGATACTACAGACATCTTATCAAAGTAATCATACTTCCTCATAGCCCTCCAAGCATCATCAGCAATAGTAAACCTTTTGGTAATAGCAAACCTTATGGCTCTAAGAATCCTCAGAGGATCGTCGTCAAAGGTTTTCACTGGGTCTAGAGGGGTTCTTATAATACTTCCCCATATATCCTTCACACCATTAAAGTAGTCTACAATTTCACCAGTATCAGGGTCCTTTGCAAGAGCGTTAACAGTAAAGTCTCTGCGTAATAAATCATCATAAAGAGTTCCTGGATATATTATTGGTGTTCTAGTACCTGGAATATATCCTACTTCCTTACGCGCCATTACAAAATCTGCTATACCTTGATATTTATGTCCTTCTGGGAACTTAGCCCGTATGGTGTAACAACGAGGAGTTACCAAGAAAATTTCAAACTTTTGTTTCTCTAAATAGTCCTTCAGTTCATCAAACACCAACATAGCTGGACTAGGTTGGGATTCTCGTGGGTGAATTTTATCAAAAACTTCTTTTGATGGCACAGCTACGTAATCAATATCTTTGGATTTTATTCCTAGAAATTCATCACGTATCTTACCACCAACTTCATAGAATTTAAAATCTTCCATCATTCTTCCTTTCCATAAATCTCTCCTCCATACTCTTCCCATTCCTCATCGTCACCTTCAAACTCCTCAATAGTGAAGTTATAGTATTGAGATTCATCAACTGTTTCCCATAGTTTATCCCAGTCTGAATCTTCCATTTCATCCGGGTCATAGCCCTCTTCTTCTGCTATATCGGCTTCACATCCGTAAGATTGAAAGTTCTCATAAGCCAAGTCCTGAGCCACATCATATAAATCATACTCACTTTCAGCCATGGCACGGAATGTATTATCCATTCCACACCAATTAGTACTAACATGAATTAAAAACCTTTTCATAATTTCTTAATTGTTACTTCATCATAAGTCATACCTTCTACAACCCCATCTAAATAATGGTATACTACATCCATTAAAGTATCCTCTGGCACATCTTCTAGGCTAGTGTATTCCTCATCTCTACCATCATTAGCGTCTATCAGCAGTGAGCTATCAGAAATATCAAATGTAAATTCTAACTTAAATTTCATGATATGTTACAGCAAATTTTACTAAAACCAGAAAGAGAAAGAGAGCATTGCGTTACTATTGTGCCTATCATTTCACAATAGGACTTTGTAGTATTAAGCTCTTCAATATACTCTCGTAGGCTTATAATTTCTTGGATATATTCAGAGTTTTGCGAAGCGTACTTCTCATAGATTTGAAGCCTACTCGTGCAATTCTTTAGGTCTTCCTCTATGCTTCTGACTACCTGATCTATCATTTCAGTGGTAAGATTAGTATAGACATCACTGTTTCCAGCCCAAGCAACATTTATTTCATCACATATTGCTCCGTATACACAATGAGACCTACTGAAACTTACAATTTCTATTGGTTCTCTTCCTTCTTTAGGAATACCATAAATATTTAAATAACTACTCATAATTCTTCTATTAGTTTAGTTAGTAGTACCTTTAATTGTTTAATAACTTCTCCTTTTGAGGATTCTGTCATGCATGACCCATAGACATCTAGAGAACCTTCAATGGATTCAAAGAAGTCATTTTCAATAAATTTACCTTCCCCATATAGTAACGTCTCACCAAAACATTTAAGAATTTGGTCATCAGTTAATGCTTCTGTTGTTATAAAATCTACAGTCATTTATTTAATATTTTAATTGCTTGCTCAATATGTTCTTTCGTAATACCATGCATATAATCTATATGGATAAAATTATCCTTTTGGGAGTATAGCATATCCTGATCGTCATCGAAGATAACGTAGCTAGTTATATCTTTTGACTCTAATACGTATTGTATTTCGTTCCCTCTACAAAGTGTACTTCTGATGTCATCATTCTGGCAAGTATAACAGAAGTGAGGAGTCTTTCCTATAATTGCATCGCAGTATAAGCCATTGTCATACAAATACTCGCAAGAGTTTTCATAGTCAGACCTCCATGATGAGGACATAATTATTTTAGCACCAGTGGCATCTATTAAGTCATTTATAAGCTCGATACATTTTGGGTCAACGTCTCCTCCGATACCACGAGTCTTAACATACCAATCATTACTATTCAATACTCCATCAATGTCTAAGAAAATCACTTTCATGTTAATCAAATTCCTTTAAGAAGGCTTCTATTATCTTCGGAGAATCTTCCTTAAAGATATTCTGCAAAGCCTTAACTGCATCTTCTTTCTTTATATAATCTCCCGTGTTATTAACACAGACAATCATAGCCCTCATTGGTGTGTAAGTATCCATAATCATCTAGTAGAGTTAGGCTCTATATAAGACACTGGCTCGTATAATTCCCACCCTGTCAGCCATACTGGAATAAATATAGTTTCTACAGTGATAATATCCCAGAAGACATTACCTGCACACACTTCATAGACTACCCCGTCAATCTTATTAGATTGGTAGTTAGCCCAACCATAAGGTTCAGCTACAAACTTAGTTCCGTCAGCTCTCTCAAAAGTCTTGCTATCTGCACATGACATCATAGCAAGAACCATCATAAATAAAACTATAAACTTCTTCATAACATTTTAATTTAAAAAAGATGCCCTAACTGCACTCCTACCTCATTACAAGGATGGCTGTTCGGCTGATTACTCTTAAGCCTACTCAGGGGCTCAGGTTTGGCATCGCTACTATAGCCCCTTGTTCGTTAATGAATCCAATAATTAGGCAAAGGTCCATCAGCTTCGATGTAATCCTTATACCCTTTTACCTCAGACTCTGGATACGTAGTATTCTTAGTTATATTATAAAATACTCCATCTAAACAATCCACAACATCACTATTCTCCATTATGACTTTATCTGCTACACTGAAATTAGCATGACATTTGGACATTCTAGCTACGTCAGCTCCAAGATGTACTCTAGTACAGAATGGTTTTCCTCCATCAGCTAAACATTTAACTAGAACATTAGCCATATCTTCTGCTATAGATTCTGGACATTCCAAGTTTATTTCATCATATGGAGTAACACATAGAAGAACAATGTCAATTAAATTATTGTTCATAATCCAATTAAATAGCTTTATCATTGCTAGCTTAAAAGCCATCGCCCCTCTATTCTGAATCCTATAATTAATAGATTGCTTTTCAGAATCTGATTTTCTTCTGAAATACCTAGTTACCTGTTGGACAGTATCACAGCCTGGAGCATCGCGCTTCATTTCTCTATAGTATTCCCAATATCCATCCTCTTTAAACTTCTCTTGCATTTTGAACATCCACTTTGCATCAAATATGTGTGCCCTATGCTTAGTTATAGGATTCATTAGGATATATCCATTTCGCATTACTGCCTTTCTACAATAGTCCTGGTATTCTGCAATTCCAGAAAAACCTTTCATAAAGTTATCATAAATGTTCTTCGCATCCTTCTTGTCAAACCCACTATTGACGTGTAAAGTATTATCATCACCTCCATAGAAAATAGCAAATTCAACAGCTTTTGCATTTTGTCTGTGTCCCTTATACTTTGTTTTAACTTCCTCTACTGTTAATCCTCCAAGTAAGTCCGGCCAACACATCTTTGCTACTTCACTATGCATATCTCCTCCAGACTCAAGAATATTAATCATCTTCTGGTCATTGGATACGGAGGCAGTAATAGCACTTTCCTGTCCAGTATAATCACAAGAAACCCATAGATTACCTTTCTCTGAAGTAAAGCACGCTCTAGTTTCCTTATCTCTAGGAAGATTCAACACATTCACTTTGTAAGGACCTCCTCCAGATGATATTCTACTTGTATCAGTTCCTATTACGTGTAAGTCTGCATGAACTCTCCCAGTTTTAGGATTTATCGCCTTCAGCCAGTTTTCACCATAGGTAGAAACCACCTTCGCGGCTTCCTGATACCTCAAATAAATAGGAATAATAGGAAACTTATCCTTTTGAGGCTTAAGCATTTTAGCCTCGACGGACTTCTTTTTCTTCTTAGTCTTTTTATCAAAAGTGTCAACTTCAATGCCTAAGACTTCAAACAGTTTGATTACTTGTTTGGAACTACTCCAATTTATAACACACTGTGGCTTATCGCTAAAACCAGAAAATAGGTCTCCTTGCAAATCTATCTTGGTAAATAGACTTGATACCTTCTTCTTATAAGCTTTCAATTTTAAGCTCTGATAAGGTACTTCTAGGTCATCTTTTGGAGAGCGTACATACTTATCCTTTAATAATCTTCTTTCCTCCTCTGCTATATCATCAGGCTTATCATAATCCATTTCTGGATAACGGATATCCCAATCTCCGTTCTTAACTCTTTTAGAATCCCACTCCACTACCCAATCATTCAACTCTTGCTCAGATGTCTTGAGTTTAAGTAAATCTTTAGCCATCTTGTTTTTCCATTTAGCAACATCAAGATGAACTCCACAATGCTTAACATAAGCTAAGGATTTAGCAAACTCGCACTCAAACTCTGCAGCCAAAACTAGGTCTTGAAGCTTAAGTTCCTCCATCTGCTTATCTAGAATGTCCTCCAGATACATAACATCTCCAGCAGCATAAACAATTACATCCTCAGTAAGACCATCATTTATGATTTTACCTCGAACTGTTTTATCAATGTCTATACTAAGATACCTCTTAGCCATAGCTTTCAAGGAATAACTAAGCTCGTAATAAGGAAGTTTTCCTGCCTCTTGTATAAACTCATATTCTGGAAGTTCTACTCCAAGTTCATTATACAGCTCGTTAGTTATAATCTTTGGATATCCTAAATAGATTAATTGTTCAGCCAACATTATGTCATATATCTTCTTAGGATATATACCTTGAACATACATAAAGCACAAGTCAAACATTAGATTAACTCCAATAACTAGTACTCCAGATTCTAGATAGTCCTTTAGAGATCTTTTTTCACATTCTGTTAGAGTAGTCCAATCGAATACAACTTGGTTATCTTTACTTCCAAGTTGAACAGTTAATAAATCTTTAGTATGAGCATCGAGACCCATAGTTTCAGTATCAAATTGAACCCTTTTCAAAGGCAACAGAAAATCCATTGCCTTCTCAAGGGGAATATGTTGATACTTCTCAGGGCGAAAGAGGGTTTTATTTCTACTTACTAGATAAATCATCGTGACTATAGATTGTTATATCATTAAGGACAATATCCTCATTATCTATATTCAGTTTTTCGATAACTTTATCTTTAACCAACTCTTGCATTATGTCCTCCGAGAGGTCTCCAACTACTTCAATATCTACCATTGTCCCTAGTTCAACTCCTACTTCTACCTTAACATTTCTTGCTAATGGTTCGTTATAGGGTGCTCTGGGATCGTCAGCTGCTCCTACTGGATAATTATCGAAAGTCCTCATAAGGGTCGTATGACATAGGATCAACTAATTCCCAATCATCTGCATTCATATCTTCCCCATCAAAGGGATAGTATGTACAACTTTGGTCTGAAAAGTCATACATTATGAACTGGTCATGATAAGTAACCCCAGCTTCATATTCTCCCATAAGAACCTTCATTTGGGTAGGTATAGATTTCATCTTCAAGACATCCTGTGCAGGAATTTCTGCAGGAATCTGCATAAATACTACAAGGCTACTTTGAAAGACTCCTCTTCTTACTACTTCTCCTCTACGCAATGCTGGTAAAATTTCCTCGAATTTCATTATAATAAATTTTTAAGTTGATTAGAAAATCTACGTCTTAGTTTAGCTAATGCTCCTTCTTTCATCTGTCTGATTCTTTCTCCTCCAACACCATACATATCGGCTATAATTTTCGGATTTACCGGAGCCATTCCAATACCGAACAGCATACAGATTAAGTCATGCTCTCTAATAGTCAATTTTGAGAGCAAATTCTCGATTTCCTTAGCTACATAAATCTTATTCACCTGTTCATCTAAAGGGTCTTCCCCATCAGGTATAACATCACAGACTTGGCTGTTTTCCTCATCTCCTCCTATAAAATCATCTACAGATACTAGCTTGTTAGAAAATTGAGCAAGATAATCAATCTGCTCCCTAGGAATATCAGTCATTTCCGATATTTCTTCCGAACTAGGATTTCTATCGTGTGATTGTAAGAATTTATTAGTTGCATCGAGAATGCTAATTACTAGCAATTGCTGAGACATTGGCAAGCGAATTTCTCTAGCCTGCCAATATATAGAATTATAAATGCTTTGCCTAATCCACCATACAGCATAAGATAAGAATGTTACTCCCCTAGTAGGGTCAAACTTATCAATAGCTTTCATTAAACCTTCATTTCCACTAGAGATTAAATCCATCAACGGAATACCTCTATTCTGAAATTGCTTAGCAATAGTTACAACAAATCTAAGATTTGATTTGATAATCTTTTCTCTAGCAATATCATCTCCTTTCTGAGCCTCTCCTATTAATCTAATTATCTCATCACTATCTAGGATTGGATACCTAGATATATCTTTGAGATAACTAGTTAGTAGAGAGTCCGAACGGTCTGTGAAAATGATTTTTTTATTCACCTTCCTTTACAATCTCTGCCTCTTGTATTTCATCTTTAGGAGAGTTCAGTCCTATACGAATAGATAGTACAGATACATAAGCCTCCATTGCTTTTAGTTGAGCAATTAATAGGTCGCGATTAAGATTATCAATCTCCTTGCTTTTATCACTGAGAATAAAATCTCTTAGTTTTGTAGCACGTTCGTTAACCTCGTTAAATTCTCCCAACATTCTTTGAAAAACAGCTTGTTCCATTTGATTAATTTTTAATATTGCAAATGAATCTAGACCCGTAGGCATTAAGGAAGTTAGTTTCCTCCTGTATTATCTCATAAATTCCAACTGTTACTAATAACAATACTATTCCTCCAAATAAATACACAAGAATAGTATCAAATATCCAAATATAAAGGTTCATAATTAATACTGTAGGTATCATCAAGTATAGATACATTAGCAATCTTAGATTCACCAGCTTCTGTTAGCTGATGATTTCCTTCATGAATATGACCACAAAAAGCATATTTTGGTTTCTTATCTAAAATAGCAGAAGCCAAAACTTCATTTCCAGCATCAACAGGAGTTGAGTGCCACATATTAGGAGGTACTAAACCACAATTATTCAATTTAGGAGCATCATGACTAATCAGTACGTCACAATTTCCCGGAATATTTTGGTACAACTCTTTTAGCTTTTCGTCAGAATACATAAATGCCCAGTTACCAAATATATGACAGGCTGGAGTTCCATATATTCTGTATACCTTTCCATCATTACTTAGATAATCAAAGTGAGAATTATCTAGGTATACTGCCTTCCCTTCAGTAGGAAATGTAATTATAGAATTTACCCACATAAATTCTCTATTCTCAAACACAAAGTCGTGATTTCCAGCTACAAATACGACTTTTTCACAGGGAAGAGATTTTATCCAATCAGCAAATTCTGTCTTTAACCACTTCTCACACTGTGGTTTGTTCCTTTGCATCCTTAATGGAACAATATCTCCACAGATTAATACCAGCTCGCATGGTTGAATATCATCAATTAGAAATCCATGCAGGTCACTTAAAATACATATTTTCATAATTTGTGCGCTAAACCATAAACATTCTTAGTCCATCCATTCATATGTCCTTTATTGTTTCCAATCAGACATCCTCTGTTAGGGTCTACTGAGTATACCTTGTGGGTAAAACACGAACCTCTAACCTTACAAAAACCACATCTCCAACATTGCACTCTTGCCAAGTTATAGGAGTAACAAGATGCTTTTCATTGCTCTTATATAGAGGCAGCATAGAGTTTCCAGGCTCACTTGTGACAAAAGACTCACCATTCTTCAGTCTCTGTATTTTCTTCAATGTGTTTGGATTCATACTTTTGCAATCCTTTTCTAGTCATGTTTGGAATAATAGTTATATATTTCTTTTCGCCATTCTCTTCGTAGCTCCAAACATGATTATCAACAACTTGGTCTATACTTTTATTATAACGTGAGTAGTCCAAAATAGCTTCCCAAGTAGCCATGCTTCTGGTAAGACTATTCTTTTCTTCTTTAACTGCCCAGTTAAATATCCATAACAAATGCCAAGTTCTGAAAAATGTTATACAAATCATAGGGTCCCACTCATGCCTAGGACTATCCCATTTATCTTTCCATCCCAGAGCATGAAAGCCTATATCAATCACTGGATTGTAGTAATCTCTCCTAATAGGAAGCCCAAATGTCCAAAACTTCTTTCTAAAGAGAAAATGAGCCTTCGGACGTTTAAAATATTCTCTGGCTTTCCACCAATGATACCAAGGGTTTCTATACTCATTCCACCCTGGAGAGATAAACGGAATTTTACTATGAAAGAAATAGGAAACCCGATATCTCAGGCTTCCATATTTTTTACTAAATAAATATTCCTTAAGGTTCATCTAGTTCTGGGTATTTTCCAGCACTCTACTGGTAAATTTTTCAAATATCTCATCTTGAACGTATTCGGATAAAACACTTGAGTCATTAATTATGTTTAATTTCTCTAAGTAGTATCCTATATTATCTCCAAATACGCACTGAAGTGTAAATAGGTCAAATTCAGAATCATTATCCAAATCCTTAATTACAGCATCAATGACCTCATCTAGATCCATAGACAAGTCTTTTTCCACTATAATTTCATATGTTACTGATATTCTATGCATGATTTAATTCTCGTCTTCAATATTAGACTCTCCCTTATCTAGCTCTTTTCCTTCTTTATCCAAGAATTTAAAACATTTCAATTTGAAAGCCTCTGATTTCATATTTTCTATCTTGATAACAATACCCTCATGAGGCACTTTATTATCACAAGATGGAGAAGTGCATTCCATATAGAACTGGGCATCGTTTGCTAATTTCTCCATAAAGTTCTCATTCCAGTGTTCGGCTTCATTAAGTTCTGGATATAAAGCCTTTGCAGTCCCATAATACCATTCCTCTACTGGAGTAAGTCCAACTTTGGCACACCATTGCTGCACCTCACGGGCAGAAAACTCATGAACAACTCCATCAACATTAGTTATAGTTACTCGATAGATACGAACCTTAAAGTGTTTCTCTGGAGTATATGCTTCTCCTTCTTTAGGTGGCATACACCCATAATCATAATTCTTTTGGATATAACCACCATTTGGTAAGAATCCTACTATCTCATAATATGCTGTCATGCCCTTAGACAAACAAGGTTTTACGATTTTGTCAGCTTCTGCCCAAACATCACATCCATAGAATCCTGGAGTAACATTTTTGTTATAGAACTGATTCTTAATGACAGTTTTAGAGGCATAGAGATAGTCATACTTATTAAACTCTTCTCCTGTCAACCATTTAGCAATCCTCTGTTTCCAATCTAGGTCTTGCTTACACAAAACATATGCGGAAATACCAGAAGTACCATGTATTTTCTCAGTAATACTAATTAAGTCATTAGGGTGAATTACATTAGGACATTTCTTAATAAGAGTTGTGTCGTAGTGGAATCTAAATTGTTCATCAATAACCTTGCTGATTCCTTTGACTTTCTTCATTTGGTTGTTACGTGGAGTTCCTCCCTGCCCTTGTTGTCTCTTTGGGATGTACTTTTTGTTAATCCAAAATTCTTTGCCTTCATGTTCTACAATATCAAATTCAATACCTGCCTCAACTTCAATCTCCTTATTAGTTACAGACATTATATAGTTCTGAAACTGGACTACTGGAAGAATAAAGCCTTCAGATAGCTCATTCTTTAATCTGATAGCTTTTACTCTACCATTATCCTCAAACATACCAGTTTGTTCTGGATCATTGTTTAATTCTTTATGACGATAAAGATTACAATATCTCAGAAAATCTGGATTTATACAACAAGCCGTTGGAAAATATACATACAACCCTGGCTGAGAGTCAATTCCAGTAATAATATTGAAACCATCAATGGTACAACACTTAAGTCTAGTAACTTCTGGATTACTATGTGCTCTGAAATTTTTAATGTCTACAATCTTCGCCAAATAATTTACATTGGCTCTTTTACTCTTAGATAACTTCATTTATTCTATATTTAAAATGGTTCTTCTGTAGTTTCTATAAATTCACACATAAAGTTAGCATATACCTGAGCTTGTGTTTCGTTAAACTCATTATTAAAATAAAATTGAAACACATGGAATAGTTCGTGATAGAAGGTATTTCTTATCTGTTCGTCACTAAGAGAAACCGTTCCATCATGTTCAGAATTAATAGTTCTAGCTAACTTAATAGTATTAGTAGCATCACAGAAATAACCATAGTCATTGTTTGGAAGAGAATCTTCTATGACTACAGTTATTTCTTGATTAGCTACTTTAAATTTATCCGGAAGCTTTCCTCCCTTATTCAATTTCGTCATAGTAAGCTGAATATAGCTTATTTAAATAATTTACAAACTCCTCTTTGCTCTCAAATAAATCGTCTACGTCTGGAAGCTTTACCTCGTTGGCTATTCCATCATTATCATAGTACACAATGTCTATACCACTCACACTATGACACATTGTATCGCACATTCCAGCAAAGATTAGAATGTCATTTTCTGATAAGTAGTCACTCAACCAGGGAAAATCTTTATTATCGTCTACATGATGTCCATAATACCCACAACTCCAACTCTTTCCCTCTGAGAACTTACCAGAGTATTTACTAACATAAGATAATACTAGTAAGAGAAGTTCATCTTCCTCAAAAGAACTCTTGTCAAATTCAATAGTATCTCTCATATAATCCCCATCGTTTGCATCACATTCCACGTATACTATATACAATTCCCTATTATTTGGAATAACGGAATATTTAGCTTTCTTCAAAATATCAAACTTTTCGTATTTCATCGCGTATCAAGTACAATAAAATTATCACACATTTTTATAACATTCGCTCTTATTCCTCCCTTTAAAGCTCGTGTATCACACACTTCATACTTTTCTTCTAGGAGAGAGGCGTCTTCTTTAGTAATCTTTACCCAATAGACACCATTTTTCTGTTTAGAACCATTCCATATCAGATGCTTTACTAGCCAGATATATCGCTTCTCTACATCATTCATTGTTAATAATAGATTTATAGATTTTCTCAGACTCCTTTAGGAACAACTCTGATATGTTTTCATCAGTAGTAAATTCCTCCATAAAGATTCTTTCGAATTTTATATTGGTAATACTCATAGAAGCCATATCTTTTCCATGAAACCAATCCTTAAAACATACATTACTAGCTTCTATTCCAGTATATGTAAGTTTCCTGAGCATACATATAGAGCATATTTTCTTACACTCTTTTCCTATCTCTACTAATTCCGTTAATTCATCAGGGCTAGCCTCTCCTATATCTCCAATCTTACTTAAATAGGCTGAAAATTTGAATTCTGACTCTCCGTCCTTGTAATACTCAACAGAGTATACCCCACTAAATCGTGGGGCAGATTCTATGTCTAGAACAGCTATTTCAGAATCAGTAATAAATACATCGTCTATGTAATTAAAATAGACATTTCCTAGAAGGATAGAATCTTCAAACTCAGTCGGGCATAACATTGCATATGCCTTTGTCCAGGTTTCCTCTTCTATATCCTGAACCTTGTGGGACATATTAATCATTCCTATTTCGTATAAACTACACTCATCTGGAACTTGTAATTCTATATCAGCATAGTTACCGTCATAGTAATACTGTCTGTAGTTAATCTTTTTCATTTTTACTCATAGTCACGAATACACTTCAGAACAGGCTGCAATGGTGTTCCCTCATCAGATAGATAGAAATACTTAACAGTAGCCATCTTTCCAATAAGCTCTTTAAGCCTTTCTCTATACTGCTGCTTAAGCTCTCTAGAACCCATCGGCTTAGCCTTAAATTCTATACCATCTTCAGTTATTAACGTAAAACACATATCCTCTTCTCGAAGACCTTCTGATAAGCCAGTAATTTCAAACTCTGCATCTTTATAGAATTTAAATTTAAGCATATCATTAGTACGTTTCCCGAAGCCATACTCCTTATCAGGATTTCTACATACTACTCCTTCCCAACCTTCTGATACATACTGGTCGTGGAGTTTCATTATATTCTCATATCCAGAAACCTTCTCCTGTGGAACTAATTGCATTTGAAGTTCTCCTTCTTCCCATTCTCTATTTGGGTCAAATCCAAGATTAAGTTCCTTTTGCACCTGCTTAAGAATCTCTAATCTATCTGAGAACTTCATTCCAGGAATCATGATGTCGTAAACATAATATTCAAGCCAGTCACAGTCAACTGCGTTCTTCTCAAGACGAGCTGCTCCGCTGATTTGTTGGAGGCTTTTACCATGTTTATACAACTCTCCATCAAGTATGTAAGCGGGATGAGATTCGAAGAACTTAAGCAATTTCTTATTTCTTCTGATATGACCTGTTGAATAGTCATAATTTCCCCCTCCCCTAGAAGCAGATAAAATCTCACCATCCTTGTAGTAGAAGGAACACCTAACTCCATCAATTTTTCGGCTAGCATACCAATACTTGACCTTATTGATTGAGGATTCTTTAACCTTATCTGCAGATTTTGCAAGCATATGCTTTGCAAATCCATTCTGGTCCGTCTTGATGTCTCCATAAAACTCCTCCAATTGTGTTTCACTATAGGTTTCCGGATCATTTTCCATTTCCTTGTAACCTTTATCTAAATATTTCTTAAGCTCAGACTTAAACTGTAACTCAAGTTGCTCTCTATGTGTTCTACCAGCCTTACCCTTAGTAATAACGATTTCTGGCTGTTCTGTCATCTTTCCATGTAGCTGTCCAGTAACTCTATTTATTACAAATCCAGCTTTTTCTTCATCCCACTCTTCAGTAGTAGATAGGTATACAACTCTAAATTTACCAGTAGAGGCTTTGCTTAACAAATATTTAATCATTCTTCACAAAATTTGATTGGATAGTATTTATTCAGGTCAGAAATTATATCTCTAAAGTCTACATTCTCATTTATAGAATATTCTTCATCTACCTCACTAAGTAAATCTTTGCAAATGTCAATGACAGTTTCCCTAGATATTAAGTATGATTTATTTTCGTAGTTATATCCTAGAAATACAGCATCATAGCAATAATCCATGACTAGGCCTTCATTATCCGAGATAAAGTCATCCCAATTATTTATAAATTGTCCAAACAATGTGTCAACTATACTCCATTGAACTTCTTTAATAATTGAATCTTCAAGATTCTCTGGACATTCTGGGATATTATCCATAATTAAACCTAACTCCCAATCAGAGTATGATTCCAAGGCTCTCCTTGTTTCCTCATAACCAGGAAACAATTTCTCCATTATATCTTCTCTTGTTTCTGTCATTTCTGATAGTCTTTAACAATATTCCATAAGTCATCTATGGTATCTGTAGGAATTACATTCCCATCCCCATCATATGCCTGATCTGGGTCTCCTCCGAATCCAGGTTTCTCAAACAACCACCAATTAACCCAGTCTACGCCTTCACCAGAGAAAAGTTCTGGGAGAACAACATTAAGGAAATTCCAACCTAGTTCTGAAATAGGCAATTCAAACAAATCAATACCAAAGTCACTCCATCTATCCAGTTCCTTACTATAATTCAGAGCATTCTCAATCAGTTTAATAAATCCTTCTTTAGTCATAACAATTACCTTTTTATAATTTCCTTTTTAATATCTTCTTTCCAACCGCAATCACATTCCTCGGCTGCTGCAGTAAACGCTTTTTCTAAATCCCCACTTTCCATATATTCAGAGACCAATATGTCAGTATCAATATCATACCTTTCGGTAATTTTCTCTGTGATTACCTTCAAAGCCATTCCTTCTAGCTCTTCATATAGAATGTCCTTTAGATTGTTAGATAATTCTCCCCACTCATCGTACATTTCAGAGACAGCTTCTCTACTATCCTCTTTCGACATCCTATCTTCTAGCTCTAGAATACGTTCTCTTAAGTCTTCTTTTGTCATGGAACTTTCAATACATTTTTAATAACAATCTCCTTCTTCATCTTACCAAACTGCTTCTCTATTTCATCTGGAATATTCACTTTTATGTCCATCAACGATGTTAGGTATTTAACTTTATCCCTAACATCGTCAATCAGAGCACCATTATTTTTTATTCTCATTCCAATATCTTCAACCCTTCTAGATAAGCATATAATTGGTAATATATTACATAATCCTATTACTGCTAAAGCGTACACCATCATACTCCAGTATGTCCAAATCCGCCTTCTCCTCTCTCAGTAGAGGGTAACTCTTCTACAACTTCCCATTCAACAGTTTCATGCTTAGCAATAACCATTTGGGCTATTCTCTCCCCATCCTTTATTCGTACAGGTTGATTAGATGTGTTAACCAACACTATTCCTATTTCCCCTCTATAATCTGCGTCGATAGTTCCAGGAGAATTTAAGACTGTAAGTCCCTGCTTCAAAGCAAGTCCACTTCTAGGACGAATTTGTGCTTCATAACCCTTAGGCAAAGCGATAAATAATCCAGTAGGAATTAAACATCTACCACCAGGTTTAATCTCAATGGTAGAAGCTACTGGAATTGTGGGAATTTTCTTATCAGTAGGATTTCCCTCTTTGTCTAAGACAAACGGAGCATCTGGAGCCTCTATGAGACCTATAGCTACAACATCAGCATCAAAGAAGAATTTCTTTGGCTTTCCGTCTACTAAAGTAATTCTACTAAAATCCCCACAGATGTCCATACCTGCCGAGAGGGAAGTTTCATACTTAGGAAGTTGATGTCTTGATTCATTAATTATTGATACTTTCATGGAGCAAAATAAATTCTTTTAAATAAAACTTAGCATCTATGATACACTTGGGAACTAGTCCTTCTAACTCTAAATCGTTTCTTATGGCATTTCTAACAGTAGTAGCTGATATTCCCTCTTCTACCTGTTCTCTAGCCATAAGAGTCATAGATATGTAATCCTTTAGCATGAACTTTGGAAACCATGTAGTAATGATTTCATATCCATCACTA